>Ga0315315_10001961_pt1 | contig 18908 bp, 26 predicted proteins | sample M140m3416metaG_FD_203699 | JGI IMG/M metagenome (GOLD analysis project Ga0315315, IMG submission 203699) | Ammonia-oxidizing marine archaeal communities from Monterey Bay, California, United States - M1 40m 3416 | ecosystem: Environmental > Aquatic > Marine > Intertidal zone | place: USA... | reverse complement strand
GGCTACAAAATGTAGCTTGGCCTTAAAGAAAGATTCAAAGCTGCGTTCAAATCCATCGTTCCACTTGATCTTCCAAGTGCCGTTTTCGTTTACTAGTTCCATTTCTTCGTTTTTCATTTTCATCATGTGATTAGTATAGCATAGGGGGTAGGACATCCGCCGTCCTACCAATTAATTTCTTTAGCACCATTCTTCACCGCCACGGGGTGAGTCTGTCCACGTTGCCCCTTCGTCATCGGAGTAAATCTCTCCGTAGCCTTCGAGGGTTGCAGTGTCCAGAGTACGCCCGAAGTCATCCCAACCGTGTATGTTGGTTACTTTATAGGCTACGCCGTTGACGGTTGCGATGGTTCCGTATTCGTTCATTTCGATTTCTTCGTTCATAATCATGTGTCTAATCTACCATAGGGGGTAAGACATTGGCTGTCCTACCGATTAAATTCTCCAAATTTCTTTCCGTCGAATTTAGGGAACGGCTTGGCGGGCTGTATCAAAACGCCTTTGCAGTAAAGCCTTTCGCCAATGCGCTTGGCGTGATCCTTATCGTATGCCCTGACAAAGCCAAGGGTTGCTTCTCCGTCGAATGTGAGAACCTCGAATAATGTTTCTGTTTTCATTTTCATCATGAGACTATGATAGCACAGGGGGTAGGACAAAGGCTGTCCCACCGTTTCGAATTATAGAAAAAACTTTTTTCACTTTTTTTGCGTTTTAGGCTTGACTTTCTGCCGGGCAGCCCGGCGGATTGTCAAGAGAAAACTTTCAACAATCGCCGTTTTTTTTGTTACTTATTAAAAATCCATTTCATGGTGCGGCGAAAACGTGCGATTGAAAGCTGGTACATCTCCTTGTCAGCCTTTCCGTCAGGCGACCTGCGTACTTTCCCCGCCTTTGTTAAGGCCCCCCGCCATTCGTCGCGGGTATATAATTCAATGATTGTTTTACTAGGAATTTCCCACCATTCAAGTAAGCCTTTTTCTCCAGTCCTGCTAGTGTCTGCTACGAGAAACGTATCAACGGCATTACATTTCTTTTTGATACAGTCAAACACCGTACCCTGCCCGTACCAAGTCCAAGGGCGCGTCTGTGCATCGGTCGAACCCACGAAGTGAATCCCAGCATTCACCCTGCAAAAATTTCTTGTGCGAATTTCCCACTTTTTGCCGTCATGGCTAACCGCGTCCCAAGAAGCCTTTGGTGAGTGAGCCGCCGTACCGAGGTGATCAACGAATGCCGTTTCGACATTAAAGCCCTTGCTTGAATTGTGTCCAGAGACTCGACCGAATTTTTTATCTAACTTGTTAAGCTCCAGCATGTAAGCATCATAGCCAATCCCGTGAGTGATTTCTTTGCCCCGATAGTAGGCGGTTTCTTTGGTGATGTTTAGTAAGGACTTCATTAGTAGGTTTTTTAGTTATTGTTTTAGTAGCGTTCTGCGCTGGTTACTTCGATAGTCTTCTCACCGAAGGGGTTGGTGGTGATTTCAGTCCACTCGATAACACTACCGAGGCTGTTCTTCTTGGCCCAACGCTCAACCCGCGTTCCATCTGCGTAATCGTCGCAGGAGTAGTAAGGCTTGAGCTTGCGGGTGAGGGAGGGCTTCTTGTTCGTGTTCTTGTTCATGATTTCGTTTTGTTTCGTGTCTCTCATCTGTTTTAAGTGTCTCATAGAAAAAGGCTTTTGCCCATCTAAAGTTATTCACAATTCCTTAACTCTTTTCTAGCGCAACCTGCGAGGTTGTTTAGTTCGCGGTGATCGCTGGCACTACATGACGCAATCACAAAGCGGCCATTGGTTAGGTAACACTTATAGTGTCTCTTGGTGCGGTCTATGCGTGTGATCGTTATATTCCGCTTTTCCATTTCTTTGATTAGTTTCTTAGGTTTCATTAGAGTAATGTAATTGTGAGGATTGAGAGGGTGATTATTATAGTCGAGGCAATGATTACCTTGTGGAGTATGTCGTCAATGGCGTTGCCTTCGGTGGGCTTCATTGCTACCTTGGGCCTGTGCCATTCAACAATCTGTGAGACGGTGGCATTGGCAAGGGGTGTCTGCTTCTTTGCTTCTGCCCGTACCCAACGCCACGCACCCTTGAGTAACCACTCTTGCCCGTCAGTGCTGCGGTGTTTTGCTGTGGTGTTTCCATCCCATTCCCAGTGACCATTCGCGCCTTGTGGCGTGTGGGGCATTGGCTCGGTGCTGTTTACTGTTTGCATTTGTAGGTTTCCTTTCACTGTTTAGATTGTCTCACAAAGAAGGCTCGTTGCATAGGTAAAGTTATTCACATTCCTCAATGCTTTTAATGATCATCTCTATCGTTACTTCAGCGGATAGCCACTCCGTACTGTTACGTTCTACGATGCGGCGAGCGTGTGCCTCGTCCATTGCCTGAATGAATACGGTGCTGTTGTTGGTGAATGTTACCTTGTAGATGTTTTCTTTTTTCATGTTCGTTGCTTTCACTGTTAAGAGTGTCTCATGAATCTCACTGAAAAGCGAGAACAATCCAGGCAATTTATTAACATTTTTTCTGCTGCTGTGAGCATTTTCTTCTTGACTTCCAGCCGGGCAGCCCGGCCGCTTGTCAAGCTTTTTCTTCGAAAAGAAACCAGGTTTTTTTTGAAAAAAGTTCTCGACTTTTGCGGCGGATTATGGTTTAATCTACTCATGAAGTTTGAGACAGGAACACAAGTACAGCACAGAGACAACCCCAACTGGCGAGCCGTTGTAGTGCGCGACACCAACCCTCGCAAGCCTGTAAACGGTTTGGTGTTAGTGAATCACAACGGGCGCGAGTCACTCATGCCCAAGACGGTGGTAAGGGTATCCTTCCACTTGAACGCTAAAAAAGAGTTTGGAGAAGTTGTAAGGTAGGACTACGGATGTCCTACCCCCCGTGCTATACTAGACGCAGTTAAAAGATTATGAAAAACGACAAACAAAAAAACTATTACATTGAACTATCCGCATTCGAGAAGAGAGTCACTAAGGGCTGGGGCGGATCGGATAAGATTTGCGGTCACTTCCGCAGCGAACACAAGCCAGCTACTCGCCCGTTCGTTAAGGACTTAACACAGGCCATTGATCGCCATTACAATCAGAACAAAAAGTATTGGAACGGTTATGTGGTTGGCGACCTGTACGTTCAGACAGAAAGCAAAGAAGTCACAGCATCCTCTCCTGCATACTTCGAGGGATACCGTAGCAAACCCATTTACAAAAAGGTATAACAATGAAAAACATTAACGCAGTATTAGACACAGACGAGAAGTACATCACCATTGAGGGAGTGCTTCACTCGGTCATCGACCATCGCAGCTTTGACGACTTCGGCGGCACGCTTGAGAGCTTCAAGGTTATGGATGTGATGGCTAACGTGCGCGTGATTCACAGCAATGATGACGCGCTGACATTCTTTGAGGACGAGTTTCCTCCTGACTACGAAGTTTAATGTTGCATTGGTTACAAGGTTCAGGCATACTAGAGACAGTAAAGGAAAACAAACTATGAAGATGAAAGAAGTAAAGAACGGTTCGTTGTACTACAACGAGGAGAGCGACAGAGTAGAACGTGTTGTTGGTCGCATCAGTGATCAGCGCGTTGTGACCTACGTCCACAAGACTGACTATCAGTATCCCCAGGCGCGTAAATTGCGCATCGCCAACGGTTCTGAGGTGTCAGATTACCTCACAGCTTAACAAGCACGGGGTGCGGGTAGGGTTTTCGTCGTTTTACCTACCCGCGCCCTGCCCTACCACCCCCATAGGCCACCCCTATTTCAAAAGTAGAATTTAATTGTGGCTAAAAATTTAGGGGGGTGGTGTTAAATATCATTCTCCCCGAAACAATACCCCCACCCCATTCCAAAGCATTTAGACAAATGGCGGTTATATACATAAGTTAAGGTAGAAAAAACCAGGACGGGTATATGGAAATTATCAATTGTCTAGAAACAAACAAAAAAATGGTTTCGTATATAGAAGAGCAGAAACCAAAAAGGGTGCTTTTAGCTTTTCTGCATGGTTTAGGAGACTTTCTAGGTTTTCGCGGGGTATATAATTATCTTTGCACTACATATCCACATATCGAATTCACTTACGCTCTCGATAAAGAGATGGGTTATGAAAAATTCTTGTTAGAACACGAGAGATACATCAACGTAAACAGAGCAAGCATAAATACGGATAATTATGATCTTGCATTCTACATTGCGTATACCCAAAACAGAGAAGGCGAAATAACAAAAGCAGAAAATTGCATGATCGAGGAAGTGGGCAGTACAGACCCACTTCCGAACCCTCATCAACCGTTACCCGTAATGGCCTCACGTTTAGTTCCTGTGCATTTTTTTAGCACTTGGGGGCCATCAGCCTTCGGTATGATTGGACGCGAGGAAACGGCGCGTAAAATCTGGAACGAAATAATAGAAGTGGGGCTAATACCAATAGAGACTAACTTTGAACACAAATATACAAATCCAGAAAATAAAAACTTTGATTGGATAAATGCTCACGTGAGAGGAGTAACATGCAATGCTGAAAACTTAATTTCATTGATTCAGGGTAGTTTTGCTTTTATTGGAGTAATTTCGGGGAATATACATACTGCTTTATCTTGTTTACCTAGAAAGAAAGTATTGGCTTTGACTACATACATGCCATCCAGAGCTTTGGGTGAAGACATACCCTCCATAAATATAGATAATTATAAAGATGGTAGCGTATATAACTGGTTAGTGAGTCTTGATAGAAAAAATTTACAAAATGATTGGACAAATTATGAGATATGATTAAGATATTGATCTATGAGTAACACCAAGAAGAGTGACGCTCCTTTTAAGGGCAAGAGAGTAAAAGCAAAGTCCAAGACTGTAAAAAAGAAGAGTCTTGGCGAAAAACTGACTACTGTTAACACTACCTATGCAAGAATTGTCTTGCTGCTGATGACTGTTAACTTTGCCTTGACTGGCTACGCTGTGTATTCCATCACACAGATTCAATCGGTTCAAATGGACTCCGCTCCAGAAGGACCAACCAGTCAAGCTGCTCAGGTCGCATCTACTGAGCAATAAACCAAGGTCGCAATGACCGAAGTTATAAGAGCCGTGTTAATTCGCGGCTCTTTTTTATTAGCAATGTTTTTACGATTGTAGTTGAAGTCGGGAAAAAGTTTTTTATTGTATCTTTGCTTTTGCTTGGGTATGTAACCCAGTGATACGTATAGAAATCCTTCTTGATTAAAATAATAGCTATATCCCCCGCTTTTAAGTTATCGAATTCGGTTTCTTCAACGGTAAAGCCTTTTGAAGTAAGAAAATTAATTAACTCATGCGGCCAAGTAATTTCCATCGCCTCTTCATTAAAGACACTCATCAGTATCCTTGTTAGGTTCCCGCTTTTTTGAATTTGCCTACTTATCTCAATGTCAGAGTAAGTAATATTTAGATGCGAAAATTCTTTGAGTGCATTCTCGATAGCATTTGGCCCACAAGACTTGTAGTGCCTTTTAAATGCCCCAGAATCGTCTGTAACGAACGTTCCGTCCTTCAGAGCCCCGCAACCGCAGAACAGTATAAGCAGGAGCAACACGAACGGAAGCACATACTTTTTGAGTGTAGGTTTCATACTCATACATTATTTTACACAAAAACTAAAGGAAATGTGTAATTCTGAATAAGCCTATGAAAAATAAAGATGGCGCTAACAAGCCTATCAAAATCCGAGGCGGCAAAGAATTAGCGACTGAAGTCCGAAAAGACAACTGTGATGAAACTCGCTTTATTGCCGAAAACCCAATCAAAAGACAGATTAAAATAAACCAATTCCCTTGGACGGAAAAACAAAAGGACTTTTTTAGAGTAGCTTTACATCCGCATACAAAAATAATCTTCGTAAGTGGACCAGCAGGTACATCTAAAACTTTATTAGCAACCTACTGCGCTCTTCAGCTACTAAATCTCAAATCTATTGAAGAAATTATGTATCTACGGTCTGCCGTGGAGTCATCAGACAAAAGCCTTGGTTATTTGCCGGGTAACGCTGATGAGAAGCTAAAGTTTTTCAATATGCCTTTCTTGGACAAACTCACAGAGCTTTTGACAGGAAAGCAAACCGAAAAGCTAGAACAAGAAAACAGAGTCTCTATGTTTCCTGTAAACTTTGCGCGGGGTATGAACTGGCAAGCTAAGTGCGTTATTCTTGACGAAGCACAAAACTCAACAGAAAAAGAAATAATGACTGTTCTCACCCGTTTGGGTGAAGGTAGTCGTGCTTTCATTCTTGCTGACCCTATGCAAACAGACCTTAAAGGGTTCGACAAAACAGGAGGCTACGAAAACCTAGCGCAAATCTATTCTGACGAAGACTCCCTGCAACACGGTATTTATCACTTTACTTTTGATGAAGATGATATCATGCGTTCTGAACTTGTTAGGTTCTTAATCAAAAAGCTAAATCAATCCAAAAGCAAGTAAACGAAACCCTATGGTTTTTTAATTACTTTTAAATATTTTTAATTATAACAAGTAACACGAACATTGTTCGTGGGTATGTTTAACCTATTTACCTTTACTCTTCTTAGGGGGTTCTTCGGCTTTACGCCACCCCTGAGAATATAGGTATCGAGTAACAGTGTTACCAAACTTAGTTACGTTTTCTTCTGATGAATCCCAAAAAAATGCGTGAGCAAACTCGTGAATCATGGTGTTCATAAGCTGTCTCTCCGTTTGGTTCGGATTAACTATGATTTTTGGGTCATCTTCTGATGGGTCAAAGCAGAGCCCCACAGCGTTGTAGGCTTTAGGTGGTTTCTGTAAAATCACCTCGTATCTTATCTTTCCATCATAAGTTCTGAATACAAAAGGCTTTTTCATGGTGTATACGTAATTACATTAAAAATAGAAAAAAAACCTTTAAAAATTATAATTTGTTATGAACATTTATTGCAAGTCCTGTGGAGCACCAACCGCTTACGGCTCAAAAAAGCCTAAATTTTGCAGTAGTTGTGGCACTCCCTTCGGTTCTGAAGCCAAAGCGAAAACTCAACCCGTAAAACCGCCCGAACCTCAAAAACAGGTAATCGTTGAAGAATCTTACGAAGATGAGGAAATTATTGATGATTCTGTGCGAATCCCTAATATTTCACGTTTAGAGGCAGATATTGATGTTGGTAGGAGTTCTGGCGTAAAACTTGGCGAAATTGCTGGTACAGCTACAGAAGATGACGAAGCATACGTCAGACCAGCAGACGGCGGGAAAAGTAGCTCAGAACAGGTTCTCAAGCAATTACAACAGGAAGCTGGATCGATCAGGCAAAAAGGATCGCGTTAATGCCGAAAAAGCCGAAAAGGCCACAGTTTGAAGAATGCATCGATATAATCGACCAAGAAATCAAAAAGCGGAGGAACAAATGGAATCTCACCGCTTTAGCTTGGATGGATTTTGATGATGTCTCTCAGATTCTGAGGTTTCACATATTCAAGAAGTGGGAGATGTATGATCCGTCTCAGCCTCTCACACCCTGGGTAAACAGAATCATTTCGAACCAGATTAAAAACCTTATCAGAAACAATTATGGTAATTTTACTAGACCCTGCTTAAAGTGTGCTGCTGCTGAAGGTTTTGGGGGTTGCAACATTTATGGAGATCAAGACAGCAAGTGTCCTTTATTCGCAAAATGGGAAAAAACAAAAAAAAGAGCACATGATGCCAAATTGCCTTTGTCTTTAGAGAATCATACGAAAGAAGTTTCTTCTATGGGCGGAGACTTCTTCGACGTTGAAATAGCAGCGACCAAGCTTCACGCGAAAATGAAAACAGTTCTTAAAGCCAACGAATTGCAAGTCTACGAGTTGCTTTATATTGAAAATATGGAAGAAGATGAAGTGGCTAAAAAAATGGGCTACAAAACCTCAGAAAAAAATCGACAGCCGGGCTATAAGCAAATTAAAAACATTAAAAAGTCTATTCTCACTAAAGTCAAGAAAGAAATAGAAAAGAGTGGCGCAGATATTTTTTAGTATGTCAGACCTAACAAAAGAACAAAGACATCAAGCAGCTTTAGACCTCTGGAGAGAAAGAGAGTCTGCGGGCGAGCCTGCTCCTTCATTACCCGACTTGATCAAGGCAGCTTACCCAGATAAGCCAGAGCTTGACGGTAGAAGCAAAGAGGCTAGAGAGCTTAAAGCATACCTAGCAGAGTTAGAGATTCATGCAGACGGGTCTCACGTTTATCACCCCAAAGAAATCGAGCCGCTAACGGAAGAGTATAAAGAGTTTATCACCAATAATGTTGGCACTATGAATCCTACTTACTTAGGAAGAGTAATGTACAAAGATGATAGCATAACACCGCTTGATGGGAGAGTGCGGCAAATTGTAGACTTTATCGAGACCTTGCCTCAAAACATAGTTAGTCAAAATACAGAGATCGTACCAGACCCAGCTTACGCCCCGCCTAAGACATTTGATAAGACACTACAGTTGGTCAATAAGTATATCCACGAAAAAATAGAAAAGAAAAAAATTACTGGCCGACAAAAGAAAGAAGTTAACGCCCTCACGGGTTACATTAATACTGTGAGATTTATCCACCAAGCCAGCATGTTTGACAATAACATGGATAGAGAGTTATTTCAATCAAGCTTTGTTCGTTATACGAATGATAAACCAGACCTAACTCAAGAAGAGGTCGATCAATACATTGTTCTGTCTACCGAAGTAGTTATCGGGTCTAGCATTCAAGCTCGCTCTGAACGTTTGCAGCAATTACTTGACAACGCAGCGGAAGATAGCGAGGGTAGGCGATTAGCGATGGGGCTGGTTCAGGCTATAAGCGCGGCACAAACAGAATATAATCAGTGTGTTGGTCGGCAGCATAAACTTCTTGGAGACCTAAAGGAAAAGAGAAGCGATAAGCTTAAAAGTCAGATCAAGGAGAGCGCAAGTGTCGTACATTTAGTGCAGATGTGGAAAGAGGAAGAGTCTAGGAGTAAACTTATCGCTTTAGCGGAACTACGAAAAAAAGGCGTCAAAAAAGAAATCAAAAAACTTTCTTCTATGGACGAAATTAAAGCTCGTATCATGGGTATAAGCGAAGACGAGGTATTAAATGGTTAAGTGTAAAATTTGCGGAAAAGAGTTTGAAACAGATAGGCAGTTACACGCGCACTTGAAAGCTCACAAGATGCGGGTCATAGAGTATTATCAATCTCAATACCCAAGGCACGACAAGCACGATGATACAATCATTAAGTTCAAAACAAAAGACCAGTATTTTGCTTGCGATTTCAACTCCAGAACAAATCTAAAAAAATGGATAAAATCAGCACCCAAAGAAGAAGCAAAAGATTACTGTAAGAAACTACTGATCGATAGAAAAGAAAAAAAGAATTTAGAGTATGCCCCGACTCAAGTTGAACTAAGAACCCTGCTTATACCGCCTATTCAATGCTATAATGAACTGTTTGGCGACTATTATGATTTGTGCGCTGAGTTAGGTTTTAAAAGCAACTATTACAACTTCGAGAAGGTAATCACTGGGTCAGACAAAAACAAATCTGGCGCTAAGATTTATATTGACACGCGAGAGAAAAAGCCATTGCGCTTTGAAGGTATTGACACGGAAGTAAGAACTTTAAAATTTGGTGACTACGCATTTAGCGATGAAGAAGCCTCTTGTAAGTGCTACATCGAAAGAAAATCGGTAAGTGATTTTATTGGCACTTTAAGCGGCGGCTATGACAGATTCTGCCGAGAGATAGAGAGAGCAGAGCAAGCAGACGCTGGGTTCGTAATCCTAGTGGAAGAGATGTTAAGTAGGTGTCTGTCTTTTAATTATCTACCTCAAGTTTACAAAAAGGGTACTAAAGTAACTCCAGAGTATTTATTTCATAACGTTAGAAAGCTTGGCCAAACTTACCCCTTCATCCAGTTTTTATTTGTTAAAGGTAGAGTGCAAGCGTCAGAAACCGTCAAGAAAATATTTACGTCTGGCTGCGCGTTCAAAAGCGTTGACCTACAATTAGCCTACGATACTAAGAAGCTATAATGTGGTACTCCCCAGAAAAATACGATAAGGAATTCGGCAACCTAAATGACCAGTTCCTAGCCTTAAAAGGAGAGCTTGAGGATAAAGAAGCTAAGATTTCTTTAGCTAAGTTCTTGAGGGCAAACTTGGGTTTTACCACCGAGCTTATCTCTGGCATTAAACTTGCCGCTTACCAAGAGGCCACCCTAAAGGGCATGATGAATCGTAATTTTTCCATGTGTGTATGGGGTCGTGGCTGTGGTAAGACTTTTATTGCGTCGGTATTCTGTTTCCTTCAATGCATCTTTGAGCCTGGCACAAAAATCTTGATCGCTGGTCCGACGTTTCGTACTGCGAGGTTTATTTTCAATAACCTAGAGAAACTAGTAGAGTCGAAAGGGGCAGAGCTTCTGTCGCAATGTTTTGGCGCAAAGTCTAAACGTAACGATCAATTTGAGTGGAGCATCAATGGCGGTACAATCACGGCGATCCCACTTAACGGCGAAAAGATTCGTGGTTTCCGCGCCAACGTGTTGGTGCTTGATGAGTACCTTCTTTTACCTGAAGATATTATCAAAACTGTGTTGATGCCATTCTTGGTCGCGCCTCAAAACATGAAAGAGCGTTTAGAGATCAGAGAAATGGAAAACGGGCTTATAGAGCAAGGCGCAATGAAAGAGGAAGACCGAATGGTGTTTGAAAACAACTCGAAGATGATTGCCTTGTCCTCTGCGTCTTATACGTTCGAAAATCTATTTAAGACCTACAAGGAATGGATGGAGAAAATCCAAAATAAAGATCACCACGACGCAAAATACTTTATATCACAAATGAGCTATGAAGCTTTGCCTGAAGAGATGGTAGACCCTACTATTATTGAGGAAGCTCAAACTGGTGGTGTTTCAAACTCGTCTTTTCAGCGAGAGTATTGTGCTCAATTCACTGACGGGTCGGATTCTTATTTCAGTGCAAAGAAAATGCATGAATGCACAATTCCAGATGGGGAAGAACCGACTCTTAGGCTTTCTTCAAGTGATGGTGCTAAATACATAATCGCAATTGATCCATCGTTCTCAAACAGTCCTAGCTCTGACTATTTTGCTATGACTATCATGGAATTAAACGAGGAGAACAAGACATCCACAGTCGTGCATAGTTATGCTGTGGCTGGTGGCAACCTTAAAGACCACATAGCTTACATGCATTATTTAACTGACTCGTTTAATGTGGTTATGGTTATCATTGATAACGCGGGCTACCAGTTTTTAGATAGCTGCAATGAAAACGACAAATTCAAAAACAAGAAGCTAAAGTTCATAGACTTCAATAGTGACGCGGAAGGGGCAGACTATGAAAAAATGCTTCGACAGGCCAAAAGGCAATATAATAATGATTTGGGCCATATATGCTTTAAACAGGTGTTTACCACCAATTTTATTAGAAACGCTAACGAATACCTACAGGCTTGTATTGACCATAAGAAAGTTTGGTTCGGTTCTAGAATCGCCCCGAACCCAGACGCTTTCATGAGGGAGTCAAATAAGCGGCTTTCTGTAATTTACCCAAAAGGTGAGGGTATTCTCGATTTGATCGAAAACCAAGATAATCTAATATATCAGACAAAAAAGCAATGCGCTCTTTTAGAAGTGACTTCAACAGCTAGAGGCACTCAGTCGTTTGATCTGCCACAGCATCTAAAAAGAAACACTTCAGCTAACCGAGCCAGAAAAGATAACTATACCACTTTAATGCTTGGCAACTGGGCGGTGAAATGCTACTTTGATATGATGGACTTGGGAGAAATCAATGTAAATTCGACTTTTAGCCCATTAATGATACAATAATTGTGTAACTCAAAACAGCAATGACAGGCAAAAGGAAAACAGTTAGGAAGGCAAAGACAGAAGAGGAGGTTAAGCCATTAATGGTTTCGGAAGCTTCCGAGGCTTTTGCGTCTTCAAGCTCTACGACTACCACGCCAAGCCGAAGAAATCTGTCTGGCACAATCACAAGGACTGATAGATATAAAAATATCTCTGACGGACTTATCCCTTACAAATTTACCCCAGGCACGGGCGCAAGTAATCGCTCGAACATCGACGTAAGAGACGCGGTTATCCTCTGTCAGAAGGCGTATTACAATTTTGCTGCCTTCAGAAATGTTATTGATCTCATGACTGAGTTCTCTATTAGTAATCTTTACTTTAAGGGTAGCACAAAGAAATCTAGAGACTTTTTCTCTGCGTTTTTTAGAAAGCTAAATATTCTCGGTTTTCAAGATAGATTCTTCAGAGAGTATTTCAGGTCTGGTAATGTTTTTGTTTACCGATTTGACGGTAAAGTGCAGCCAGAAGATATGAGCAAAATCACTCAAATGTATGGTGCTAGTTTTGCTGCTGAAGAAAAGCTTCCTGCTCGTTATATGATTTTAAACCCAGCCGACATTCAGTTGACTGGCTCTGCTGCGTTTTGGAATGGTAACTATTATAAAGTCTTCTCAGACTATGAGTTGTCCAGACTGCAAAACCCGCAAACAGATGAGGACCGTGAGATTCTGGATTCTCTAGACCCAGACTCTAGGAAGATGCTTCAAACCAATAAGCGATCAAAAATCGTATTGATGAAGCTTGACCCAAACAAAGTAAAGCCTGTTTTTTATAAGAAACAAGATTATGAACCGTTCGCTGTGCCTTTGGGTTTCCCAGTGTTAGAAGATATAAATTACAAAGCCGAACTAAAGAAAATGGACATGGCTATCGCTCGCACCATGCAGCAAGCTATCCTATTAGTAACTATGGGTACTGACCCAGAAAAAGGCGGAGTAAACCAAAAGAACTTGGAAGCAATGCAGACGCTGTTTCAAAACCAATCGGTTGGGCGCGTTCTTATTGCTGATTATACCACTAAGGCGGAATTTGTTATTCCTAACATCGGATCGCTTCTTGATGGTAAAAAATATGAAGTTGTAGACAGGGACATTCAGCTTGGCCTTAATAATATTTTGGTTGGTGAGAGCACCTTTGCAAATCAAAACGCAAAAATTGATTTGTTTATCGCTAGGCTTGAGCAAGCCAGATCAACTTTCATGGAAGACTTCTTGATTCCAGAAATCAAACGTATTTCCAAAGCTATGGGATTCAAGAGCTACCCCACGCCATACTTTGATAGAATTACCCTGAGAGACGACACCAACATGCTTCGTATCTACAACAGGTTAATTGAGTTGGGCATCTTAACCGCAGAAGAAGGTCTTGAGGCTATTGATACTGGTAGGTTGCCAGATAAAGAAATGTCTCTTAAATCTCAAGAAGAATTTAAAGAGCTTAGAGATCAAGGTCTCTACGAGCCTCTTATTGGTGGTAAAAACCAATCCGAAATTAAAAAGGAACCTGGTAGACCCGAAGGTGCGCCAGCACCAACACCAGAACAAAACCCCGCTGGTCAAGGCGAACAGTCTAACGCCGTAAATTACAGCCTGACTATGGTGACAGACAATTTAACAAAAGCTTCTAAGCTATTCAAAACTGTGGAAGCAAGTCTGAGGAAGAAGCACAAGATCAAACGACTAAACAAACAGCAAAAGCAAGTTGCGGAAGAGATTGCTTGTATTATCGTTGCAAACGAAACCCCAGAAAATTGGGACAAAAAAGTTTCTCAGTATGTGCAAAAACCTGTTGACACCAACCCCGACAGAATAGCCGAAGTTAGAGAAGTTGCTTTTGAGCATCAAGTAGACGACTACTTGGCAAGCATTCTTCTCGCAAGCAAGGCGTAAGGTCGTGGTAAATGCCAAACAGAATCATATACAATGCCCAAGATGTATTCTTCGGGTTGCCAAGTGGAGTAAATAATATTCCGCTAGTTACTGGTACTTTATCAGACGGAAACACTGGTACGTTCGAGGTTCTCAAAAGAATTCATAGAGTTCAAAGCTTCAACTACGATATAGTTACCAACAGAGAAGACGTTGGTTTAATTGGTAGGTCTTCTTTTGATTCACACACTCTTTCTAGCCCACCCGATGTAAACGGCACGGTGTCTTATTTCTTAGAAGGATTAACAAACGAAAAGAAAATAGGTTTTAACGTATTATCAAGCGGGGCTTCTAGTTTGGTTGATAAAGAGTTTACCCATAGCTTCGTTAGCGGAAACAAAAAACAAAACATTTACTTAGCTGTAAACAAATCTGGAGAAGACGTTAGAACTACTCCAGCTTTTAATTCTTCAGAAATCACTGGCCTAATCAAGTCGGGTAGAGCATTAGAGATTACTTCTTCAGGGGTTGACGATCTCGGCCTTTTGATTTTTCAAAACGCTTACGTAAACAGTTACAGTTTAGACATCACGGTTGGTAACTACCCAAGGGTAGACGTAGGCTTTGTCGCTGACAATGTGATATTTCTGGGCTCTGGAACAGGAATTAAGACACCACTAATCAGTAGCCAAGACGCAGAAGTAGAACACGGAGAGAAAGAAATTATCATTCCTAAAAACTACGGAAGAAGCAACTCCAGCTTTGACGTAAACCACACCTTTAGACCTAGCGATGTAACAATCGCTGTGTCAAAGCGAGCAGCAGATGAGGATATTTTAGTTCAAAACGACATGGAAAGTTCTACCGATTTTACAGAGTTTCATGGAGCTACCGTGTCTTTAACTTCTTCTGAGAAATATCAAGGCTTGCAGTCTTTGCAGGTTAATCAAGCTTCTTCAATTCACGCAAACGGTAATTATGGCGGTGCTTATATACCTGTCCCAATACAGCAAATGGTAGTTGGGGAATATTATACTTACGAATTTTTTGTTAAAGCTAACACTACCAAAGCAGAAGGAGAGCTACTACAAATAAGTCAAGATGGAATTCCAGATACTTTTAATTTGAGTCAGTTTGTAACAAATGCTTGGACTAAAATACAAATTAGAAAAAAATTGACTTCCGCCCCCTCTAGTAGCAACAAAGTTTTCAATATTTATTTTCCTAGCGCATCCAGCTTAATTTTTTACGTTGATTCGTTTAAGGTTTATAAAGACGCCGAAAACGAGCCTATTCAATTTTACAGAGATATCTTTCAGTCTGTTAAAATGAGTGTTCCAATGGATAGGGAAAACTTATCTTGCATCGGGCACAAATATCATGTAGACAGAAGTCTTCGCTTGCCGCTCAAGACCACAGTAACAATAGACATGATTGAAAGCGGGTCGAACTACCAGGCTTCTGGTAACTTCTTAAATAACTTAAGAAGAGATGAAAAGTATGACATGACCTTGACGTTTATGGACGGCTCTGGCAATCAAGGTATGAAGTTTAACATCTTCGGTTCAAAGTTTGAAGGTGCAGCTTACAACTCTGACATTGGGTCGAACAAAACCTTGTCAACGACTTTTACATTATCAAATGACTACGACTTAACGAGAAGCACGATATCTGCCGAAGGTCAAGGGCTATTTATATTAGACCACGGTGTTGACAATAACTTAAACAATATAGCAGTTGATAATGATTTGTTTTTATTTTAAGTTAGACATTTATAAAGTAAAGCCTATATTGTATAGAGCATGAGTGAAGAACAAGAAGAAAATCAACAGCCGCCCAAAGAGCTAGACCTGCAACAGTCTTTCAATCTATTAGTGAATTTAGCAAGACAAAGCAAGCTTACATACGAAGAGCACGCTTTAGTCGATAGGTCAGTGCAAAAACTAGCAGAAAAACTACAGGTAGATAATTAGTCATAAATACTCATAATTAAGAAAGGGCGCTTTTTGGCGCTCTTTTTTTGTGTAACAATATATATGAAAAACCTAATTTCATGGGCAAAACAAAATATTCTTTCGCTAGCTCAAACCCTAACACTATTCTTCACCGCGACTGTTCTTACTATACTTCTGAGCAATCAGATTAAAACATCTGAAGTGCATCAACTAAACGAAGAGCTAACTCAAGAGGTTAGAACTCTCGACAGAGACACCAATGATATCATGATTAAAATGATCGAACAGCGTGGCCAAATCATGCAAATGGGCGCAACTATCGAAGAAGCCAATGAAATTATTCAAAACTTAGTTGGCAGATTACAGCAAATGCAGCAAGAACTGAACAAAGCCAACGGGCGCAGCGAATCATAAAAATGCATAATTATTTATATTTTTTTAGTAAAATGCCCATCTAACGTGTAGTTTATTAATAAGCCTTATGGATAACCTTGAATACGAATTTTCGGGACAGAACGCCTCTAAGAGTAGAGGGCACGATTTCGTAATCGAACTTAAGAAGCAAGAAGCCCAAAAGCAAGACGATGCGGTTAAATTTTCTGTAGGCATAATCAATGCTCTTGTAGAAAAAATTGAAGCTCACAATTCTTCTCAATCTAAAAAAGTAACACTTCATCAATTAAAAAAAGTATTCTGCGAAAGCCTCATTGAGTATACTAAGAATGAAAACGCAACCAACACACAGTGGGCGTTTGCTAAGGTAAATCTTTATTTAAGAATTGCTTCTGGCGAGCACGCTGGAACCGTAAATGTCGTCAATACTTATAAAAAACCTAATTTAATCGAAGTTTCCGCCAATTGGCTACCCAGCGAAAAAGATATCGATGCAGCAAAAGCAACCGTGCAAGAGAATGATTTGAATTACTCTTTTAAGTCGATTGATGAGTTGTATATTAACTTCCAACCAATTCAATGGGAAATTGACTAGTTTTTTGTGTAAATCTAAGGGAGTTTTCAGCTTATGAACAATGATCATTTAAACGTAAATAATATCGCTTGTGGAGCGACAGCAAAAGTTTCCGCTGACAGTGGGAGTTTTTTGCGCGTGACTGCCATACATAACGGTCACTCATCCGCTTCTACAGTAGCTTTTGCCGATGATTCGGCGCTTAACGGAATCACCTTGGCAGCGGGCGCTAGTATCGATCTGGGGGGAGCCCCAATCGTTTGCAAGAGCTTCACGCCAGGTCACGCATCAATATCAGTTTTTTATCATAAAGGCTAAATATGGAAGAACTAAAATACACAACAATTTTTAGCTCCACCGTTAAACCCTTGGTTTCTGAGGATAAAGATAAGTATCTGGCTATGGCCAGCCTTCTTGATGTAGGAGATTTTATCCCAGATGTAGACACAGAGAAAAACATCGATCTATTGCCTATTGCTTTCAACGCTTGCGTTGCAAATAGAGTAAATAAGAATGGTGATGTCATTGATACTCCTACCGCTTTAGAAATTTACGAAAACTTTATTAACAAGCCAATTAACATCGAACATAATAGAGATCGAGTTGTTGGCGCAATCCTAACCGCTGGTTTCAGTGAGTTTGGGACAGACAGGCAAATAAAAGCAGAAGAGCTAAAAGACCATAAAGGCCCATTCAATATTACTTTAGGCGGTATTGTTTGGAAGGTTGTAAACTCAAATTTAGCTAAAATGATCGAAGATTCTGCTGATCCCACTGGAGATACTTATCAAAAAATCTCTGCTAGCTGGGAGTTAGGCTTTTCTGATTTTGATTTAGTCGTTATTGAAGGTGAAGAGAAAAACATCGAAAACGCAGAATTTGTGACTGAAATAGAGGAAGTTGGACAGTTGAAGGCGAATCTCAAATCTTTGGGAGGAACTGGAAAACTAGAAGATGGACGAAGCGTTTATCGCAGGGTCACAGAACAGGTTGTTCCTCTCGGTATTGGTCTTACAGAAACCCCAGCGGCGGATGTTCAAGGCGTAGCAATACAGAAGGAGCAGAAAGAAGAAGAACAAGAAGAAGTGAAATCTAGCGAAAAATTAGAAAAAACTTCTCAATCTAGTGATAACAATGTAAATAACAACAATCAATTGGTTATGAAAATTGAAAGCATCAAAGATATCAATGATGAGTCGTTGAAAACGCTAGAAGCATCTGCCGTTCATGATTTCATTCATGATGAGCTTCAGAAGGCTTCGGAAGATTTCGCCGCTCAGAAAAAAGAAAAAGAAGAAGCTTTGGAAGCCTCTGAAAGCAAACTTAAGGGTATTGAAGAAGAGCGCGAAGCTCTTAAGAAAGAACTTGAGGACGTTTTGGCTGGCCTTACTGAGCTTAGAGAAAAGGAAGAAGCCCGTATCGCTCAAGATAAATTCAACGAGCGCATGGCTTCTTTTGATGAGGAATTTAAACTCACCGATGAAGATCGTGAAGTGATCGCCAAAGATGTCGCTGACATGGATGACGAGACTTTCGCTGGTTACGGTGAAAAAATGAAGGTTCTCCTAAAAGACAAGAACAAGAAAATGCTCGACGAGAAGAAAAAGGAAGAGGACGCGAAAGCTGCCGAAGCCGAAGCTTCCGAAGAGATTGTTGCTTCTGAGTCCGAAGAAGAAACTTCCGAAGAAGTAGTTGACGATGCTATCGACAATGCTGAAGTGGAAGACAGCGCAGTTGCTGCCACCACAGACGCTCAAGAAGCAACCGTCTTCGAAAAATACAAAAACGCTTTCAGTATCGATAATTTCGATTTGAATAAATAATATAGGATTATAATACTATGGCAACTAAGTTACATCCATTCAGACAATATAACGAAAACGACGTTATTAACTTGTTTACCTATGATGGTACTTCTGTTGATGCTGGTAGACTCTTGAAGCTCGATTCGAGCAATCAATGGTCTGGACTAGGGAGCGACGATTACGTCGATCTCGGTTCCGATACTGGTGCAACATACTCTAATGTCGTTTCTACTCAATACACGCTCAAAGGCAAGCTCGATCTTGCTGGGTTGGCGGATCGTCCCCTTGGCGTCAATACGATGGCAATGGCTAGCACCGATGAAAACGGTGAGAAGCTTTTGTACAACCCTCGTAAAGCTGCTGAGATGGGAGTCGTAATTCCAGGTCAAGCAATCCCTG
>Ga0315315_10001960_pt1 | contig 18909 bp, 14 predicted proteins | sample M140m3416metaG_FD_203699 | JGI IMG/M metagenome (GOLD analysis project Ga0315315, IMG submission 203699) | Ammonia-oxidizing marine archaeal communities from Monterey Bay, California, United States - M1 40m 3416 | ecosystem: Environmental > Aquatic > Marine > Intertidal zone | place: USA... | reverse complement strand
GTTTTAATTTAAAAATTTCATTTGATATATATATCCACATGTCTTGACTAAGATCTATAAGAATATTGTTGATTCTAATAATTGAATGAGATATTTCTGCAATCCAATCATGAGGTTCAATTTGAGTAGTGTGTGTATTTTGAGAAACCCCAAAAGATTTTATAAATTTATTTGTAAAATTTTGCCAATTAACCTTTGGATCTAGTATATAAAAAGTATGGTAATTACCTGTAGCACCACTAAATTTAGCCATGGGTTTGGTTGTTTTCAAATTGAATATTTGTTTATTCAAACGAGCGCAAAAAACTGATAGCTCTTTTCCCAAAGTTGATGGGGATGCTGGTTGGCCATGAGTTCTGGAGAGAAATGATATGTCTGACCATTTACAAGCCATGATATTTAAATTTGAATTTAAAGTCTCAATATCACTAAGATAAATATCTAAGCCATTTTTTATCATTACAGCGTATGAAAGAGAATTTATATCTTCACTGGTCAATCCGAAATGGATAAATTGAATATAGTTTTTTAATACACCATCTTTTGTAAAATAATCTCTAATAAAGTACTCAACTGCTTTTACATCATGATTGGTTACTGACTCAATCTCTTTTATTTTTGTAACATAACTATCATCAAAGTTATTTTTAAATTTTTTAAGTTTCTTGATAGAAGTATCGCTAATTTTTTTAAATAGGTTTGGTTTATTTGTGCAAAGATATATTATCCAATCTATTTCAATTTCAAATCGAATTTTTATCAAAGCAAATTCTGAGAAATTTGATCTAACTCTATCAACTTTAGATGAGTACCTATTATCAAGAGGGGATATGTTATTGAAGTTATTGCTCATATGTCACTTTATATCAAACTTTAAATACAATTCATATATTAAAAAGACTTAGATATAATTCCACCTCCAATACAAATATTTTCATAATAAATAACAGCAGATTGACCAGGTGCAGCAGCTCTTACAGGCTCATCAAAATCAATAAAATAAACCCCATTGATATTCGTAAGGGTTGCACTAATAGGTTTTTGAAGGTGCCTAACTTGAACACTGCATGCAAATGGTAATTCTAAATTTATATCATTTATCTTATGGAGTGCATCAATCTCAATTCTTTTGGACATTAACAAATTATTATTTACACCCTGACATACATAAATCTCATTATTTTGAATATCTTTTTTATAAACATACCATGGTAATTCTTCTCTGCCCTTAACACCGCCTATCATCAGACCCTGTCTCTGACCTTCTGTGTAAAGCATAGCTCCATTGTGTTCGCCAATAATATTTCCGAACTCATCCTTAATAGCACCTGGATAAAATTTAAGAAACCTACCCAAAAAATCTTTTAAATTTCTTTCTCCAATAAAACAAATTCCAACTGAATCTTTCTTAGTTGCTGTAGATAGGCCTAGTTCTTTTGCTATTTCTCTTACCTCATTCTTTGATATATCAGATAAAGGAAAGATTGTTTTTTCAAATTCATCTTGACTTACTTCGTGAAGAAAGTATGTTTGGTCTTTGGAAAGATCAGACGCTCTGCAAAGCATAGTCCTGTTATCTTTGTTGATTAACGATGCATAGTGACCTGTTGCAATGTAGTCTGCTCCAATTTTGAATGCGTAATCTAGAAAAGATTTAAACTTAATTTCTCTATTACATAAAACATCGGGGTTAGGCGTTCTTCCTTTTTCATGTTCTTTTAGAAAATCTTGAAATACATTGTTCCAATATTCATCCGAAAAATTTGCCCTATGCAGAGGTATATCAAGCATATCGCAAACATTTGAAGCATCTTTAAAATCAATCTCAGATGTACAAACCTCACCAGGTTCATTTTGCCAATTTTGCATAAACAAACCTTTAACTTTATAACCATTCTTTTTTAAAAGATAAGCTGCAACTGATGAATCTACCCCTCCGGACATCCCAACAACTACAGTTTTATTTATATCAATCATAATGCTTGTTAATTCGTTTAATAATGAATATTTTAGGAGTATAATTATCCCCGATTTCGATAAAGAAATCTTAAATACGGGGTAAATAATGTCATACGAAAAAATTCAAATTCCTGAATCAGGAGAAAAAATATCTTACATAGATGGTAATCTTATTGTGCCTAACAATCCAATAATTCCATATATTGAAGGTGATGGTATTGGCTATGATATTACTCCTGCAATGATTAAAGCTGTAGATAGTGCAGTTAAAGTTGCATATCTTGGTGAAAGAAAAATTGAATGGATGGAAGTATTTTGTGGTGAAAAATCTACTCAAGTATATGGTGACGATGTTTGGTTGCCCGAAGAAACGCTTGATGCGTTGCGTGAATATGTAGTAAGTATTAAAGGACCTTTAACAACACCTGTTGGAGGAGGGATAAGATCCTTAAATGTCTCTTTAAGACAAATCCTTGATCTTTATGTATGTCTAAGACCTATAAGATACTTTGAAGGTGTGCCATCACCAGTAAAAGAACCTCAAAATGTTGATATGGTAATTTTTAGAGAAAATTCTGAAGATATCTACTCGGGAATTGAATTTCAAGCAAATACTGACGATGCAAATAAACTAGCTGAAATCTTAAAGAATGAATTTAAAAGCGATAAAATTAGGTTCCCAGAAAATGTTGGTCTTGGTGTTAAACCAATCTCTTTTGAGGGAACTTCGAGATTAGTTAAATCAGCAATTGATTATGCAATTGATAACGACAGATCATCAGTAACACTGGTTCATAAAGGCAACATTATGAAGTTTACCGAAGGCGCTTTTAGAGACTGGGGATATGAAATAGCAAGCACTGAATATGGAGGAGTGGAGCTTGATGGTGGTCCATGGCAAGTGGTAAAAAACCCTAAAACTGGTAAAGAAATTATAATTAAAGATGTTATTTGTGATGCATTTTTGCAACAAATTCTTCTAAGACCTAAAGATTATGACGTTATAGCTACTATGAATCTTAATGGTGATTATATATCTGACGCTTTAGCGGCTTGTGTTGGTGGAATTGGAATTGCCCCAGGTGCAAATCTTTCTGATAAATATGCAGTTTTTGAAGCTACTCACGGAACCGCACCTAAATATGCAGGTCAAGATAAAGTTAATCCTGGATCATTAATATTGTCTGCTGAGATGATGTTAAGACATATGGGCTGGACAGAAGCTGCGGATCTTATAATCAAATCTATGGAAAGAACAATTGGCGCTAAAAAAGTAACTTATGACTTCGAGAGAATGATGGGTGGTGCTGATTTGGTTTCTTGTTCAGGCTTTGCCGATGAGATGATCAAAAGAATGTAATGATAAAGCTTTTTGCAGATGAAACTGATTCAAATGATTTAGGTACATCTGTTTTAGAAAAAGAACCTGAATTAAAAGAACCTCCTTTATATCAAGTCATTCTTCTAAATGATGATTACACTCCAATGGAGTTTGTTGTTTACGTACTTCAATCTGTATTTAATCACGATCATCAAAAAGCAACTGAAATAATGATGGCTGTTCATACAAAAGGTAAGGGTGTTTGTGGTATATTTTCTAAAGAGATAGCTGAAATGACATCTCATGAGGTAAATGAGCTAGCAAAAAGTCATCATCACCCTCTATTAAGTGAAATTGAACCATTAACTGATTAATATGTTTAGTAAAGACTTGGAATTATCTATTGCTGCGCTTTTTGATAAAGCACAAGAATCAAATATTCAATATATTACCGTAGAGCATCTATTTCTTATGATTTTAAGTGATTCGGATGTTATATCTTGCCTTAATTCACATGATGTAAATATTGATTCACTTAAAAACTCTATAAATGATCATCTGTCAAAAACAACAATTCAAAGATCTGATATAAAAAAACAAGTTCAACCAACTTTGGGATTTCAGCGTGTTCTTCAAAGATCAGTTTTTCATATTCAATCTCAAGGAAAGGGTGTTGTAAAACCAATTAACATATTGGTTGCAATTTTTTCTGAGAAAGAATGCCATTCTGTATACCTATTAAATAAGAATGGCTTATCAAGACTTGATGTGGTGTCCTATTTATCACATGGCCCTAAAGATATTAGCGAAACTGATAAAGTGGAAGAGGGTGAGGCTTCTACAGAAAACTCTCAACAAACCTCAGAATCAAACTATTTAATTAATTTAAATAATCTAGCAATAGATAACAGAATTGATGCATTGGTGGGTAGAAAAAGCGAAGTAGAAAGGATGATTCAAATCCTATCAAGAAGAACTAAAAACAATCCATTACTTGTTGGTGAATCAGGTGTTGGTAAAACAGCTATAGCTGAAGGTATTGCAAAACTTATAACAACAGGTAGTGTGCCTGACATAATAAAAGATACTACTGTATACGCATTAGATATTGCAGCTCTTATTGCTGGAACTAAATATAGAGGTGATTTTGAAAAAAGATTAAAAAACGTTTTATCGTTTTTAAAAAAACAAAATAATCCAATATTATTTATAGATGAAATTCATACGATTATTGGTGCTGGATCAGCTTCTGGAGGTTCAATGGACGTTTCTAATCTCATAAAGCCTGCTCTAGCTAGAGGAGATCTCAGATGTATTGGATCAACAACTTTTCAAGAGTACAGAGGTATCTTTAATCAAAATCAAGCTCTATCTAGACGTTTTCAAAAGATTGATGTTAACGAACCATCCATTGATGAATGTTTAGAAATTATTTCAGGTATTAAACCAATTTATGAAACGTATCATAACGTTGAGTTTTCACCAGAGGCTATTAAGACTGCCATAGAATTATCTGCAAAATATATGACTGATAGATTTTTGCCAGATAAGGCCATTGATGTAATTGATGAAACTGGGTCAATGATTAATGTAAATAGATCATCAAATAAGAAAATTAAGATCAAGAAAAAAGATATCGAAACAACTATATCAAAAATAACAAAAATACCTGAACAGAGTATCTCATCGTCTGATAAGAAAAATCTTAAAGCCATTGAATCAAATCTTAAAAGAGTTATTTTTGGACAAGATCATGCTGTTGAAACCCTTTCCAATGCCATTAAATTATCTAGAGTAGGGCTCAGAGATGATAATAAAACAATTGGATCATTTTTATTTACAGGGCCAACTGGAGTTGGAAAAACTGAGATAAGCAAACAACTTGCTGAGATCTTAGGAATAGATCTTATTAGATTTGATATGAGTGAATATATGGAAAGACATACAGTTTCAAGATTAATAGGTGCACCACCAGGCTATGTAGGTTTTGATCAAGGAGGTCTCCTTACAGAAGCTATTGTAAAGTCTCCTAACTCTGTCCTTTTGCTTGATGAAATAGAAAAAGCTCATCCAGATATATTTAATATTTTATTACAAGTTATGGATGCTGGTGTTTTGACTGACAATAATGGAAGAAAAGCAGATTTTAGGAATGTCATTTTAATCATGACAACAAACGTAGGTGCTGAATTACTTTCTAAATCAAGTATTGGTTTTAATCAAAATAGTAACGAAACTGATGCAATGTCTGCCTTAAATCGTCTTTTTTCACCAGAATTTAGGAACAGGCTTGATGAAACTATACAGTTTGATTACCTTGATAGGGCGGTTATATTATCAATTGTTGATAAGTTTCTTATTAAACTACAAGCCCAGTTGGATAAGAGAAATGTAGAGATAAATGTCTCATCTAAGGTAATTAATTGGATAGCCGATAATGGCTATGATAAAGAGATGGGAGCAAGACCGATGGAAAGATTTATTTCAAAAAACATTAAAAAGCCATTAGTCGATAAGCTATTATTTGGATCTCTTAAAACTGGTGGGATAATAAAGCTAGATATAAAGAATGATAAGTTAGTCTTTTCGGATACAAAAAAGACTGAAAAAGTATAATTTATCTACCTCTGAATGTAATCCTTCCTTTTGTTAAATCATATGGGCTCATCTCAACTTTTACTTTATCTCCTGTAAGGATTCTTATGTAATGTTTACGCATTTTTCCTGATATATGCGCTTCAATGATATGGCCATTATCTAACTTAACCTTGAATGTTGTATTTGGTAAAGTTTCTATAACTTCACCTTCAAATTCTAAATTATCTTCTTTTGACATGAGGCCATTTTAAACTAATTTTGATGCAATAGGTGCTTCATATAGTTATATAATAGAGAAAATTTATTAATAATAAGGATTCAAAATGATCAAAAACCCTGGTGAAATATTATTAGATGATGCTTTAACTATTTGTAAAGAAGCTCTTAAAAAAGGTAGAGAATTAGATTTAATGCCATTAACGGTAACAGTTGTTGATGTTGCAGGTGTAATAAGAGCAACAATGGCTGAAGAAGGTTCTGGATTGATAAGATCTGATATAGCTTATGCTAAAGCATGGACATGTTTGGCATTCAATGTCTCGTCTAATACATTAAGAGATATATTTGAAGGTCAGCCTAGATTAGGCCCAGCGGTTTCAGCAATGCAAACAATGGCTGGAGGAAAACTTGTTCCAACGCCTGGAGGTATGTTAATCCAAAAAGATGGTAAAAACATTGGTGCTGTAGGTGTAACAGGTGATAAATCAGATCAAGATGAATTATGTGCTATAGCAGGAATTGAATCATTGGGCTGCATTCCAGGCCATAAAGCTAGTTAATTGCATATAATATTAAACATAATATATATTATGCGAAGTTATATATTAAATATGTATAATATCAGTGGCAATACCCTTTTATAGGGAGTTTTATAAATTATCTTCGTAATATAGAAGATTAATCAGTAGTTTTAACTTCTATATAGTCTATAAGTAATCTACCCTTATCAGGATTATCTAAGTTTGAACATTCTGAGTCTTGGCAATATTTAGAGTTATTTATATATCCTCCATTAGTACCTCCTACTGCAACATTCATTATTAAATAGAATGGCTCATTAAATGGCCAATATATTCCGTTAATGAAATCTGGCTCTGTTGTGTAATCAATTGAATGAAATGGTTCATCAAATGTATCTAAATAAAATTCAAGTTTGTTGGTTTCCCATTTAAAAGTAATTGAATGGAATTTATCTACAAAATTAACATTTTGTGGAACTGTTTCAATGGCATATTTATATTTATGATTTTGATAATCCATTCCGTAATGGACTGTGGCTTGAATTTGATTATCTTGATTAGAGTACATATGTTCCATAATATCTATCTCACCATCTCTAGGCCAAGATGTATCATTATTATCAAATGATTGAGGCATCATCCAAAATGCTGGCCAATGACCACTACCCTCTGGAACTTTAAAGCATACAGTAACTTCTGATCCGGGGCTTACATTAAGCTTATTCTTGGTTACTAATTTACCTGATGTATAATCAAAAGTTCCACCCCATGAACTACAGTCGTTAGTTGCACAATACGGATCATTGAAAGGAGTCTGGCCATAGCCTGTATTCCAATATATAGGTTGAATCTTTAAATAGCCATCTTCTATAAAGGTATTTTCGGTTGCACCTGTAGAAGCATTACAGTCTTTAGAGTACCCATTTTCACAGCTGGTATAGTATTGCTCTTCATCATTCCCCCAACCTGGCACCCATTGACCTCCACTAAAGAAGCCATTGCCGGTTTCGTATGAAAAGTTATTTGTATCAAGTATGTTAGAAGTGAAGTCTTCTAGCCAATAAATAGATCCGCTGTTTGTTGTTGCCCTGCAATATGATGGTTTGTCCTGGTCATAAGGATTACTACTTCCAGAAGTATTTTCTGTAACTTCAATAGAAACAGATTTTTGTGCGCTTGAACCACTAGAATTAGAGCAAACTAATAAATATTCAAATGTACCAACATCAGACATTAATAATACTTCAGTGCCGCTTGTAGCTTTTGACCCATCCCAACTTCCAGATGCAGAGCATGAAGTAGAATAAGAGGAAGACCAAGCTAATGTAATTGAATTACCTGCAACAACAGAAGTTTGATCAGCAGTAAATGAATTTATAACAGCCTGATTTGATGTGCTGCCTGTGTTACCACCTCCTCCGCTAGAGTTAGATGAAGAACCTCCGCCTCCACCACTGCCACATGCTGAAATTAAAAAAATAGATGATAGTAAGGTTACTTTTAGGAGATTTTTCATTGTTGATGATAAATTTTAAAAAACAATATATTGTATAGAATATATATGTAAATTACAGAGGAATTTTGAATGAATAGAATTATATTTAAAGGATTTTTACCACTAATTTTAATAACAAATTTATATGCTTCAGCATTGTCTGAGCCAACTACTTATTCAAAAGATCTATATAAACAATCTATACTAGATGGAAATTATGATGCGACTATTAGTAAGCCAGACAAATTTCTTGATTTTAATTATGGTGAGCGTGTTGCCTCCCCCTCTCAAATCTCAAATGCAATATCAACGTGGGCTAAAGAATCAAATAAATTAAAAGTGGTTGAGTATGCTAGATCTCATGAAAATAGACCTTTATATGCTCTGTATATCTCTGCTGAATCAAATATAAGTAATCTAGATCAAATTAAAACAGACATAGGAATGCTTGCTGATGCTCGATCTACTAGTGAATCTCAAGCGAAGAGTTTAATAAAATCTTTACCAGCCATAGCATGGATGGCCTACTCTATTCACGGAAACGAAACTTCTGGCTCAGATGCGGCTTTAGGTCTCATTTATCATCTCATTGCTAGTAAAGATGAAGAAGTCATAAATATGCTATCTGATATGGTAATTATTGTTGACCCTATGATGAATCCAGATGGGAGAGATAGATTTGCTAAATCTCTTGAACAATATCGCGGAACAGCACCAAATTATGATGACCAATCTCTACTTCATACAGGTGATTGGCCATATGGAAGAACTAATCATTATTACTTTGATCTAAATAGAGATTGGTTTTATCTTACTCAACCTGAAACACAAGGAAGAGTAGCATTAATAAATCAGTGGAACCCTCAGATTCTTGTTGATGCTCATGAAATGGGTGCGCAAGATACATTTATGACCGGCCCTGCTAGGGAACCTGTTAATAAAAATATGCATTCTAGTTTACTTAAATGGGGTAATATTTTTGCTCAAGACCAAGGTTCTGAATTTGATAAAAGAAACTGGCGTTTTTATACAGGTGAGTGGCATGAAGACTTGTATCCTGGCTATTCTTTTTACGTAAATTTCAGGGGTACATTAGGAATTTTGTATGAACAATCACGCATGGCAGAAGATGGGGTTAAAAGACCAGAAGGAACTATACAATCTTATAAAGAATCTGTGCATCATCAATTTATTAGTTCTTTGGTTAACCTAAAAACTTTGCAAAAAAATAGTGATGCGATGTATAAAGATTTTTGGGAAGGTAGAAAATTAAATATTTCCAATACCAGCAAATGGGCTAATAAATCCTATGTAATACTTCCTACAAATAATACTAAAAGAATAAATACTCTTGCTGCCAAACTAAAAGCACAAGATATAGAGATATATCAAAATACTAAAGAAATTAGAGTTGAGGGAGCCTTAAAGCAAACAGGTGATGTATTAAATGAATTTGTTATACCCATTGGAAGTATGATTATCCCAAACAAACAACCCGAAGCGCCATTAATATCAGCAATATTAGAATTTGATGCAGAAATTGACAATGAAGTTCTAGTTAAAGAGCGACAAGCTACTTTAAAAAATGGCTCTTCAATAATGTATGACACCACTGCATTTAATTTTACTATGATGTATGGATTAGATGCTTTAACTATTCCAATGCATCTAAATAAAAATCTAATTTCATGGACGCCCTCCTCTATAAATATCGATGTGGATGCCTCCGCTATTATGTGGGCAGTTGAAGGTGAGGATGATTTATCAGTAGCATTTGCTGCAAGATTAATGGAGCAAGGAGTAAAACTAAGAATTGTAGATAAAGAAATTAATTTATCTAATAAAGCACTAACTAGAGGAAGTGTTATTGTCCTTGCATTAGACAATCCTAACTTAGAAAATTTAATTGATTTAATTTTAAGCGAAGCAAATAAATTAAATGTCTCTGTTTTCTCTCTAAAAACTGGTTTTGGTAAAGAAGAGTTACCTGATTGGGGTGGAAGGCATTTTAGATTATTGAATAAACCTAATATTGCTATTCTAAGTCATAACGGTTTTAGTTCTTATGATGTTGGTGTAAGTTGGTGGTCAATAGATCATCATTTAGGAATAAGACATAGTCAATTGAATACCTCAATGATAGGTTATGCTGACTTAAGAAGATACAACACTTTAATCATGCCAAGTGGCTATAGAAATTTATCATCAAGTGAAATGACAGCTCTTAAAGATTGGGTTAAACAAGGAGGTACCTTGATTGCTCATAACTCAAGTACCAGAAGGCTGCTATCTCAAGATTCTTTTAGTAGAGTTAAAGAGATTTCAGATTCTTTAGATTCAGCACATAAATATAATGTTTCGTTGCAAAGAGAGTTCTTAGCAAAAGATACTGAAATAGATAAAAAAATTGTAAATAACAATAAAGTTAATTTTGAGCTTAATTATCCATGGGAAAATAGTGAAAATAAAATTAGTGCTGATGCTCTTAAGAAGCGTGATAATTGGCAGTCTTTATTTATGCCATCTGGTGCATTTGTATCTGGTAGAGTTAACAAAGATCATTGGTTATCATTTGGTTCGATTAGTACACTACCTCTTTTATATTCAAACCTTCCGGTACTCATGTCTGATTCAAGTTCAAATGCTGTAATTAGAGTTGGTGAGCTAATAAATGCATCTGATAACGATAATTATAAGAGTCTTAACTGGTCAGATATACCAGCTGGTAAAGATATCAATGTTAGAATGAGCGGTCTTGTTTGGCCTGAAGCTTCAAACAGAATAGCTAATTCGGCATATTTAACACAAGAGAGGTATGGTAAAGGTCAAATTATTCTATTTGCGGGTGAGCCTAATTTTAGAGGCGCTGCTCTTGGAACAAACAGAATTTGGTTGAATGCTATAGTTTATGGCTCAGGACTTGGAACTTCAGCGAATATAGATCTATAAAATATAAATTTATATATAAATCTTAGACTTATTTTGAACTAATATTTATAAATTTTTAATATATTATTAAATGGTATTTAATTATTTTATGGGAGAGAATTTATGAATACAGAATACGAAATTTGGAATCTTATGTATTTAGGATTTATTTCTAATGCAATGTTTATGGTTGCAATGGTTCTTTTGACATGGCTTGGGTTTAGGTTTGCTGCAAGAATATATGATGATTCTAATGCAAATGTAGCTGCAAAAGTAACTGCAACGCTTTATTACTTACTTGTGGGAATCATGTTCTATAACACTGCTCAAATTGGTGGTGCTATTATTGGAGGTGCTGCTGAAAGTTTATCTGCTCTTGAAGAGGTATCTCAAAGAGGTCAAGATCTAATTGATAGAGTTGAATCAGGATTTGTTCCTGGCGGTCTTGTAAGTACCACATTAAATGTTGTAATTGTGTTTTTTCAACTAGCTATGACTTGGGGTAAAAAATCCTAATAAATTTATAGTCATTATAAAGGGGATTAATATCCCCTTTTTTGTTCTAAATCAAAAAATATATTTATTAAATTAGTCAGTAATTATTTAAATGACTAAGATCCTGTGGTTAATTGGTTGGTTAATTTTTAAAGGATTATTCAATTTTATATGTAAATAATTTATTTAATCATTTCAATTATTTGTGAAGAAATTTTCTTGTATCCTTCATTGGAATAATGTGGGCCTTTAGGGGCATAAAGTAATCTATTTTCATCAATAAGATCAGTTGCGTCATAAAAATTTGTTTCAAGGTTGTATTCTTCATCTAAATAACTTCTGATGTTTTCTCGAAAATCATCTTGTCTTGAATCAGGTCTCCAGAATTGACTTGTAGGCAAGTAAACAAAATAAGGATCGCATAGATGAAGGCTGCATAATGAAATAGTATCATCAATAAGATCAGTTACAACACCGCCTTTATTAAACAATAATTTTCTAATGAATTCTAATTTAAAGTCGTCCTCCAATCTTTCGTGAAGCTTTCTTTTAACCGGTTTAGATTTCTCTATCAATGAAAGAGTAGATGCCTTGTTATAAAATCTACTCAAATCCTTTGATTTGTTGTCTTCTAATAAGTAAAAGGGATCTTCATAGAAATTTTTACTAAATATTGTTTTATACCTGCCTTCATTATCATTAGCAAAGATAAATATAATAACTTTTTCAGGTTTTACTTTTTTTATAAAATATTCTGCTGTTCTAATATAGTTATTTGGTCCAGATCCTGACATTCCTAGATTAATTGTGTGAGGATATGCCTTTGATATATATGACCTAAATGTATGATCATCATTAACACATGCCCCATGCACAAATGAATCTCCTATCAAAAGGACTTTAGAATCACCTTTATTATCCCATATGCTATCTGGGTTTCTGAAGCCATATCTATCACTTTTATACTTAATTAAGCCATAACCTTCATTGCAATAATATACATTGGCATTTGGTTGAGCTCCAAGTGGAACAAACCTATGATTTCTTGAATGCTCCTGTAACGATTTTATCCTTTTAGGATAATCAAAAAAAACTGGTGGCAGTACAGGCACAAATCCTTCATCAACAGCTTTTTTGATTTCATGCACATCTTCATTTTTTGACCTAGTCTCTTCAATTGATAATGCTTCTGAGTTATATGAAGATATTGAACTCACATATGTTCTTTGAAGGAACACATTACCGACAACTAATAAAGAGTAGCAGATAAATGAAATTAGAATTATTGAAACTAAGATTAAAGTTAATTTTTTTTTCATTAATCTAACTCATAATCAAATACGTATGAATCTTTAAGTTTTGAATCCTGATCATTTTTAATCATTAAATAATTACCAATAACCAAAACATCCATTTCAGTACCCATAAAACATCTAAATGCATCCTCTGGAGAGCAAACAATTGGCTCACCTCTGACATTAAATGATGTATTAACAAGAATTGGGCAGCCTGTAAGATTTTCAAATTTTGATATAAGAGAATGATAAATTTTGTTTGTTTCTTTATGCACTGTTTGAATTCTAGCACTATAGTCTACATGTGTTATCGCTGGTACTGTTGACCTTGGGATGTTTAATTTGTCTATGCCAAATAATTTTTCTTCATCAGGTGACATATTTAATCTTTTATCATGTTGAACATCTGCAACCAATAGCATATAGGGACTATCAGTATTATGATCAAACCATTCACCAACATATTCGCTCAATATACTTGGTGCAAATGGTCTAAAACTTTCTCTATATTTAACTTTTAAATTTAACTGTTTTTGCATTTTGGGAGATCTAGGATCTCCAAGTATGCTTCTACCACCTAATGCACGAGGACCAAATTCCATTCTACCCTGCATCCAACCAATAGCATTTTCTTTGGTTAATAAATCAGCAGTTTTAGATATAAGTTCTTCATCGTTATAGTAAAAATAATTTGCGCCAATTATATCTAGTCGATTTTTTATCTCTTCATTATTAAAGCTTGGACCTAAATATGAACCATGCATAGAATCCTTTTCATTAACAGATCTTTGATTGTTGTGAAATATATAATATGCTCCAAGCGCTGCACCCAAAGCCCCACCAGCATCACCTGCTGCAGGTTGAATCCATATCTTATCAAATATATTTTCTCGAAGAAGAATACCATTCGCAACACAGTTAAGAGCTACGCCTCCAGCTAAACACAAGTTCCTTTCGCCTGTAGTTTCTGCAATATTTTTACCTAATTTTATAACGACTTCCTCAACAACTTTTTGAATAGAAGAAGCTAAATCCATTTCTTTTTGTGTTAACTCAGCTTCCGGCTGTCTTGGTGGACCACCGAATAGTTTATGAAATTTTTTACTGGTCATTGTTAAACCAGTTGCAAAATTAAAGTAGCTCATATCTAAATGAAATGAACCATCCTCATGAATTTTAATTATCTTTTCCTTAATTATCTCTGAGTACCTTGGTGTTCCATATGGGGCTAAACCCATGACCTTATATTCACCTGAATTTACTCTAAAGCCAGTATAGTAAGTAAATGCAGAATACAATAAACCTAAAGAATGAGGAAAATGAATTTCTTTCTGAACTTTAATTATATTATTTTTGCCAACAGCTAAAGATGTTGTGGCCCATTCACCAACTGCATCAAGTGTTAATATTGCTGCTCTTTCAAAAGGTGAAGGATAAAATGCACTTGCAGCATGAGATAAATGATGCTCCGAAAATAGAATTTTATCTTTAATTTTTTTTGTATCTCCAAAAATATTTGATAGCTCTGATATTAAGTTAGATTTTTGAAATAATTTATCTTTTACCCATAATGGCAGGGACATAGAGAAACTTTTAAAACCCTTTGGCGCAAAAGCTAGATATGTTTCCAAGAGTCGCTCAAATTTAAGAAAAGGTTTCTCGTAAAAAACTATATTTTCAATTTCATCAAAAGAGATATCGGCTTCTTCAATGCAGTATTTAATAGAATTTGATGGAAAATTAGAATCATGTTTAATTCTGGTAAATCTCTCCTCCTGTGCTGCTGCAATGATTTTTCCATCTTTTATAATGCATGCTGCGCTATCATGAAACCAAGCTGAAAGACCCAATATATACATATAAATAATTAAAAAATAGTGTAGATAAAAGGAGCTATAACAGAACCATTAGCTAAAATTAATAAGCCTCCGAGTAGAAAAATTATAAAAACAATGGGCGATAACCATAATTTCTTTCTTTCTTTTAAGAAATAAAATAATTCACTAATAAATTCAAATAAATTTTTCATACTAAAATTGATGTTTAAAAGAGTCAGCATTTGGACCTTGAGGATTTCTAAGTGTCCAAGATGAGTCAAGTTTTTTATATTTAAGTTTAAGTTCATCCCTTCTCATAAGTGATTGAACTATAGAAATGGGAGTAAAAACAAAAAAGAAAAGGATTCCTAGAACAATGGGACTAATAATCTTGCCAAGAGCAAATCCAAAAAACATCCAAAGAATATTTATAGGTCTTAATAAAATAGGATTAAATAGAGCGAGTATAGTTAATATTAATGAGAAAAATAATAAACTAAGAGATATTAATAGTGATCCATAATAATAAAAATATATAGATAAAATAATACTAATACATGAAAAAAAATAACCTATTTTTTTGTCGCTAGGTAAAACCATTTCACTAAATTTCATGTTGTTTATTATATTGAATATAGTTTATTTAATATACATATTTTATTTTATTTATAAATAATTTTTCAAATTAAGATAATTTGTTTATCATGTTTTTAATGAACAAAGCAAAAATAGCATCCTCTTTTATAAAAATTAAGTTCCATAATATTGGCTCGATTTTAATTAAAACCGCTGGTACATATGCTGTATCTGCTTTCGCACTAATTCAATTATCAAGTATCGTTGTAACTAATATATCAACCTTAGATATTCTTGGAATTACATCCGAACGATTTATGCAACTACTATTCATCATCGTTCTTATTGGCTTTCCACTATCTTTGATAATAGCTTTCTCTTTTAAGAAAAAAAATTTAAATCAAGAAATTCTTAAAGATTATGAAGATTTAAAAAATGTTGTTTCAAACAAAAAGCCAAAAATAGGTGTTATACCTTTTGAAAATCTTAATGATGATAAGGATGGAGCTTTTCTTGTGGATGGTATTGTTGAAGACCTCATAACAGAACTTTCAATGATAAAAGAAATATCAGTTGCGACCAGGAGGACTTGTTTTGGTCTAAAAGGAAAAGATTATACAAGCCAAACATTTAAAGATGAGTGGGGTTTTGATTATGTTGTCTCTGGTAGCATTAGATCTGCTGAAGATAAATTACGAATATCTGTTGAATTAAGTGATATGGAGGATGATCAAGTTATCTGGAGCAATAAGTATGATAAGTTAAAAGCTGATATATTTGAATTACAAGACGAGATAGTAACTCAAATTATTTATTGCGTAATTGGTGAAATAGAGATAACTAGTCTTAAAAGAGCTCACAGAAAACCAACTGAAAGCATGACTTCATATGAATATACTTTAAAAGGTAGAGCGCTTAATCAAAAATTTGAAAAAGAAGCAAACGCTGAAGCTATTAAAATGCTAGATGCTGCAATTGAGGCAGACGAACTCAACCCCCTGCCTCATTCATGGAAAGCATGCACACTTGGCCAGTCAATGTTTTTAGGTTTTAAGGATCAATCTGAAGTCATGCCAGATATGTTAGAGGCTTTAAGTAAAGCAAATGAACTAAATGATAATGATTGGAATACTAATAGAATCCTTGCAGAAGCCAATCTAACAATGAATGATTTTGAGCAATCAAGAGTTTATGCTACTAAAGCCTATAGAGCTAATCCAAACAACCCACATGTTTTATCAATTTATGGTGAGTCTTTATTAAGAAATGGTGATATAGATACAGCAATCAAAATATTTGAGAAGATGTATGAATTAGAGCCAATAGTTGCAGCAGACACTAACTCTGACAGACCACTACAAGCAATACTATTTGCCTACTATATGAATAATGATCTTGAGAAATGTAATGAATTGCTCAATCAACTTGATGATTTTACATCTAAAACTTGGCTAGCTTTAATTGATTTACATCATAGAAATAAAAAAGACTACAAACAAGAGGATTGGTTTATTAAAGGCGTGGGTAAATTTAAAAATTTAGATTGGAAAAGTGAAATCAAGTCATTTCATCTAAATGATAAAGATATATTAGAAAATCTATCTAATGTGTCAGCAAGTCTAGCTTAGCAAATATAAATAATAATTTAATACGTAGCTGATCTTATTTATACTAAGCATAAAAATATGAATAAATTTCTTACATTAATAATTCTTTTAAATATATCCTGCACAACAATGATTGATAATAAACCTGAAGCAAAAAAAATACCTAAAATTTTAAATAACCATAATGATGAAAGAATAGATAATTATTATTGGTTAAGAGACGACACTAGAACCGATGAAAATGTAATTAATTATTTAAAAGAAGAAAATGCATATAAAGAAAATTGGTTTAAATCAAAAAAACCATATAAAGATGAATTAATTGAGATATATAAAAAACAACTTCCCAAAGAAGAAATTTCATATCCCCTAGTTAATGATCAATATAAATACTTTACAAAAATCAATAACAATGAGGAATTGAAAAGGATTTATAGATCTTCTAACAAGAAGGAAGAATTGTTATTTAATCCAAACATCAAGCTTAAGACTCAAGAATACTATGATGTAAAGGGAGTATATCCATCAAATGATAATTCACTACTTGTATTAAGCGAGGATAATAACGGAAGAAGAACATATACGCTCAAATTCCTTGATCCTAACAATAAAGAATTTATATATGATTCTATTGAGAGAACTACTGGAAATGCAATATGGTCAACTGATAATTTATATATTTTTTATATTAAGAAAGACCCAACAACTTTGATTGCTAATGCAGTGTATAGACATCAGATAGGAAGCTCAGTTTTAGAGGATGAATTAATTTACAAAGAAGAAGATGAATCATTTGAACTATCTCTATCTAGGTCAAGAGATAAGAATTATTTATATATAAATATTGACGCTACAGATAATAATGAAATTAGAACAATTGATTTAAATAATCCTATTACATCACCTAAAGTTTTTATTAATAGAGAATTAAATCACCTCTATTATATTGAACATGCAGGAAATAACGTTTTTCTGGTTTTATCAAATAAAAATGCTCCTAATTTTAAGATATTAAAATCTATTTCAGAGACTAATAGAGATATTCAATCAATGGAAACTATTGTTGAGCATTCATCAGATACTTTTATAAATAATATTATGCTTGTGGATAATACCTTAGTGCAAGAGGTTAGATTTAATGGATTGCCTGAAATATATCTGTTAGACATGGTTTCAAAAGAGACTAATAAAATTCAATTTAGTGATAATGCATATGACGTTTCAATAAATAACAGCCACTCAAATAACGAATCACTATTTTATAATTACTCTAGCCTTCTAAATCCAGAATCTATATTTGAATTTGATATAAATAAATTTGAATCAAATCTTGTATGGAATAAAGAAATTAATAATTTTGATAAGAATGAATATGAAGATAATAGATTTTTTATTACAGCAAGAGATGGAGAGCAAATACCGGTCGTAACCATAGCTAAGAAAGATATAGATTTAAAAAATGCACCTATTCTATTTTATGGTTATGGTTCATATGGAATTAATATTGATGCAAGTTTTAGACAATCCATAGTACCTTTGCTAGATAAAGGTTTTATTTTTTCAATTATAAATATCAGAGGTGGCGGCGAGATGGGTAAGCATTGGTATGAAATGGGTAGAATGAAAAATAAAATGAATACCTTTTATGATTTTAATGATGGTGTGAAAGCTGTTCTTAAAAAAGAAATTGGTGATCCGGCTAATGTATTTGCAAGAGGTGGAAGTGCTGGTGGTCTTTTGATGGGTGCAATTATCAATTTAGAGCCTGAGTTGTATAAAGGCATATTATCAGGTGTTCCGTTTGTTGACGTTGTTACAACTATGTCTGATCCTTCAATACCCTTAACAACATTTGAATATGGAGAATGGGGAAATCCAGCAATCAAAAGTGAATATGAATATATGATGAAATATTCTCCATATGACAATATAAATTATAAAAACTATCCAGCAGTATTTATAACTTCAAGTCTATATGATTCGCAAGTTCAATATTTTGAACCAGCGAAATATATTGCTAAGTTAAGAGATTTTAATCTTTCTGAAAATCCAATTTTAATGGATATGAATCTTATTGG
>Ga0315315_10001959_pt1 | contig 18923 bp, 9 predicted proteins | sample M140m3416metaG_FD_203699 | JGI IMG/M metagenome (GOLD analysis project Ga0315315, IMG submission 203699) | Ammonia-oxidizing marine archaeal communities from Monterey Bay, California, United States - M1 40m 3416 | ecosystem: Environmental > Aquatic > Marine > Intertidal zone | place: USA... | reverse complement strand
ATAACAAAAATTCGAAAAAACATTTGAAGGGCGATATTCTGACTCTCAATGTCACATGTTTCATGCCCCACCGCCATGAGCTCCGCCGCTCTCCCGAATGATAGCCCGCCCGGTAACTTCACGCTCGGCCAGTACCTTTCCTTGCTGAATTCGTCTCACGAAGGTGATTGTTCCAGCACCTCGGTGGAGACCCATCAAGGGTCCCAGGAAGGACAGGCTGACGACGGCGCCTCGTGGTCGGTGCATGCGGATGGGACTGACGTTGCCGATGGGGATTCTTTTACCAAGGAGAAGGCCACGATCAAGGGCGCCACCTCCCCCTCCCTAGCTCCAGCTTTAGCTCCAGCATCTGCCGCGCCCTCAGCCGGACTTTCCGCCCTATCCGACGATGAGCTACACGAGCTGTGCGGCTTCCTCGCCCTACGCGATCTGTGCCGTCTCCTAGGTACGTGCCGGCGGCAGCGCTCCCGCCGAGGCGGTCTGCTGCGGCGGATCTCCGAGCTGTCCGTATTTTCCGACATGCATGGGTTTGATGGGCTGACCTACCCGCTCATGGCCGCGCCGACGCTTTGCGGCGGGCAAGACAGGAACTCGCGGGGGATGCTGACCAGCGAGGAGGTCCAGCTCCAGGTTCTCGCCCGATGCCAGGGCGGTATCCGCAGTGGCGGCGGCGCGTTGGGGTTGGGGTTTTCGTCGGAAATGAATATGGAACGTATCTTGGCTGGCGCCATGGCCCTAAGAGCTAGCCGCGAGCAGCTCTGGACCGGCCTGTCAAAGCTTCGCGACCTGAACCTGGGGCCGCTGGCCAACAAGGATTTCCTCAGCGTCATCGCCGGGGAGCCTCTCGAGCACAGGATCGAGGCGCAGATCCAGGAGGGCGCAAGGAGGAGGAATCCTACAGGAGAGACGAGAGGCTTCCTCCTCTCATGCCTGGAGAAGCTGTCGGTTGCGGGGTCGGTGTCGGTCGATAATGCGTCCCTTCTAAGCCTAGGAAATCGGCCCGCCCTGCGCGAGCTGGATGTCACCTTCTGCTCTCGCGTCACATACGGCCTCGTCGTCGATATGAGGGAAGCCCTCCCTGCCTGCCTTGTCCGCCGCCTGCCAGCCTGGATATGCGGCGTTACGGCCACCCCCTTCATGGACGACGACGGCAATCCTGAGGCGCACATGTACTGGCCGGATGGGACCTTCTCCTACACCCGGACGAAGCAGTCGGAGGGATTCGTAGTGACGTGCCGGCAGTTGAGCTCAAAGGGCTACGTAGCCAACAAGCTGCAGTTTGTCGACTTCGACCCGCCCCCGACCTGGCCGGGCTGGACCGCCTTCGCCTACCGCCCCGTCATTGCGCTCTTCCCCACGGGCCGGGTGCGGGACCACTGCCAGGACGGGAAGATGGGGGAGTGCGATAACGAGGGCGGGGACGGGGATCTGTCCGGCTGGTCGACGACAAAACTCGTCGTTCAAGGGCGAGGTGGGCTGCGCCAGCCCGAGACGATCAAAGTTTCTAGGAAATATCTCGTTTCTATGGCAGAGAGGCTTCAGTTGGGCGAGTCGACCATGGAAAGGGCAGAAGCCAATCAAGATGGGAACCTGGACGGGACCTGCTTCTCCCGCGTCGAGGACGAGGACACAACGGAGCGTGGAGTGCTCATGTTCAGCCACATGATGTCGAAAGCGCTTCCAGATTCCTCGAGACTTCCTCCATTGGAAATTGTCAAGAGGAATGCCGATTTCTTGGATGAAATGGATCGAGTGATGGAGCAGCTCGTAGTCGATGACGACATACCGAGCATCGCTTCCGATTCGGATCGGGACAGTGCAATCGCAGACATTGAGGAGATGCTCCACAACGCCCTACTGCACGGGCAGTGACGGATATGGGATAGATGTCATGAAAGGGGTCTTATATCTATAGAGTTAAAGCTTGTTGGACGTGTATTGCATATGCGACCCTCGGAGACCTCCGGGCTTGCACTATACCTATCTGCATGGCAAAGCAAATGTTGCTGAACAGTTGAGTATACGCCCTGTAGCTAGTAATTATACAAAGGGAGAATATCCTGCGGCCTGGCAGGAGCTCGGCAGAGCGGGCACTCGGGCCGAACCGTCGAGACCCAGTGCTGGATGCATCCCCAGCAGAAGACATGGCCGCACGATGTGGGCGCCGCGGGGCTGTCCCTTTTCTGGAGGCAAATGCCGCAGGTAGATCTAGAGGTGGCCGAGGAGCAGGAATCGACCGCGCCCGCAGGGCGGGGATCCCCGTTCTCCTCCCCCTCCCTGCCGACCGCCTGTCGGGATCGCTCGTGCGACAGCACGCTTGGGACTCTCCTCTCTACCAGGGCGAGGGTCCTTTCCCTTTCCACCGCCGCTGCACCCCTTGCTACCGAGGCGGCGGTGCTCGAAGCGCCTCCCCGACTGCTTCGGGATGCTCGCCGAATTTGCCAGGCATGCGCGACTTCCACCAGCGCGCGTCTGAATGCACCCACCAGAGCCGCCCCGGCCTCGGCCATGACGAGCACCCCGACGATGCGGTAAGAGGGCCGATCAGTGAGGCCGGGGGATACGCTCCCTCCCAGCCCACCGACGCCGCCCTCGCTGCTGCAGTTGTCCCCCGGGCCGCTTCCGATCATTCTGACCCCTGCGACGCGGTGGGCCAGTGTCGGGTACCGTCCGTTGAGGTAGAAGAGGGCGAGGTTGAGGCGGACGATCCAGCCGATCAGGTTGGCGCGAGAATCGGCGACGAGGTCGGAGTCTGATATGCCGTCGCCGCGAGGGAGAGATCGGTCCTCCTCCCTCCAGCCGCCTTCCCCACCGCCCCCTCCTCCGGCGGCGATTCCGGCCGCCGCCAGTGGCCTCGGGATGGAGTGCGCCGCCGGCGGAACGGCCAGGGCAGCGAGGTGGGCCTGCGTGAACCAGTCGGCTGCACCTGAGGCGGCCCTAGCCGCCAGGGCTCGAAGGAGCACAAGGTACTTGGAACGAGCGCGGGTTAGCGTCCGGCCGTCCAGGCTGTCGCGGCTCCGATCGACTGGATCGGGCGGCGAGGGCGTTGCGGTTCGCTGGGCCCTAGCGCGATCTCTCCGATCGTCGTCCAAGTTGACCTCGTCCTGATCGTCGTCCAAGTTGACCTCGTCCTGATCCTCGTCGCTGCAACTACCGCTGCAACTACCGCTGCCGCCTGCCGAGGACCGCTCGATCCGGCTGGCGAGCCGGACCATCCTCCTCCGCCTCTCCTCGAAGAGCTCCCTCCTCGCCTGCCCCCTCAGCCGCTCCGCCGATCTGGGATCGTCGACGGCGACCCCGCCGGAGGGTGCTCCCTGCCCCTGCCCAGGCCCAGGCTCCCCGTCTTCCCCGGCGACGGCGAAGGGTGCGGACGACCCCCCTGGGCGGCCGCAGCGCGCGGCGAGGTAGGGTGGGGCGACGGTCAGGGCAACGAGGAGGGCGGCCCGCGTGCGAGAGCCCCCCAGCCGGGACGGCAGCCCCCTTGCGCCGCCGCCGGCCGCCTTTGCCCCGCCTTCGCCTCCGCCTCCGCCTCCGCCCCTCGAGGCCTCTGCCGGGCCGTACTCGAGGCCAAGGTGGTCCATCCCCAGCGTGCGTCCCTCCCCCCACACGAGCAGCAGGGCGTGGACGAGCGACGCCAGCAGGTCGAGCTCGGGCCGAAGCCACTGGAGCAGCTCCGGCGATGACGGCGATGACGGCGGCAGCAGCAGCGAGGAATCCGCCGGCCCGGCCCCCCGTCCGGCCCTGGCGAAGAGGTGGAGGTGAGGCCCGAGCACGTCGCCAATGAGGCCCGACAGGTACGACGAGTACCTGGCCGTTTGGGCCAGCGCGAGGAGTGCGTCAGGGACGGGCGCCGGCGGCTGCGAACTCGGGGCCATCGCTTTTGAGGCGCTACAACATGACGCGCGGCTCCCACTACTATAGCTCTGGCTAGTACTGTGGCGATGCCGGTGCCATTTGCCGGTGCGCTCAGATAAATGCAGATGGTCGGTGGGGGTCGTGGTCGACGGACAGCGGACAGCGGACAGCGGACAGCCGATGGGATATATTACTACTCGTAGTCTAGTCTAGCTAGTATGTTATGGTACCTGCTGTCATGACTGCTGACATCCTTGGCGAAGGCCTGAGGTGCAAGTAAGTCAAATGCGCAAGCATACGATATTCGAGAGGGTAAAGGGTACGAGCTCGTAAATAAGTAATAAATACATACGCGCGAGTACTTACTATGCATCTACTCGCGTAGCTATGCATACGGAAGAAAAACCTAGTGGTCTCCAAGATAATTGTTTTCTAAATGTTAGTGCTTTTTCTGTGATTGGGTCATCGTTCGGGTCATCGCAGTCGGCTTGCTGTTCCACAATCACTCGCCTACAACATCAGCATCAGAGCACATCCCAGCCAAACGAGAGACGCAGCAAACAGTATGACCGTTCAGGTGCTTCCTGGCATGTCATAATACTAGCTAGAGTACTACGAGCTCGTACTCCTAGTAGTACATCTCGAAGACTGTATGTATGTACCTTAAATAATTGTACACAAGCAAGTACACAAGAGTATCTACAGCCGCATGTCCCAATCAAACAGTACTACGAAGAACTCGATAACTCCTCTCACACGTGCTTCAAGGGGAAACAAAACTGCAAGGGTACCCATCCATAAATAATGTAATATGGGAGAGCCGCAATTGGGACCGGAGCAGCAGCAGCCCGTGGATGGTGCGATGGGCGGCTGCAGGAAATATAGCGCAAACGCCGACTCCCTCCATTCTCAGGGCGAGGTCCTGCATCCTGCTGCTGCGGAGGAGGAGGCCAACGAAGTCCGCAGGGACATTGCCATGCGGAGAAGATCCCTCCTCTCGCAGGACGAGGTCCTGCACACTGTCGCGGTGCAGGAGGCGATCGAAATCAGCACCCAGATAGCCATGCGGAGGCGCCGGAGGCCCTCGGTGGTTGTGACCATGGCACATGGGAGGTCCACTCAAACCTTATTGTCCTCCGATGCCTCCACCCCTGGCGCCAGCGCCAGCGCCAGCGCCAGCCTCGCGTCATCGAGCTTTGTGACGCCGTCGTATCCGCTGAGGCCAAGGGGGGACGAGAACACAGCCGACGAAGCGAGGGTCGAGCTGTATGACGGCGGCATCGACAACACAGGTAATGGCGACAACGATGCCAGGGACACGAGGACTAGATCCAGGAGTCACTCGGGAGGGGCTTCCATTGGCATGGACCTGTCCAGCGCCTCGGATCAGGCGAGGGTTGGCAAATACCTGGCTGCCTTTCTTCCTAGGACCGTCCTTGCAGAGGTTTTGGCCGCCGATGTGAATCAACAGCACTGCCAACGCCCTGTGAGTAAAGGGGACCAAGTCGACATGGACCTGTGCCCGCCTCACTTGGATGCTGAAATTGATCGGAACTGGGCCCGCGACCGCGCTGCCGATCAGGCCAATGAAGCCTGCTGCTTGAACGGATCCTTGTCGTGCAGCGGCAAGTCAGTCTCGCCGGATGTTTCCCCCTCTGTGCCCCTCCCCCTCGGCCCTCGCATGTGGCCAGAAAGCACCGGCGGAATACTAATGGCTGATGTGTCAGGCTTCTCCACCCTCATGGCGGCCTTGACTCGATCTTTTGGATCACGGCGCCGAAGCTCCGATGCGAGAGGGGAGATATCCATGGGCAACCGCAGGTCCCGGCACTACGATCCATCCGAACAGATGAGTCTCATTTTGAATCATTATTTTGGAGCCATGGTGCAAACGGTTGAGAAGCACGGGGGCGACGTGATCAAATTTGCGGGAGACGCTCTCATTTGCTTTTGGCCCACCAGAAATATAATTGAAAGTAAAGATGTCGAGCCTGGCGACGGCGATCGCACGACCGGTTGCGTCAATGAATCGGCCGCTAGGCGCAGAATGGCCCGCTGTGCCCTAGAGCTAGTGCGTGACCTCAATGACTACGATGTCATGATTGGGGCGGGAACAAATGCAACGTCTACCACCCTGAGCCTCCATATTGCGTGCACGATGATGCGATGTAAGGGACTTCATGTGGGGGGAATGAATGGTAGGCTGGAATTCCTCTTGGCAGGGCCCGGTATTGGAAAACTAGGCGCTTTACTTGAATCGGCAAGAAGGGGCGAGATTGCAATCGGCGGCGAAATGTGGGAGGCTTTCCATGCTGAGGCCAAAGCAACACACGATGAGGATATTTCAAGAGACTGGGGATATGCGGCTATGCCAAAAACATTTGCCAATGCCCGCGCCAAACCTGTCACTGTCGAGGTCTCAAGCGAAGAGGCCACCCGAATTGTAGGATATCGTATTATTCAAGCTCACGATATGCTTCCGCCCGAGCAGGATTTGAGCGCCGGCGAGGGACCCATTCAGAGCCTTGCTGAATTTATCCCATGGGTGCCTAAATTGGACCACTTGGCATTCGAGACGGCTTCCTCCGATCCACGTGTCAGGGCTTACGTGCCATCCAATGTGTTGCACTACCATGATCATTCTCTTGCCAATTTATTGTCCGAGAACAGAACTGTCACGGTGGTCTTCTGTTCGCTACCTGCGGGTACATGCGCAAGCTTTGAATCTGCGCAAAGGGCGCTTTCGAAAATACAGAAGGTCCTTCACAGATACAAGGGCCTCCTAAGGCAGTTCATTGAAGATGACAAAGCAACCGTAGCCATTGGTGTGTGGGGGTGCCCGCCCATTTCTCATAGGGATGACACATCGAGAGCGGTACTAGCTGCATTGGAATTGAGGGATGCTCTCGGTCCGTGCAATATTGGTATTGCGACTGGAAGTTGCTATTGTGGTACTGTTGGCACCCCGGAAAGGTGTGAATACGTTGTGATAGGAAATGCTGTCAATCTTTCGGCGAGATTGATGGGTCTGGGGAAGAAGAGAGCTGAGCTCAATGAAGCTGAAAGTGCTGCGAATGAAGATGTACTAGAGAAGGAATCCCAGCGTTCGCTGCGTCGAAGAAGGGGCGTCTTCTGTGATGACGCCACTCACGATGCTATATTTGCTCATGAAGAGAATTTTGAAGTGATAGAGAAAGGTCGAGACGATTTCAAAGGCATCGGCGAGCAGACCTGGCATGAAATTGAACATCTGGGATCAGGAGAAATGGTACAGTTGATGCCATTGTATGGTCGAGAAAAAGAAATGAGCAAGCTCATGGATAAACTCAACGCAGCAGTGTTTGGAGGAAGTCATACTAAAAGGAAAGTGGCAGCGACGAAAGGAATAAAAGCATCTCTGGCCTCAGACAATATGATGCCGCCTCCATTTAGCTGTGTGATACATGGCCCCCTGGGAATTGGAAAATCGTTTCTGGTTGCGCATTTTAGGCGGAAGGTTATCCGCTCGAAGCTAAACTTTCGAATCGTTGATTGTCTTTGTGCTGAGCAAGAAAGAAATACTCCTTGGTACGCACTGCAAGGTCTGGTACCTCTGCTTTGGAAGCAAGTCCCCAGACTTTCTAAATCATCAATGAACTCAATTGCCTTGCTTGAAGACATTTCAGTTGATGCAACACCGAGTTTGTATCGTGAAAAAGTGGAAGAAAGCCGAAAGGCCTTTACGGACAACCTTTTTGGCGAGACGCGGATGGCCAACATATTGGGCTTACTTGTAGAACTTCTCTCCAAGCAGATGGAACTTACGCGGCTCATGATCGTGGTCGATGATGTACACAATTGTGATATGAATTCACTTAAATTTATTGAAAAATTCATCGAGCTTTGTAAGGAGAAGCCATCCCTGGCGTTTTTGTGCACAACAATACGCCCAGGTGCTCCAAAAGAAGTCAAGGAGGTGCGAAACAAAGCTGAAATGTTCATTAGGTTGTCTCGCCTTGGTTCAGATGCCTTACGAAAGCTGACAATGACTGAGCTTGGAATTCCTCTGTCGTCGTCATTTGATTCACGTTTAGAGATAGCGATTGAGAAAGCCTCGGCTGGGCTGCCGCTTTTTGCAAGTGAAACATGCCGATTTATGCGACGTCGGCAGCTATATGCGTACGATGAGAAGAATGGTCTGAGATTGTCCAAGAATGGAGAAATTACTTTTGGTGAAACTTTGTCGAGTTCTCCAGAAGAAGCGACGCAGAATGCTGTCAGATACCTTATTGACGATGTGTCGCCGGAGGCGAGGGTTCTCCTGAAATGCTCATCGTTGTTACCAGGCCGATTCCGTCTTTTGGACGCCATAGTGCTTTCGCGCACAATGCACAAGACGATGATTGATACTGAAAGTGGAAAGACAACCAAAGAAGCGATCGACGAAATTGTTGCCAACCGGCTTTGGGAACGTTGTTCCACAGATAGAGGGGAGTCACATTTTCGCTTCAGTCACGACTTCATGTCTCAGACAGTCTACTACTCGATGACCTTATCTCAGCGGGGTTTACTCCACCAGGCTTACTTCGTTCTTCTCGAAAACGCAAAGTATGGAGGAGGGAGTGCTCGCAATGCATTTTCCTCGGCTTCGCTCGAATGGATGGCATCAAACGCAGCTTTGGCATTTTTGCATGATAAGGCGGCCCTTTTTTATTTCCAAAGTGCTCTGAGTCAGCATCGATCTTTCAACTATGTTGCTGCAAATGCAAGCCTCGAGAGGGCTTTCAAACATCTGGAAGTTTGCGATGGCTCAGGGAACGAGAATACCCGTGAAGGCTCTGGAATCGGATTGACCACAAGGATTCAAATGACTCGTTTAATGGGGTTAATGTGCTGTCTTCTGGACCGGCCACTTGAAGGCAAACCTCTCCTAGAAACTTCATTGGAAATGTCAGACGAAAAAGGCGTATTGATGCCTGCAGATCAATTGCCTGCAGCTATAGCAGAAGAAAAAGCTCGTCAACAAGTACATCGCGAGTTTGCTTTGATTGGATCTGCAAACGTTTGTTCTGTATATGACGCAATGGAGGACTCATTAATGACAGAGGAATCACGCCTTCTTGTCATGAGAGAGTGCTGCTCGGCATATGATCAACTGGCTCGTGTCTACCTCCAGAGTGGGGAGCCACTCCGAGGTTTATACTGCTCCCTTCGGGGCCTTAATCTTGCCGAAATGGTGGGGCCTAGCGAAGAGCTCGCCAAGGCATATTCCACCTATGCTTTTGTCAAGAAGAGTCCTTTTTATGGCGGCCTAGCGAGAGAAACAGCAGAATCCGTTGGTGCTCTTGCTCCAGTGACCGCTTTCTGTGCCATGCTATATGGAGGGATGTTAATTGGAGAAGGAATGTTTCTAGAAAGCCAAATTGCTCTAACGCAGGCTGTGACTGTGTCGAGGGCAATTAAAGACTTCGGCACATTGGGGCTGAGTCTCTCTGTATTAGGATGGTCCATGTTCGTAAATGGACAGTACGACGAATCGTACAATACTGCGATTGAGATGGAGACGATTGGCAAGGAAATGAACGATCCAAGATTCTTAAATTGGGGTCTAACGAGTCGCTTCAAGTGCGTTATTGCAATGGGCAATACGGATGGTATTCGGGAGCTCCTTCCACGCATGACATTGTATATGTCTGAATACTGGGGCTCAATGTACAACTCAGACAAGATATCGTGTGTGGGAATGCTAATTTTTATGCATCTTTTCAATGACGACCTGGCATCTGTACGTGAGTGTATGGAGAAGTACGAGACGACTGTAGATCTTGTTTCCAAGCCATGCACGCAGCTTGTAGAGTTCTTCGGGTGTGTGGGTATCATTGAGGGCATAATTGCTGTGTGTACTGAAGATAGTGATCCAACCTCAAGCAGGCTGCAGCAAGCGTTGGATGCGTTTGATACGTATGCGCATTCATATCCAATTTTCCACGCTCGTTGTCATTATCTGCGGGGTAAATCACAATTGATTGGTGATAGTAGAGGAGGGGAAGCGATTGCTTCTTTCCGTGAGGCAGTTGCTTGGGCTAAACGTTTCGGTCTCACTCATTACCCTTTCTTTCCGGATGATATGGAAAGTGATGTGTGTGCCGTAAGTATTGAACCAAAGGAGTTTGAGCGGATTGATGACGCAAGGGATGGCATTGATTGTGTTAAGATTATTGAAGGATATCGAATTTTGTTGAATGATCTGGAAGGTGACGAGGAAAGAGGAGAAAGGTTGCTTCTGCTTTCATCATCGTGTTGCAACAACCTTATTTCTGTGTGGGGGGAGCACAATACATCAATTTGCAACGAGGCGCAAGAACTAGAAGGAATGCTGCTCGATGGGCCTTCTGCAATTTTTTTAAACGTTAATCTCTCGTCGAAAAAAGTGGCAATCCTGGCGTTGGGTGCGGCCGAATTTGAGGCGCACTGCAAAAGTAAATAATATTAGAAAAGGGACAGCTTTTACAACTATGAACATAAGCAGATACTATAGTACATTATCATCCGGTTTGTCCACTCCTTAATTAATTTATTGTCGTGGCAACATACTAGCTACTGAATGTACATTTATGCATCCATGGTGTATGTATGTATGATACGACGAGTATACGATAGTCTATATTGTGTTTTGAAACGGGCTCGCGCGTATTTTTAGTGACGTCATGAGGACACGGGAAATTTATTTCACCCTTGGATCATGTGTGAACAACTATTTTACGTCGTATTATGATCCTGCCAGTCTAACTGGACCAACCATCTTCCGCTGAGATTGACACAGAGATCTAAAGAGAGCAGCCACAGTCTCCAGACTGGCATCGAATTACTGCTATGGCATGTTCTAGGTTGATATCGGTAGTCTGTCAAATAATATTGACTCTGCATGTTGTAGATGCCTTTGCGGCTGTTTCACCTCGATCGAAACTACCCCCTCCTCCCTGCCCGACGAGCAATCCGAGTGATGATGTCTTTCGAGAGATTCGCCGGTCTTGGCCGGTTTCTCTCCAGAACTGGCTCACCGAAAACGGGGTATTCCGTTTTCTAGCTGATTCCCTTGTTATATTTGGTGTCCCTGGATTAATCAAAGAATATCCCGATGCTTTCTGGGACTTCTTCCATCTATCGACATCATCCGTATTCAAGACCGAGAGCGACGACTCCTCTTCAGCTCGTCTTTCTTGCAGAAGCAAACTAACGAAGATTCGGTATGGAAAGCATAAATCACAATTTATTGATCTCATTGAGCCCATTCATGGAAGTCCAGAGGGCGTCGTCGCTTTCGTTCACGGGGGAGCATGGGGCAGCGGCCTGCCCTGGATGTACCGACTCAGCGCACTGCCCTTTCTCGAGCAAAATAAGGCTGTTGCGATCCTTGGTTATCGAACTTACCCTGACGCAGATTTGTCGGGACAGGTATCTGATATTTCGAATGCAGTTGACGGGCTGGCAAGGGGGCGATCAGATCTGTTGGACGATGGGGGGAGAGTTACGGCGCTGGTTGGCCATTCTAGCGGAGCCCACATTGCTTTGCTCCACGTACTAGAATCGGCAAAGAATGCGATGCAGGGGGCGTCCAACTCGACTCCAATAAAGCATTATGTGGGAATCTCAGGAGTATATTGCATTTCATCACACTATCAATTTGAAATTGGGCGCGGAGTCGACCAGATTAGCGCGCTTCGTGTAGCATGTGGTCCAGAAGACAAGTTTCAAGAGGCGTCCCCGGCCTTTCGTTTAGAACGTATGATGGGAGTTGACAGCACGCTTTCCGGAGGAGAAGATGTGCCATGGATTCTGTCAGAAGACACAATCCCTGAATTTTCTTTCTTCCATGGCGTACAAGATGATGTTGTGCAATATGCGCAGACATGTGATATGGTAGACTCCATTCGCCTAGCTCTACGCAACCCATCGCGCTGCAGTGAGTGTATACTTGACGGTGTTGGGCACGCAGACACGGTGATCCATCTCATGGTGGGAGGAGCCACTCGAGATGCATTGACAAAGCAATGCCAGGACTGGTAATGTACATGGCACAAAGAGAGGTATGCCCGCATCAGCGGCAGGAACTTGATGTCGGTAGATTACGTAATTAATTGTTAACTTTCAATCGCGCTAAGGATTGGAACTCTGACGAGATTTTTCAGAATTCTTTGTCAGAACCTTCTTTCTCAACCCTGCCATCCCCTGAGGAAATATCCTGCTCTGGATAATACCGGTACAGATTAAAGAGCCCAGACCAACCTCTACAAAGTTCCTTCTTTTCCATGCAATGAGCCTGATTCTTTGTTTTTTGTGCTCCTTCCTTTTCGCTGTTGCCGGCCCAGGTGGCGTCCTCTGGGAAGGCCTCCCATGTGTCGTCTTTGCCCTTATCGATGGCACTGTCGCTTCCATCGCCACTACCATTATCCTCGCCATTTCTTCTCTCGATGATTGGTCCCTTTTTCCCCTTCTCATCTTCCTGCAGTGCCATCTCCTTTGTATCATGCTCGTTGGCGTCTTCGGTGGGTGGTTTCGGTATGATCAGCCTCCCGATCAACCAGTCCTTCCTAAGTTTTTCCTTCTGCGCTTCCAGATCCTTGCGCATTTTGTCAGTCTGAGCCTCCAGATCCTTGCGCACCTTGTCTGTCTGCGCCTCCAGATCCTTGCGCACCTTGTCGGTCTGCGCCTCCAGGTCCTTGCGCACCTTGTCGGTCTTGGCCTCTAACTCGCGCCTCATTTCCTCTGTCCTCTTCTCCATGACCCTGATGATCTGCCCCCCCTTCTCCCTGGTCAGCGAGTCCTTCTGCCTCCAGTACTCCTCCCTGACCTCCCTCTTGACCTCTTCCGGGCTGGTCCAGGAACCCACGGAAGCGTCATATGTGAGCCTCCACACGTCGCAGTTGCCAAACTTGAAGTCGAGGCCCAGCATGGACATGAAGTAGTGCGAGTGACCCACGACGGCGATGACTGACTCTGGCTGGGCCGCGAGCCACTTCTCGAAGGCCGCGATGCGATCGGTGAACTTGTCGTGGTTGATGGGGAGCCACTCGAGGGGGGTGCGCTCCGACAGGTCCTGCAGCTCAACGACGCGGGAGACGAATTCATGACGCTCGCCGGCCGCGGTGGGGTCCGGAGTGCCCGGGGCGATGATGCCGAGGCTGGCGAGGGGGTTGGGGACGTTGCCAACTACGGCAGCGCCGAGGCGCAGGGCTTGGGGGAGATTGGAAGCGCCATCGGACGGAGGGGTCGCGCCGCCTGCCCCTCCGTCGCCGGCCTCAGCCTCAGTCCCGGTCCGACGGCCCCCCTCGTCGGACCTCGGGGCGACGCAGCCCAGCATCCCCGCGCTGGTCTGCCTGGCCCTCCGGAGGGGTGAGTGCACGACGAGGCTAATCCCCGCCGCCTCGACGAATCCGTCCGCCCTGAGCCGGCCTCCGACCTGCGCGATCTGCGCTTCGCCCACGGCGCTGACGTCCGAGTCGATCTGCGCCTGCACGTCCACGAGCTCGAGGCTGGCGGCCAGGTCCTCCCGGGTGGGAAGGGCGAGCCTCCGCACCGACCCCAGGGACCGGCCCAGGGACCTCTGCCTGCGGTTCTCGTCGGACTCCGCGTGCCGGATGAGGTAGACGGTCTTGCGGACCGGGAAGGTCGGGACCGGCGTCTCGGTCACGACCACGGCGGTCGCGGAAGCGGAGGCGGCAGGGGGGGGGGCGGACAGGGCGGCCACGGGGCCGGCCCCGGCCGACTTGGAGCGCTCGAACGCGGCGGCCGGCGGCGACGGCGGCGAGGAGAGCGGCTGGCCCGTCCTCGTCCTCGGCCTCGGCCTCGGCCCGGCCCGCCGCTCGTCGGCCCCATCGGCCTGCCCGCCCCCATGGCCCCCATGGCCCCCATGGCCCTCCTGCTGCCCCTCCCCGCCGCCGGCCCCGCCCTCGACGTCGTCGCGCAGGGCCACCTCAACCTCGTACTCCCCGGCCTCGAAGTAGCGGCCCGGCCCGCCCTGGCCTGGCCTCTTGGGGGCGGCGAGGTCCCCGCCCATCTCAGTCGGGGAGGGGAGCTCCGTCATGGTGGCACTCGTCGCTTCCTTCCCTTGTTGGGTGGGTCCGGGGCTGGGGCCTCCTCGTGAGCTGGCGGCTGCGCTGCTGTCTGCTGCGAATTATGTAATGCATGAATATATACAGAAATATTATTATATCTCATGTCTGCAATTGGCAATGATGCGATGATACCTTTACAGCAGTTCAAGTACTACCTTCGCACACAACAACAATATGCATACTCTAGCTAGTACTATTGTACGCTAGTACTTAGTATGCATAAAATTATGTTACCAACCCCACTACTAAGTTACAGACTGTCCCAGAAGGGGTGGGGTTGGCTTGCAAGTATATTTTCCCCACAAGAGATCAAAATCCTTATTTTTTGGAAAGTTGAATGACCTACTCTAGAGTATTAACCCATCCAAGTTATGCATAATTTGCGTCATAAAAAGGATATATATGAATAATATGCATTTCAATGGAGAGGACTTAATAATAATATTATGCATTAGGCAGGCCGCGGCAGCAAAGAAGGAGGGAAATATCGCAGCAAGCACACCTAGCGAGCGGGGCCAAAGTGGGGCCCGACGGTGGCGAGACCCTCCAGCCAGGGAGCGCACCGTACCAAAATGGTTCGTTTTCCAAAAGTATGTTCGCCTGCTTTCTCCGCTTACGCCTTCCTATCTATCGCCGGCAGACGCCTTGGCCCGCTGGGCCGGATAGGCGCCACATATTCTGCAAAACATTTCCTCGCCGACGTCGAAGCAGCAGCCTACGCAGCCCTCCCCCATGCCAAGACGCGTCGCACCAGGAAGCGTCTCCCCATGCCGTCCAAAGAACCGCTGAAACACCCGAAAGTTCACCAAGTACTCCTTCGTCTTGACGTCAAATCCTTGCCCAAGCAGCTCCCCCCTCGCCTCGGCAAACTCCTCGTCCGAAACAATATCCTTCCAATACGCATCGTGGCCAATGACGGTGGCTCCCGACCCAACCTCGATGGGATCCTTGCGCCTCCACGAGGACACGGTGGCGTACGCCTCTCTTAGAACGATCTTTCCGGTGACGCGATCCTCGGCATCGCCCCCGTGCACCAGGCGGATCGGGCGCTCGCCTATGCAGTCCTCCCTCCCGGTCTCGGCCAGGGCCCATCGGACCACCTCAGGATCGGTAAAGGGGGCGTGAGACTCCAGCCCATAGTGCACGGCGAGCGCCGCCGTCGCGAACGTCCACTTGAGGCACATGGAGTCCCGCTTCTCCTTCCAGCCATCGGGATCGTCGGCCGATCCCCACATGAAGGAATATCCCCCGAACAGTTCGTCGGCCCCGTCCCCCACCACTGCGTGGCGGTACCCCATGGCCGCCGCCCTCTCAAAGACGGCCGCGACCACCAGGGAGTTGCGAAGCGTCATCCCATCGTACGTACCGAGGATCCGCACGCACACCGGCAGGTACGTGTCCACCAGCGCCTCCGGGCTCAGGCGGACGACGACGTGTTCGAGGGCATGGAGGCCTGCGGCGGCCTCGGAGAAGGTGCGGTCGGGGCTGTCGTCGCCGGTGATCACCGTGAGGCCGGCGCCGTACTCGATGCCGAGCTTCTCGGAGGCCTCGAGGATGGCGCACGTGTCAACCCCTCCGGAGAGGATGAGGCAGGTCCCCCCGTCGCCGTTGGCAGACCCGGTCCGTGCGCGGATGTCCGAGACGGCGGCTTCAAAGACGGATCGGAATTCGTCCGCCTTGCTCCTCGCGCTGGACGGTGAAGCAGCCATCCCAGTTGCGCTGCCGCTGCTAATAGATCTAGCTGGTATTGCTTTGCTTCTAATTGAATCGGATCCTTAGCTGCGTAGTGCGGATCTGTGGGGCAAGGAGTTCCAACGCGAAGTCGGAAGCATTTGCTGTTTTGTGCTGCGCGTCTCTTTTCACTTACATTTCGCCTACTAGCTAGTATCTGAAATCTGAAAAATACGAAGCACGTGCAACGGTCGAGGAGCGTCCGGGCAATGCGCGGGGTGTGATAATAGAAGCAAGGTGAGGCCTGCTTGCTCCATGTCGATTTACCTCATACATTTACTAGCTATTCATACTCTCTAGTACTATGCATATTATTACTAATAGCTAGTAGCTAGTATACATACCCACCCGGAAAATCACACAACTTATGCATACTGTAGACCCCAAGAGCATGACCCAAAGACCCTCGCCCTCATTCCAGATGAGCAGGATAGCTTCGTCCGGCGCGTGGCGGGCGGCCAAGGCACCCCTGCCGCCACTGGTGCCGCCGCCGTCAGCTTCGACCTCTTTGCAGCTGCCGCCGCGGCTGCTCCGCCGTCTGCGCCCCGGCCCGGCCCGGCCCCTCCCTGCGCTAACGCCGCTTTCGCGTGTGTCCGCGATTGCGCGTGCGTCCACAGGCGATCCTGCGGGCGCGCGTCGGCCATACTTCACCAACGTCGACCGGATGAAGGAGGACGACCCCTACGCCGCGCTCGGCCTGGAGTGGGGGGCGACCAGCGCAGAGATCAGAGAGGCCTACCGGATGAGGGCCCGGAGCCTCCATCCCGACGTCAATCGGACGGACTCCCCCGAGGCTGCGCTGAGGAAGTTCCAGCGGCTGCAGAGGGCCTACGCCTCACTCATGAAACGGAGGGGGGACGGCCGACGCGGGGAAGACGATGCGGCCGAGGGGTGGTCCTTCGCGGTCTGGAGGGATGCCGACCGGATCGCCGAGGGCAGGACCGACGTGGCCGGGCTGGCCAGGAGGAGGCCGGCCAGACCTGCCGCGGTCAGGACCGGATCCAACCGCTGGGGCGTCGCGTCCCTCGGGCATCCTGACGGAAGGGGGGTGGGTGCTGCAGCGCGCAGGGCAGAGTACCTGGCCGGGGGATCGGATGGGGATGCCGGCAGTGGGAGCGGGAGCGGGAGGGGAAGGAGGAGCGGCACGGTCGGCACCGGGCGGAGCAAATGGGTGGAGACGAAGGAGTTCAAGCCGTGGAATCCAGGGAAGGGTGGGTCCGGTGCCGGTCGGGCCGGTTGGAATCACTGGGGCGACAGGAAGGGCAGCGAGTCCTGACTCCATCATTAGGGAATAATTGTGAGAGAGAGGAGTTACTTTGTTACGTTGGCTTTTTTTCCCCTGACCTTGCGCTGCTGCCTCTGCCAGCCCCCGCTGATCTTGCACTCATGCCGTTCATTGTCCATGCGGAACCTGGCGCACAGTGTCAACTCTTCGGCCCCAAGCCTCGCCCCAGCCCTCTTGCGCATGGCGAGCTGGAAGCCGGACTTGCCCCTGCCGCGCGTTATCCGGGGAAAAGACACGTCGAAGCCGGAGCGGCCGAGGAGTTCGCTTTGTGCCACGTCCGCATCCGCATTCCCTTCCGGTCGCATGGCCGCGTCGACGATCTCCGGCCAGAGACGGTGGGTAGTCTCTGTGAAGACGAAGAGGGTCCCCTGGGGTGCCTCGTTAAACAGCTGCCGGAAAAACCCGAAGGAGCCGCTCCTGAGCAGGCCGGCGTTCTCTGCGACGCAGTAGGAGCAGATCCAGAGGTCAGTCCGGCCCGCGGCCGCCCTGCAGGCGGCATTGGTGCCGTGCGTGAGGGGGAGGGTAATGTCGCAACGCCCGAAGCCCAGGGCGTGTCCGCTCCCCATGCTCTCCTGGACGGCGGCCTCCATGGACGGGACGATGTCGGACCATCCCCCCTCGTACTCGAAAACGGTGGCCTCAATGGCGGTAGGAGGGAGGGTGGAGAGACGCGCATATCCCCCGTCGCCCGTCCCGACCGACCGGGCCCGCCGCTCGAGGGAAGCGTGGGAGGCCAGAACGGCGGCCGCGACGAAGTCGAAGCCCGGCCCGCCCCCCAGAGATCCGACCCTCGCGACGTCGCGGTGCCCTGCGACTAGCAGGTCGTGCACACACTCCCCGAGGAAGTTGGGAACGCTCCCCTGGCTTGGCACGGGCACGTCCGCGTCCACGCCCGCATCCAGGTCCGGGGCCCGCTCTCCCGACCGGCTGCGGGCCCGCTCCGTGGCCTGGGCGGCGAAGAGGACGTCGGCGAGCAGCCTGGCCCTGCAGAAGTATCCCAGCGCGTAGCCCGCCCTGGCCCCTGGATGGGCGAAGCTGGGCATTGCCCCGACGTCGGCCGCCATGCCCAGTCGAAAGGAGAGGTCCTCGGTGGCGCCGCGGTCCACCGCGACGGGGAGGCAGGCCTCGAGGCCAGACCGTACCGAGGAGAGGGCGGCCTCGGAAAACTGATTGTACGCCCTGCGATAGGACTCGGATCCGGGTACCTTGGCGCTGTGCCGCTGCGAGAGTGCCAGCAGCTCCGCATCGACGCCGGAGGAGGAGACGGCGAAGGCGGTGGCGGGTGGGGAGAGCGCGAGGGAAAGGGAGGCGGGCAGGGGCGCGCCTCCGCCCCCGCGCCTCCCTCCGACACGGATTCTGTCGGCATGGAACCCGCCCAGCGCGAGAGCGCTGCCTGCGCCAGCGCCCGTCCTCCGGGCGGCGGCATGGGCGTAAAGGTGCAGCGCGAGGAGGAGGACGGCCGGGGCCGCCCTCCGGCGGCGGCGAAGGCGCCTGCTTCGGCTGCAGCGCTTGGGCGGCATTCTCTCCGGCAAACTACAACTGGCACTTTCGACCTTGTGGGGGAAGGGGAACCGGGCGAAAACACTCCCCTCACAAAAAATATCATGATCTAGGATGTATATCATACGTACGTCGTATGGACATACATGTAGGTAATAGATGTATTAATACAGTACGTAGTATGTGTGTATGTTATGTGCTGCGCGAGAAAGTGAAATATTATGACGTATGATGACGTACATAATATGCAGAAGCTACCAACCCCAACCCTCTCATCCTACTCCGCGCGCCGGTCGGCCCGTATCGTATCCGTCCACGGACAGCGCCCCCCCAAACCCTCATTATTATGTTCAATCAAGCGACGCCATGCCGCCCCGAGGTCCTTCCTTGTCCATACCGGCCCGTCCAATGCGGCGGCGGCGGCGGCGGGCCAAGCCATGGCTCCGTCTCACGCCCGT
>Ga0315315_10001958_pt1 | contig 18923 bp, 17 predicted proteins | sample M140m3416metaG_FD_203699 | JGI IMG/M metagenome (GOLD analysis project Ga0315315, IMG submission 203699) | Ammonia-oxidizing marine archaeal communities from Monterey Bay, California, United States - M1 40m 3416 | ecosystem: Environmental > Aquatic > Marine > Intertidal zone | place: USA... | reverse complement strand
GTTATGAATCATTTGGCTTAAAAGGAAAACACGCTTGCCTGGATTTTCGAAAATCGCCTTGTATGAAATTTCAATCGCATTTTCTACACCGAAGCAAAACCCGAAATGTCGTGCCAGCTGAATTTTTACGGCCCCAAAATCAAGCAAGGTCGGAGAAAAATCTAATTTTCTGGCATCCAACTCCTTACGTTTATCCTTTACCTTACTGATAATTGGACTTTTAAAATGATCTGGTATATTAAAACTACGCATATGGCGAAAATATATCTAAAAACGTCGACTCACACGAAACATTTTTAAGAAGTCATCGTATTTATGTAAATATTTGCAAACCTTGAATGGAATAAAGGGGATCTAAAAAAGAAGGGGCTTCGGCCCCTTTTTTATTGAATGTCTTTTGTCTCTTGAAACTTTTGTTTTAATGCATCATTCCACATCCCATCTGATTTCTTTGCAACTTTCTTAAGTTTCCTGAAGGCCTTATTTTCATTAAACGCTTTTCCGTTTAACAATTCAAGCGCAATGATTTGAATCAAAGGCCCTTGCAAAAGAGGTTCGTATGTAAAAACAGGCCATTTGTCTGTGTCTATTTCGACTCGGACCTCAGAACTGTTTGCAATCCATTCAAGTGTCCAGGCATCTATAGCAGGCATATAAGCGTCACAATCTTCGACACCTCTGTCGAGACGCCATTCTAAGGCTTCTATGACCCAATCTTTTGTCGCAACCCCATCCTCTGGCCAGTCGGGCGCACCACCACATATCATGCAAGCAAAGCACCACCAAGGAGAAATAGAATTAATCAAAAACATCATACCATTTAAAGCGCTCTGTGATTTTCTTTGAATACTACGCCAAGCTTTTCTAATTTGGGTAAAAGCACTTCGTAGTATGTCGAAGATACGGGGATTTCAACGCCCACCCTATCAAATCCCCCGCCAACCAACATATGCTCAGCAGCCAAAGCCATAGGGAGACCTACTGTATCAGACATTGCAGTGTACATTGAATCTGTGCCTTCTAAAGAGAATTCTGAAGTCCGTTCAAACCTTTTCCCGTCCTTTATATATTCAAAACGATGCCACATGACGACCATGTCTCTGTCGCCATCTTCCAACGCCCATTTTTCTACAAGATGCGCCTCTAAAATTTGCGCAGGAGTACCCTCCACCAACGAAGGCCCCGATTCCAAATCAAATAGACCGAGCCATTCCAACCGTTCATTTGTTTCATGATCGCTCACCACTGTTGCATTTATCGCATCAGAAACGCTCATATCAGCCGTCTTTGAAGGAAGAAACGATCGGGTCCACTCACTCCATGAAATCCCCTCTGCCCAGGACAAATGAACATCGTCACGCACCATGCCAAGCTGAACAAGAATATCCCATGAACGACAAAACCCATCCACACGAAGTGTTCCCCTGATTAACGTTTGGATTCCTGCCAAACCATAAATCTTTTCATACGCCAAGGAGTCTCGGTTTGGATATCCTTTGTAAAGACATCCATCTATATTGACAGGTCGAAGCCGTCTGAAAACACGATGCGGCGGTTCGAGCTTCACTCTGCCATTGTCTTTAAACGTCGCTGAACCGCCTTGGCCAGCGAGAATAATATTTCTGGGATTCCATGAAATTTTATAATGCCATGGGTTGTTGTCGGACTCCGTCGCAACCAAGCCTCCACAATAAGACTCAAAACCGATCATCTCACCACCATCAGCTTTGATTTGGTCTATGACTTGCATCGCACTCATGTGGTCAATGCCTGGATCCAATCCAATTTCATTCAAAATAAGCACGCCTGCGTTGCGCGCTTCCGCATCAAGCGCAATCATTTCATCTGACAGATAACTTGGGGTAATCACTGAGACACCTTCCCTAATCGCCACCTTTGCAACACTCGCATGCAAAAAAGGAGGAACCATTGACATGACTAAATCTGCTTCTGCAATTCTTTTGTCGCGTTCAGAATGATTTGCTGAAGAAAGCTCAAAGGCCTCGCCTCTGGGATGACCGTCAATCTTTAATCTTGCAACTTCCAGATCAATGTCACCCACAACAACCCTCCAGTCACATTCTTCTGAGCGCATTAACAAATGCTTGATCAGGGTGCTACATGATCGCCCTGCACCTAAAACTAAAATCGACTTCATAGAAAATCTGTATTAAATATTGCATGAGCAAGGTACATTTCACAACACATATTTAACTATGGCACGTATATTGTTTTCTTCACAATTAAGCATTCCCCACATTCAAAACTATATTGCGACCAGAAACAAATCAATATGAATAAAACTGTAGTACTTATTTGGACGCTCACGATAGGCCTTTTCTTTGTTTTGGGATTTAGCAGCTGTAATGGCGCCAAAGCATACACAAAAAAAGGTGCAAAAATGGAGTCCGCCGGCATGGTCGATCAAGCGGCAGATTATTATTTCACCGCGTTGCAAAAGAAACCAGCTCATATCGATGCCTTGACTGGACTCAAACGCACGGGACAGCAAGTATTGTCTAGCATACTCGTGACTTTTGACCAAGCCATTCTCCTCAATAACAGACAATCTGCAATTGATTCATTTAAAAAGGCAGAAGCATACCACAATAAGGCAGCTGCTTATGGCGTCACTCTTCTTTTCCCAGAGTCAAAAAGAGCGGTATACGAGAATGTGAAGAATGCACACGTAGAAGAGTTATATGGCGTCGCTACTGAACACCTCGAATCTAACCGATATGCTGAATCGCTGAAATTGTTTGAGGAAATCATATCTCTCATTCCGGCATACAAGGACGCAAAAAAACTTGCTGACTATTCTTTTTGTAAGCCCGCATACGACCTCGGCATCCAAGCCATGGAGAACAATCTCTACCGGACAGCCTATGATAAGTTTGACAAGGTTTACAAAAGAGACGCGTCATTTGAAGACGCAAGTCAAATCAGAGAGGAAGCACTGATCGCTGGCAGGTTCACGATTGCGCTTATGACGTTTAAAAACGGTTCAAACCGCAGAAACATCAACACCAAGCTTAGCTCGCTTGTGGAGGAACGCCTCTTAAATTCAAATGATCCATTTCTGATGGTTGTGGATCGGGAATCTTTGGAGTTGATTCTTCAAGAGCAACACCTCGAGTTGTCTGGATTAACTTCAGGATCGGAATTAGAAATCGGTTCTATTCTAGGCGCAAAAGCAATCTTAAAAGGCACAGTCACAGACTGCTCTATTTCAACAACACCACTCAGGCACGACAACAAAAGAGGATATAAAAGATACCGCGTTGAAACAGTGGATGCCGATGGAAAGAAGGGCTACACAACAAAATACAAGTCTGTAGGTTACGCTGAGTACTACCAATCCACTGAAGCATCTATGTCATTTACGCTCAAGCTTATTTCTATGGAAACAGGGGCCATCCTTTCAAGTGAAACAGTGAAAACGACCAAGTCAGATCAAGTCAGATACATTAAATATGGAGGGGAAGCTGCGAACCTGTACGCTGCCAAAACGAATGGCTTAGTAAACACGTCTTCAAGTAGTCACAACCAGATTGTAAGCTTGACAAACGAGCGTCGAGATTTAAAAAATGACAATGTATTGGTGGATGATATGACAAAGGTGATCGCATCTAAAATCCAAACTGAGATTGAGTCAATCATAAAAGACCAAGTCAAATGATGTCAAAAAAAATACCGTCTCCTTTTCTGTCACCAAAAGTGCTCTTTTTTATCTTGGGATGTGTTGTTCTGATGGCAAGTGGATGTACGGGAATGAAAAACGTTGCAGAGGAAAAACCTGTTTGGACTATGGAGAGGCCTATTAATCCTAACTACTACATTGGAATAGCTGGGGTTTCAAAAATAGAATATCCATATAACGCGAATGAAGTTGCTAGAGAAAATGCTCTCAACAATTTGGCTAGAGAAATCCGAGTGCAGGTTAACTCATCCTCTCTGTTATCTACTCTACAAGTAAATAAATGGGTTGAGGAAAGCTTTGCATCCAGCATAGAATCTACAGTAGCTGAAAACCTTGAAGGATTTAATCTTATTGATGAGTTCGAAAACAAGGATGAAGTCTTTGTCTATTATAGATTGTCCAAATCAGAGTATGCAAGAATTTTAGAAAATAGAAAACAGGCGACACTTGGCGTGGCATATGGGCATTACTTAGACGCCTCAAGAAAGCACTCAGAAGGAGAGATCTCCGTTGCAGTAGAAAGATATCTTATCGGACTAGATTACATGTCAGGGTATCTAGGTGAACTCAATCCCTTCACAGGAGAAGACGGTGCCGTCTTTGAGCTTGATAGAGAATTATTTAATGGACTTTCAGACTGTATCAGTCAACTTAAAATTTCAAGCGCAGATGAATTGTCCGCAATCGCCATCTCCCTTGAAAACGGTTATACAGATGAGTACTCAGTAAAAGTCACTTCGAATGGCAAAGCTGCAGGTGGGATTTCTCTAAATTACAAATACAATCGAGGGACAATCCCTGCAAGAGGAAGCACAGTAACGTCAGGGAACGGAAAAGCCCTCATTGTCATGAATGGCTTCGACCCAGGGATGACAAGGAGCGAATTAATCATCGAAGTCAACCTCGCCTCACTCAAGTCGATTCTATCTTCAACAAGTCCCTTAGCTCCACTCATAAATGGATTAAAATCAACACCTCTGAGAATTCCAATTACGCTAGAATCACCTAAAGTTCGAGTTGTGGGAGACGAGTTAATGTTTGGAATCAAAAAAGATAAAAATATTTTCATTGCAGCACTCCGGGCAGCCATGTCTGAACAAGGCGTAGAAATTGTAGAAGAATCATATTCTGGTTTAGACGCTCTTACACTCAGAGTATACGCAGACACCAAAGCAGGTGGAGTTGGGTATGGGATTTACACCGCGTACTTTAATGCCACTTTAGAATTACTCGACACCGATCAGAAGCTGGTCATGGCGAGAGATTTTGAAACAATCAAAGGAAATCAACAAAACCTGAGTAAGGCAGGAGATGACGCCTATCGAAAAGCAATAAATAAAATCAGTGGAAGGTTTATTGAAGCCTTTATAAAAGCACTATATAAATAGAAAGTTGTAGTTTGGCACACTATTAGCATAGATAAAACAAAATCAATTCAAATCAATTCAAATCAATTCAATTATGAAAACAATTCATACACTAAGCATCGCAGCAGCAATAGCTTTCAGCATAGCTGGCTGTAAAGGTCCTCAAGGCATCACTTCAGAACAAAGAGGAGAAATCGAAATAATAGAACTCTGCTCTGGCGAAGATTATACTTCAGATGGTGAAACATTTAGAGCGACAGCAACGGGAACATCTATCAGCAGCGAAGCCGCTAAGAAAATGGCTCGTTCTAATGCTGATGCGGCTCTTGCTAAATCTATATCCAGTACTATGGAAATAGTTGGAGACAACTATGTAAGTAGCACGAAGGTTGGCGGCAAGGAAGAAATTACAGAAACATTCAATGATATGGCAAAAACAATTGTGAGTCAAGAATTAAGGGGAGCTGTTACGGTTTGCTCCAAGCTGACTCAAAAGCCTGATGGATCATTCAAGTCCTATATAGCAATTGAATTAAGTGGTGAGCAAATAGCTCAAGCATATAACGAACGTCTTTCTCAAGACGAAAGAATTATGGCTGATTACAACTACGATAACTTTAAGAAAACCTTCGATGAAGAGATGGAACGAAGGAGAAATAACTAAATCTACAAAGATTGAATCCAGTTATTTAGCATCACCCTTCCATCTGGGGTGAGCACAGATTCAGGATGGAATTGGAAGCCCGAAATGGGCAGGGATTTGTGCCTTAAGGCCATTATCATTCCCTGTTCAGTTCGGGCTTCTACCATAAGGACTTGAGGGAAAGCATCCTCCTTTGCAACCCAGCTGTGGTAATGTGCCACTTCACATGGAAAGTTAATGTTCTCAAAAAGCCCGTGATTCAGGTCATATTGTTCAGATAAAACCATTCTGCCTACGCGGCCGTGCAATACTTCGCGCATATTCTCCAATTCCCCGCCGAAATATTCAACAATCGCTTGAAACCCGAGACATACGCCCAACACAGGTTTCTTATTCTTGACATAGAAGTCCAGGACTGCCATCAACATCGGAGCCTCAGAAGGCATACCCGATCCTGGAGAAAGAACAACTGCCAAGAACTGAGACAAGAACGCGATTCGTTCGGCTTCATCAAAAGGAAGCTCCTCTGCCCTCACGACCATTACATCCGCACCAGCTCTTTCAAGGTCATGTGAGAGATTCCAAGTGAAAGAATCGTGATTATCGAATAAAAGTATACGCATTTGAGGAAAATGTTCCCTTAATTAGCAGCAAAGATATCCTTAAAGACATTTCAATGAAAAACCATTTACACTCCGAAGATGCTGCCAAGCCAGTAGCATCCTATTCACAAGCAGTTAGGGCAGGTGAATTGGTTTTTGTAAGCGGATGTATTCCACTTAACCCTGCCACGGGAGAACTCGTTGCTGATTCCATCGAAAACGCGACCGCTCAATCATTGGCAAACGTGGAAGGCATTTTGAACGGTGCTGGACTAGGCTTAGAAAACATTGTCAAAGCTTCCGTATTCATGATTAACTCCGACGATTACATGGGGATGGATCAAGTGTACGCATCAACACTTCCAAAACCATACCCAGCACGTGAGGCGATTTTTGTAGCAGGCCTTCCCAAAGGCGCCATCGTTGAAATAAGTGTCATTGCAAAAGTGAACTAGAAAAGGAAATCGCCGTTTCCTCCCCTCGTTTCAATTTTAATATCCTTGAGAAGTGCAGATTTAATGTTGAGCTTGAGCGCAAAACTTTGTCTCGTTCCAAAAGGAATCCAATTAAAAGTAAACTCCCAACAGTGTAAATCCCAGTTTACATTTATTGCCGTTGGCGTAAATTCTCGGTATTTGATGTCATAGCCGGTTTGCACCGCCAGGTCCCATTTTGAGAACAACTTCACGCCGCCCCGCATCGCAATGCCATGACGGATAGATGTCGTGTCAGATTGCTGAGAGGGGTCGAAAACGCGATTGAGATTCATCGTGTAATCAACCCTCATATCCCAGGGATACCCACCATCTTTGCCTCCATTAAAACTGGTACCGATAGCAGCTGTAGCTCTTTTTAAGCGGACGGGACTGGCGTTTTTTGTGCTTGCAAGAAACGTAGATATTTCCGACCCCAAAGAATCACGTTGATACGCCGAATGAATCATCGTAATATTCAGATTAACCTTGTTAAACAGACTCGTAAACCCACGCGAAGAGATGTCTGAAAGCTGCAATGAATCGGCCAGAAAATTATAGCTCGCAGATGACGTAAAACTGTCAATAATTTTCACCTTTTTAATTTCTCCTGATTCTGAGTCAGTGATTTTTGCTTCTAAATTTTGGCCCAACGAAAAATTCATCGCACCAGATTCACGAAGATCCAAAGGTCTAAATCGACTAAGCTCCCAAGGGTTCCATGATAACTCCTCATCGTCTAAGGTGATCATTTGTGTGCGTGTTCGTTGAGGCGAATAACTCAAGGATAAACTGGGAGTGAGCACATGTCGAATTGCTTGAATACGGCTGTCCGTTCCAAAGGAGAACATGCCATAAAACCTCGTATTCGCACTTATTGATGCTCGCCAATCTCGGTCTGACGAAAATCCGCCAAGCGTGTCATTCAATTCGATGATATTTCCATCCACGTCGTATACCAGTGATTTATCGAGTTGCGAGAACGACATGAACTCATCATATTGCAAAGATGGTGCGAGTGTCAGAAAACCGAGCGAACTGCTTGAGGAAGCAGAAACGCTATGTTTAAGCCCGTTTGAAATACGCATTTGGCTTAAATCAAATGCGGCCAGAGATGAGTCTGCAATCTCCCCAATATTTTCAAATTGAGAACTGTAGCTCACAGAAACACCATCGAGCAATTTGCTTCGTCCTTTTTCAATGCCTAGAAGATCGCTGAAAGAACGTCGACCCATCGTGAGCATGGCAGATGGAAGTGTGACGCTTACATTTCCGGTGACAGAGTTTTGAGAATGTCGGGCGCTCGTCGTCAGTGAAAATGGTGCGCGAGGAGACGTATAACTCCACTGAATACTAGACTGAAAAGTATTCGATAAGTAGTCCTCCATTGAGGCGTTAAGGTTTTCTTGGAAAATATCTGTGGAACCGAAATTTAATGACGCTGAAAACCTTTGATTGGGACGTGCTTTGGGGTCTTGCGTATGTGACCATCTTACGAAAAAGTTATTTTCAGCAGCAAAACCTGGACGCTCACGGAACCCCGTCACTCTCCTGTTATAACTCAATGTAAAATTTCCGTTTGAGCGATATCGATATTTGTATTGGGTAATGTTTTTTGCGGCCCAACTCCCCCCTGAATAGATATCGAATAAAAAACGAGTGTCCATATTCTCACCAATGGGCACATAGTATCCTATATCCTTCAAAAAGAATCCGAGACTCCCTCCATCGCCATAACTCGGCAGAAGCAAACCATGCGAACGCTTTTCATTGTTGAGTGGAAACCACGCAAAAGGAAGGGCAAATGGTGTAGGTATCTTTCTAAATTTTAGATATAATGGACCCGAAATTACTTTGTCATCTGGATAAAGTATCGCCTTTGCCAGGTGGAAATGAAAATGAGGATTATCAGCATCACATGTTGTGAATTTACCACCTAAGACATGGATTTGATCACCCGGCAGACGTTTTGAATTTTCTGCATGAAAAACAATCTCACCCTCAGAAGTCACAGCGTGATGACTATATCCTTTCTGTGTATTAAAATTATAGCACAATTGATCTTGGGTAAAAACAGATCCGCCTTGATTAAATATCGGTCGTCCTATCCAATTTCCTAGAGAATCCTGCGTTCCATATGCACAGGCCTCCTTTAAATCAGTCTTATACACAACCCTATCAGCCGTGAGTTCAATATCTCCACTTGTGACTTTTACATCGCCATACAACTTCACCAGATTACTGTCAGAAATCATCACAATACTATCAGAAGCAGTATATGACAGGGTGGTATCTTGCCCCAAAACCACACCATTTTTCAACAGAAGGAAAAGGAAAAGGAAGAACATCCCTTTCCCTAAATCTCGTATATGTGGTTTAATTTTACGGTAATTCATGAAGTATCCAAAGCAACCCTCAAAGCTACTTAAACCAGCGGTTCTTGCCCTAGCAATTGTTGCCGTTTTCGTTTCGGGTGCATTTACACCTCTAGAACCAGCAATGGTCGTGGTTATTGACGCAGGACATGGAGGGAAAGATCCTGGAAATTTGGGGACCGGTAGATATTCACTCACTGAAAAAGATGTAACATTAGATGTTTCGAATAGACTCGCAGAATACATAACAGAAAAAATGCCCGATGTGAAAGTCATACTCACAAGGACAGATGATTCTTTTCCTAAACTCAGTTCGCGCGTTAAAATTGCCAACAACGCCGACGCAGATGTTTTTATTTCCATTCACTGTGATGCATTTACAACTGAAAATGCACAAGGTTGTGGAACATATGTCATGGGAATGCACAAAACGGAGGAGAGTCTGAACAGTGCAATGAGAGAAAATGCCAGCATCTTCAAAGAAGAAAATTATGAAGAAAATTATGAAGGGTTTGACCCTAACGATCCTGACACATACATCGCGCTTTCACTTCGCCAAAATGTATTTCTGGACAATTCGCTGCAACTTGGCTCTTTGATTCAAAATCAATTTCGTGATAAAGTAGGCCGAAAAGATCGCGGGGTCAGACAAGCGGGATATTACGTCATTTCATTTACTTCAATGCCGAGTGTTTTGGTCGAGTTGGGGTTCCTCACAAATCCAAACGAAGAAGACTTTCTTCACAGTGAAGACGGCAGGACATATATGGCATCTGCGCTTTTCCGAGCATTTCGTGACTATCGTGACATCCACAACCCCCTAATCACAGACGAACCTAAGGCGCAACACACTGACGGATTAACGTTTAGAGTACAGATTGCATCTTCCCCAACAGAACTTGATAAAAGTGACCCTGTTTTTAGAGGTCTTCAAAACATAGACATGTACCTTAGTGGCGGTCAATACAAGTACACGACTGGTATGTTTGGTGTTGCTGAGGATGCTCACATGAAAAAAAGAGAACTGAGAGACCAAGGATTTAGTGGGGCATTTGTTGCAGCGTTCAAGGATGGTCAAAGAGTACCTATGTCGCGTATATTAGAGGAAATAAATTCACCGTGAGTAAGGAAGTAAGAACAAGTAGGATTTCACAAGAGTTTAAAATTGGCACCCTGATGATTTTGGGGGTGGCACTGCTTTTCCTTGGCATAAATTACCTCAAAGGATTCAATCCTTTAAGCAAACAAATCACCTTGTATGCTATCTACGATAAGATTGAAGGGCTCTCCGTATCAAATCCTGTGCTCGTAAATGGCTTTAAAGTGGGGCAAGTCTCTGACGTTGGATTTTCTGAAAGTGGCGATGGTTCCATCTTGGTCGAGTTTACCATTGAAGAGTCTCAATTAAAAATTCCGATTGATTCGGATGCGAAAATATATTCTTCTGACTTATTTGGAACAAAAGCGATCAAGATTGAACCTGGAATCACACAATCATTTGCACAACAAGGAGACACACTTCTTGCTTCTGTAGAGATGGATATTACTGAGGCGGTCCGAAAAGAACTCGAACCCCTCAGAAGAAAAACCGAAGAACTCATCAAGGGAGTCGACGATATTCTTTTGAATATGAAAGCGGTCTTTGATGACGACGCCACACAATCACTGCCCTCCGCTTTTGAAAGTTTGCAAAGAACTGTAAGGACACTTGAGAATACCGTAGAAAACATCGATGGATTGGTGGCCGAAAACAGAATTATCTTTAAAAATGTGATGTCTAACATTGATGACATTGCTCAAAACCTTAACGACAATAACACCCAAATTTCTAATATTATTACAAATTTCTCTGACCTAAGTGACTCTCTCGTATCGGTAGATATCACCCGAACTTTATTAAAAGCCGAGAAAGCGATGGAGGAAGTTACCGCTGTAACAAGTCGCATCAACAGTGGAGAAGGCACCATTGGAAAACTATTGGTAAATGACAGTCTTTATGATGGCTTGGTCGACAGCAATACAGAAATTCAAGATCTGCTAGATGATTTACAACTCAACCCATGGAAATATGTGAGGGTGAGTTTATTCGGGAGGAAGCAAGATGCAAAGATGTCAAAAGGTGACATCAAACGTATGGAAAAGATGATACGTGAGGAGATGGAAAACCAAAAAGACTGAATACAACTATGATTATTGCACATCTTGCACAAATAATTTTTGCTGCGATGTTAGGAACAGGCGTTTTCCTGTTTGCCAGACGTGTCGCCTTTGTGGGGCGTAACATTAATATGGGGCGTGACATTGACCTTTCAGACAGAAAGGCCGAGAGATGGAAAACCATGGCCCTTGTTGCTCTGGGACAAAGTAAAATGGTGGCCAGACCTGTCGCAGGAATCCTTCACATTTTTGTGTACGTCGGATTCGTGATTATTAATATCGAAATGCTCGAGATTGTGTTAGACGGTCTATTGGGCACACATCGCATTTTTGCGTCTTTGGGATCTGTTTACAATGTCCTCATTGCCATCTTTGAAATTCTTGCATTTGCCGTTCTGGTGGCCTGCGTCATCTTTTTGATCAGGCGAAACATCCTTGCCCTTGCTCGGTTTAAATCACCTGAAATGGGTGGATGGCCATCCATGGACGCCAACATTATACTTGTTGCGGAGATCATCTTGATGTTTGCCTTCCTGAGTATGAACGCCACAGACGCTATAGCCCAAAGCCTCAGCTTAGATCATTATGTCAAGGCAGGCAGTTTTCCGATAAGTCAATTCCTAGTCCCATTGTATTCTGGCTTAAGCGAGGCCGGTATTGTCATTGCTGAAAGAGGATTTTGGTGGCTACATATCGCAGGTGTGATTTCATTTTTGGTTTACGTGCCCTACTCAAAGCACTTTCATATTTTACTCGCTTTCCCGAATACGTATTACTCTAACCTCAATGAAAGCGGCGCGTTGGACAACATGGCATCCGTAAAAAAAGAAGTCGACCTCATGATGGATCCCACCGCTGATCCATATGCCACTCCCCCACCACCCGAGAATGATGCTGTCCCGGAAGCACCACTCAGCTTTGGCGTAAAAGATGGCAATGATTTAAACTGGAAACAAATCATGGAATCCTATTCATGCACAGAGTGTGGAAGATGTACTTCGGTATGCCCAGCGAATATGACGGGAAAGCTTCTCTCTCCAAGAAAAATCATGATGGATTGTCGAGATCGGGTGGATGAAATCGGACACAATCGGGATGCCAACGGTGGGGCGTTTAAAGACGACGGCAAAAAGCTACTTGGGAACTATATAAGTGAAGAAGAACTTTGGGCGTGTACGTCATGCCAAGCCTGTGTGGATGCGTGCCCGATTAATATAAGTCCCATGGGAATCATTCTAGACATGCGCAGAAGTTTAATCATGGAGGACAGTAAATCGCCTGAGACCATCACAAACATGTTTAACAACATTGAAAACAATGGAGCTCCTTGGGCTTTCCCTGCTGCATCGCGTGGAGATTGGATCAAAGATGCATAGAACTAAGCTTAACAATACACTTTTGAGATATGAATACATTTAAGGTTCCTACGATGGCGGAGATGATCGCTGAAGGCAAATCTCCCGAGGTGCTTTTTTGGGTGGGGTGTGCCGGCAGTTTTGACGACAGAGCCAAGAGGATTACAAAAGCGATTGCCCAGATACTCCACCATGCAAGCGTAAGTTTTGCAGTACTAGGTGCAGAAGAGAGCTGTACAGGTGACCCCGCAAAGAGAGCAGGAAATGAATTCCTTTTCCAAATGCAAGCAGCGACAAACATCGCTGTTCTTAATGGCTATGGTATTAAGAAAATTGTAACAGGGTGCCCACACTGCTTCAACATAATGAAAAACGAATACCCTGAGTTGGGAGGTGAATACGACGTGATGCACCACAGTCAATTTATCGCGACACTTATTTCAGAAGGGAAATTAACATTGGCTGATGACCACCCATTTAAGGGAAAGCGCATTACGTTCCATGACCCCTGTTATTTGGGGCGTGGAAATGGTGAATACGAAGCACCGCGATCTGTCATAGCAGCACTTGATGCAGAACTTGTGGAAATGCGTCGTTGCAAATCAAAAGGGCTCTGTTGTGGGGCTGGAGGAGCTCAAATGTTTAAAGAAGCGGAAAAAGGTAATAAGGAAATTAACGAACAGCGCACCGAAGATGTTCTTGAAACATCAGCTGCTGTTGTTGCTACAGGATGCCCCTTCTGCAACACCATGATGACAGACGGTGTGAAAGGTGCTGAGAAATCAGATACCGTGAATGTTCAAGACATCGCAGAAATGATTGCTTCCGCAGTAAGTATTGTACCAGAATAAAGAACTTAAGACATGTTATTAAAAGGAAAAATCGCCATTATTACAGGAGCTTCTCGGGGAATCGGAGAGTCCATTGCCAGATCTTTTATCGCCCAAGGCGCTACTGTTGCCTTTACATATAGAAGCTCCGAGGAGAAAGCAAAAGAATTGGAAAAATCTCTCACTGCCGAAGGAGGTCAGGCACGGGGGTTTAAGTCAGATGCTTCAAAAATGGAAGATGCCGAAAATCTCGTTAAAGAGGTGCTTGAGGAATACGGAGGAATAGATATTGTTGTAAACAATGCTGGCATCACAGATGACACATTGCTTATGCGTATGTCAGAAGACCAATGGGACAGCGTGATGAACGTGAATTTGAAAAGTTGTTTCAATCTCACAAAATCTGTACTTCGGACAATGCTAAAAGCGCGCTCAGGATCCATCATAAATATCAGTTCAGTCGTGGGCGTCCAAGGAAATGCAGGCCAAGCGAATTACGCCGCTTCCAAAGCAGGCATACTGGGCTTCACGAAATCTGTCGCCCTAGAACTCGGCTCGAGAAGCATCCGATGTAATGCAATCGCGCCAGGTTTTATTGAAACTGAAATGACAGAAAAACTAGATGAAGCGACTGTTCAAGGATGGCGCGATGCGATACCTCTAAAACGGGGTGGTTCACCAGAAGACGTGGCAAACGCCTGCATTTTCCTAGCGAGTGATATGAGTTCCTATGTGACAGGCCAAACACTGAATGTGTGCGGCGGTATGATTACCGCTTAAACTTAAACTAATTGTGAGCTCTATTTGGCCTGACATTCTCGTTGACGTTCCACTCTGGAAGTGGTTTATTGCAGTTGCAGTAGCACTCGGATTAACGTTGCTTAGATATGCGATAGGAACGGATGGTCCACAGAAAACATGGCTCAGATGGGGGCTTGGATTCTTAAGATTGGGCGTGCTCGGTGTGCTCTGCTTTTTACTCTTAGAACCCATTCTGAAGACGGTCACAGCAGAGACAGAACCAGCAACAGTACTTCTGGTTCACGATGGAACATCCTCCCAGTGGGTCGGAAAAGATAGCACTTCAAATAGATTGGCACTTGCAGACTGGGTGAACAAAGCCCCACTCCCATTTGTTGAAAATGGGGTCGAAGTAGAAAACTACATATTTGGAACACAGCTTTTAGGGTTAGACATCAATGAATGGGGAGATTCAATTCAAAGTTCTCAACTTTTATTTGACGCCCCACGAACAGATATTGGATCGGCTTTAGAGGGGCTTCGTGATAAATTCTCACACAGAAACATCGCTGGCGTCATTTTCACAACGGATGGATTAAGTAACAGAGGACGAGATCCGGAATTCGGCTCACAGTTACTAGATGTGCCTCATTTTTTTGTAGGTACAGGAGACACTACAGCGGTAAGAGATATTCAAGTTGCTGATGTTCTATGCAACGAAGTTGCATATCTGGGAAACACCTTTCCGCTGGAAGCGAAAATTAAAGCACGGGGGTTTGAAGGAGAGTCAGTGATCACATCCATCCATATAAATGGCGTTCTGAAAGAAGAAAAGGTGTGGAAGATAAGTGCTCCTTTAGATTCAGAGAATATCCAGTTTGAGATAGACGCATCAACACCTGGAACTTTCAAAATTGACGTTGCCAGCAGGTTACAAGGTGGACAAAATGAAGCTCTGATTGCAAACAACTCAAAAGTGACATTCATTGAGGTTCTCGAAAGCAAGCGCAAAGTATTAATTGTAGCAAACGCACCTCATCCTGATGTTGCAGCGATTAGAAATGCTGTGTCTGCAAACAAACACCAAACCGCTGAGGTTATTTTTGCAAGTGAATTACTCGATTTTGAAAATTCAAGAAACAACACCCTGCCACAGCATGACATTCTAATTCTACATAACATCCCCAACAGATTTTCGCCAGTGCCTTCTTCAATTTCTGAGGCTATCGTTGCGGACACACCTATCTTCTTCATCGGGGGAGCTATCTCAGATTTATCCCAGCTGCCCATTGAACGGACGGGGGTTGTCATTGAAGATTCGGATCTTTTAGAGACCGTGGCAGGGGTTCCTAACCCTGGGTTCTCACTTTTCTCTACCCCAGAATCTCTGGTATCTCATCTCATGACTTGGGCCCCAGTCAATACAATCTTTGGTGAAGTGAAGGCATCCGGGTCACTGGAAGTTATGTTATACCAAACACTAGGTGCACTGAAAACCCAATGGCCACTTTGGGCTTTCAACAAGGACGCTTCTGGAAGGCGAAGCGGGATTATCCTGGGCGATGGAATATGGAGATGGAGGATGGAGAATTTCCTGCGTGACGAGAACTTTGATGTTTTTGACGAACTCATCAACGGATCACTACAATATCTGGTGAGCCGAGACGATATCAGACGCTTCCGAGTTGAGGCTCCATCAAAACTTGATGAGGACGAACGTGTAAGGATATCTGCCCAGGTATATGACGCATCATTAAAGCCCACAACAGAAGTAGACATCCAGCTTACAATTAGAAATCAAAACGATCAAGAATACGATTATTATTTCTCCGTTTCAGAGCAGAGATACGAATTAGATTGTGGCAGGCTCGCTCCAGGTGAATACACATGGCGTTCATCATGCGTACTCGATGGCGAAATACATGAAGAAAACGGCTCTTTTGTCATTACAACATTAAAAGCGGAGCTGAGTTCGCTCCCTGCAAATCATGCACTTCTTAAGAGACTGAGCGTTAAATCAGGGGGGGTATATCTCGGCGCATTAAGTGCGATAAACGTTAATAATAGCAAATGGAGCGAAATAGTTTTGGGGCAAACCCAAAAGAGAAGCATCTTGCATGAATTTACAGAACGCCTCGACTTAATACGATTTGATCTCATTTTGTGGATTGTGATTGGAGCATTGTCTATTGAATGGGTGGTGAGAAGACGCCAAGGCGGATACTGATATCAGAACTAATTAAATTTTTAAGCGTTTAAATAAATACATTTTACCATGTCAACACAACAAGAAGCAGAAAAGAAACGAATCAAGCTGATCCTTGGTTCCGCATTAATCATTCTACCCGTCATCCTTCTATGGAGCTCATTAACATTTACAATTAGCTCAGGACATGCCGGTCTTATTTTCCATACTTTCGGCAACGGAGTCAACGCTGAAGCGCCTGCTTTAAAAAGTGGGTTCCACATTAAAGCGCCATGGGATAAAGTCTACGAATACGAAATAAGACAACAAGAGCTTTTTGAAAATCTTGAAGTCCTGTCCTCGAACTTACTGAAGATTAAGATGGATATGACCGTCTTCTATCAACCGACTTACGACAAGCTCGGTTATTTAGAGATCGAAAGAGGAAGTCGCTACGAGTCAAAGGTGATTCAGCCAGCAATGAGATCTGTTGCACGAGAGGTGATTGCTCAATATCTCCCTGAAGAATTTAATACAACAAAAAGAGAAGAAATTCAATTGGAAATCGAAATGCGTTTGGAAGAGAAACTTTCAAATAACTACATTCAACTGAATGACGTTCTTATCAGGAACATCGAACTTCCACTCACCTTAGAACAAGCCATCGAAAGAAAGCTACAACAGGAACAGGAGTCACTGGAATACGAATTCCGTATAGAGAAAGCATCTAAAGAAGCTGAACGCAAGAGAATAGAAGCTGAGGGTATCCGAGATTTCCAAAACATCGTCTCTCAGAGTATTTCAGATGAGTTACTCCAATGGAAAGGCATTGAGGCCACTACAATTCTCGCTGAAAGCAACAACGCTAAAGTGGTCGTCATTGGAGCTGGAGATGATGGTCTACCGCTTATTTTAGGTGGAAACTAGATATCCCTCAAAAATATTCACACAGAAAAAAGGTTCGCTTCAACAGCGAACCTTTTTTAATGCTATAAACTTTAGCGTAATGTTAAAACGTAGAAGGAATAATTAGGGGGTCAACTGGAATAAAATCCAATCAATCCGAAAAATAATGTTATGCTTTCTCAACAAGAAGACCCGCTTCTTTGGCGCGATTCATCGCGTTCAAAATACCGATTTTATTAATCGTACGCATTGCAGCTGCAGATACACGTAACGTTACCCATCTATCCTCTTCTTCAATATAAAAACGTTTACGTTGAAGATTTGGATAAAAACGACGCTTCGTCCTCGCTTTTGAGTGACTCACGTTGTTTCCAACCATCACTTTCTTTCCTGATATCTGACAAATACGGCTCATGACTAAAAATTTAGGACTGCAAAGAAACGACTTTTTTCGTATTCAACCAACACTTACCACATGTCTCTTCACTGTTTCTTCAATATAATCAAAAGTCTTACGAACAACAGCTTCCACAATGGCTTTTCTATCACCCTCAAAAGACGCTGTCCATGACTCGCAAAAGCCCGGCCCTGCTATTGAAATACATACTGTTCCAACGGGAGTGTCAACGGTCCCGCCGCCAGGACCAGCGATACCAGATGTGGCAATCGCAAAATCAACATTTAATACTTTTCTACATCCTTGTGCCATTTGCACAACGACTTCCTCGCTTACAACGCCTTTTTCTGCGATTGTTTGTTCACTCACACCTAACACAGACATCTTCACATCTTCTGCATATGCCACAATAGCGCCACGGAAATATCTGCTGGAGCCAGGAACGGAGCTAATCGCTTTCGCGATTGCTCCGCCCGTTAAACTCTCAGCAGTACCTATCGTTAAAGAGGTCTGTATAAAGTTAGTCAACTGCAAGACGTACCACTGTATTTACATCTCCTTGAGAGATCTCAACAAGATAAATTCCTGCAGAGAGATCTGAAACATTAACGTTCTCAACCATAGAAGTCGTATTCCATTGCAGAATCGTGCGGCCGTTAAAGTCAACGATTCTCACGGAATGCACGCCAGGCCGATCAATAACAATATCGAGAGATGAAGACGCTGGGTTAGGATATATCATGACTTCTCCATCTTCAAATGGCTCAGAGACGCCTACCCAGTCATTAAATTCGATGTCAGAACAGTCTCCCAAGTCAGCAACTGCAACTCTAAGATGAACAATGTCATTTAAATCTACTGGATCCTCGTCGCCACGTACATGAAGTCCTGGCTCGAAGTCTCTTTGGTAAACAATTTCAAGGTGGTCAACTACGTCTGGCGCCAATGATCCAAAAACGGATTCATACCCATCAAAATCAAGGTCAGGCGTTAAATCACATGCATCTTCAGTATTCCAAGTTGAACCATTATCTGTTGAGTTTACGAGATATAAATGACGGTAGTTCTGAGACCCTGTCGTGTAATCCTCTCGAATTGCAGAGTAGGTTACAAACAAATCACCTGCCTCATTGGAACCCATACTCGGGATTCCAGCAAGGTTGACAAAATATGCAGCGATCTCATCTTCAAG
>Ga0315315_10001953_pt1 | contig 18943 bp, 21 predicted proteins | sample M140m3416metaG_FD_203699 | JGI IMG/M metagenome (GOLD analysis project Ga0315315, IMG submission 203699) | Ammonia-oxidizing marine archaeal communities from Monterey Bay, California, United States - M1 40m 3416 | ecosystem: Environmental > Aquatic > Marine > Intertidal zone | place: USA... | reverse complement strand
GGTCTAAGAATCGCGTTCTTAATTTTATCTGAAAGTACATTCTCTTAATGCTGTCGCAAGGTATTTTGAACATTTACCCGAATACCAACTCACCACGAGTCTAAGAGCGGATTACCTTATGAGCTTCAAAGTCACTCATTGTTCGGTCAATCCCATAGAGAGATAATTAGTCTCTCTACTTTCCATTTTCAATTTTTCAAAAAACTTACGAGTCGAGTCCAGAAAGGGAACCATACTTCGATTTAACGAGATAAGTGAATTCTCTAATTCCTCTCCCCTAACAGTGATGACTTAACATCTTAATCGACTCGTATATATATATTGTCTTGATTTCTCAAAACATTAATTTTTTATGCTTTAAATTCTCCGTTCATAGCTTCATTAAAGTCATGTTTTTCCTTATCGGATATTTCCACATCATTTTCAATCCTGTGGATTAACTCTCCCATCAAATCTTTTGCTGAATCTATGTAGTAAAGTGAATCACTATTGATTGGGTCATCATGACCAGTATTGTAAGCGTCTGTTAATTCACTATCTATGGTTTCTAAGTAATCTAATAATTCTTTTTTATCCATTATAAAACCTCATATTTAATGTAGTTAGGTAAAGTGTCCAATAAGTACCAAGCTTCTGTTGGTGTGATATCCATGTACCACAACCCAAACAAACTCATCAATGACCAAAATAGTAAATAGTTTTTAATCTTATTCATTATAAGTACCTCGGTCCTGTCCATGCGAACCAATTAGTTCCACTATCGAAAATAGAACCTCTCTGATGTTTGGCGGGTCCTCTCCAAGAAGCTGCTTTAAATACATCACCTTTCTTGTAAGGTATTCCTTTTAAAACTCCATCACCATTAGCGATGAAACCCCAAACAGAAGAACCATTCATAACTTTAGTGTATTTCCTACCAAAAGATACCTTAACTCCTTCGTTGAATCTCTCAACCATTTCAGGAGAAGTCATCCATTTAGAGTAATCAACTTTAATGTTCTCGATTAATCTTTCGATGTTTTTTCCAAAATCTTTTTCCATTTTATTTCCTTTTTTTATCTCTTTAATCATATAAGAATATACGAAGAATTTTCGTAAAAGTCAAGTACTTTTTTTACTTTTTTTTGAAATTATTAAATAATTCTTTATCTTTTTTTATCTCGTCTTCGTCCCTAACTCTTACCTTCATCTTATGACCACCCAAGTCCATAACTTGGTATTTAATTCCCTTTTCGACTACGAAGACAGGTTTTGTATTATTTTTAAATCTGTGAATTTTTCTCATTTTGTTTTTCCTTTATTTCTTATTAGATATTACGAATAAATTTTGTAAAAGTCAAGTACTTTTTTTCATTATAGTATTTTTTTTAATTCTCTATTATACTGAGCTTGCATCTCACCATAAGATAATTTATTGAATGCTTCCATTCCTATTCTCCTTATCACTCTGTTACGAGCTTCACGAGAATCTGCTGCTGTTATTGTTGAATTCATTTTTTACTCATCCTCTTCATCAACATCTTCCCAAACATCACAATGGTCTAAACATTCTGAACATAAATCGTAGTCATCATAAACTACCGCTCCACAACATTCACTTCTTAACATTACTTAACTCCTTTTTTTCTATTGAATAAAAAATCTAAAATATCATCTGCTGTGATATTCTCCTCAACAACCTCATTCAAGTTGTCGAATAAATTTAACTGATTCTTGTGATTACCATAGTCAGTTCTCTCGACTAAGTCACCAAACGCGTTTATTACTAAGTTCTTCATATTATCCCCTTTTATCATACCATAATATACAAAGAATATTTGATAAAGTCAAGTGTTTTTTTCATTTTTTTTAATTTTTTTATCATACCAAGGTTTATAGTGTTCGTGAAGTTTGTTCATATAGACCAATTGTTTCTTAGTCAAACCACCCCACTTCTTGGCTGATTCTTTCATTGATAACATAACATTTAATTTATAACCAAATCCAACATCAATCCTACCACCTTCACAAAACCTTATCATCTCTTCTAACTTATCTAACTTTGGTAAGTTTCTATCCAACCATAGTTTTTTCTTTTCCACACCACTAACTGAGTTATTCTCTATAATCTTTTTGATATGATGATGCATCTTTGGTGTTATTTTCCTACCACTTGTTATGGCGTTATACATTGATTTTGTAAAGTCATCGGCAGTTCCACCATTGATGATTCTTTCCAATTCAAATATTTCAACTGAAAATTTATCTTTATTTATACCAATCCACTTTTTGATGGTTTCAGGTTTTGGTTTTTTATAATAGTGTGGGTACATTAAATGTATGGATTTACCTTAGTTAAATCTCCTTCAACCCAACCTTTTGACTCAGAGTATACTTGTTTGAATCTCCTACCAAGTCCACTAACATCTTTGGATACCCTAACCACTTCCAAGTTCTCACTATCGAAGTGTTTTTTCATTATCCAAGTGATGTACCACTCTTTGGTTTTATCAGCGATACTTAAGTGGTCGGTATAACTGAATGTTTTACCATTCAATTTATTTCTAAGTAAAAACCTAAATGATTTCATTGTTTTCCAATTCATTATGCTATTCCTTCTATTTCTCTAAGTGTTTCATACATTCTTTTCTTAAAATCTTTGTGTAACCAAGCTAGTCTCATCTCTTCATGCATATCAGGTGTTGAATGATTGTGATTATTACTATCCCAATATCTCCACATATCTACAACTTTTATATCATCACTTACGCTAGATATTACATATTCCACATCTACAATGTGTCCTTCAAAGTCGGTTGAAGAGTCAATTTTTCCCAATACAAATTCGTGTGTTTTAGTCATTGTTTATTCCTTTTTTGTTACCCCCTAATATACAGAGGATTTTTGATAAAGTCAAGTGTTTTTTTACTTTTTTTTGATTATTTCGGCTATGTCTTTAGCTAGTGATTCACCACCACAACATTCACAATACTCATACACACCCTTCTCTTCTGAGAAAGTAAGAGCTGCGAAGAATTCTGATTCCAATCCGATTGATTCACCATATATCTTCAAACCTTTCTTCAAGGCTTTATATGATTTAATTGCTTTTGGTGTTTTGTATATTGAACTCATTGTTTATTTCCTTTATTTGATACCATAATATACAAAGGATAAATGAGAAAGTCAAGTGTTTTTTTAAATTATTTTTAAAAAACTTTCGTATAGGTGGTTTTGTTGATTTATAGTGTAATGTTGGAAATCTCGTGCTTTAATTGAATCGTCATCTTTAAAATCCATCACCTTTTCATCTAAAACATAGTAATTACAATTCATATCTTCTGCTATAGATTGAATCGCAAGTATGGATTTATCATAATTAATTTGTGCTACTTCATCATCTAACAATGATTGTTCGACAAACATATCTCCTAAGAATCTTCTAGCGTGTTTACCATCATCATATAAAATATTCATAGGTCTTGGTTCAGAATCTATTATAAATTCATATCTATACTTGTGCATAGTTGGTGCAAAATGAAATATATTTTTTATATTCAAGTGATTTTGGAATCCATATAGTAACCTAAATGCAGTATCCACACCACTACCACCTTGAGAAAGATTCCAAAACTTCCCACCCATAAATTTACTCAACTTGTATGACCAAGTATTTTCTAAATGATGTCCAATACCGATTGTATGACTACACCCTAAGAATACATTTCCATCATCGTAATTAAAATCATCAGGCGTCCTAAATCCATAGTTATTGAACTTATACTCTATTGGATTTTCTGTATAGTATTGTGTTGTTTTATCGTTTGGATATTTTCTCGAATTATCCCGCCATAATTTTGATGTGTCCATTGGACAAAATGAAATTGTCTTATTTTTATCATAACGAGAGAATTGATAAGTACTCATTTTTTATTGTGTATTAAATCAAGTGCCAAATGATGTGAAAATCTACCTGCCTTTGGGCCTCCGTTGACCCTACCATCACTTTCACCAGGTACTTTTATCCAAAGGTATGCATCTACCAATTCATCACAAGTATTTGTTGTGGGATATTCACCTATTGAACGACCAAATGGATTGAAATGTTCTGAGTTTGCCCCATTACCATTTCTTGATGTGTCGATAACAAAGTGCGTGTTATCAAGTCTTTTTGAAATCTTTTTACCATAGTCAAAACAAGTGGATGTTGCGTAGTAATTACTTGTATTAAGTGCAAATCCTTTTACCTTGTGTACATCACATAAACTAAGATAACTAACTGCCTTGGGAACACTTAACCATTTTGGATTACCTATATCGAGATAGACTAAAGCGTTTGTCTGACTTAATAGTTCTACTGACGCCTTAATTAAACTCATCCTATCCATTCCATCTATTACACCCATTTCTTCCATATGTGGTATACAATCAGGTTCATATATTACGATTGGGGATTTATCACCAAGAGCATCACAAAACTCCTGTATGAATTCTAAATACTCATCTGTTGAATCGGCACCACCTTTCGAATGATGACCTAAATCTCGTTGTGGAATTGAGTATATGGCTAATACTGGTAAATATGGATGTGCCCGTTTAAGTAATCTTTGTATGGAATTCTTGGTCTTTCGAATGGTTCGTTTAGGCCCCACTCCAAACCAAAAAGCTATCGGTTCCTTTGTGATTTCTTTTATTTCAGGATATTCAGAACAAACATCCTCTCGACTATTCCAATCAGGATAATAAAACCTATAATTCATCTACAAATTTTCGTTGTTCCAAGTCTCCGTATTGATTATTTTATAAATTCTTGTTGGTATGATGTTTAATCCTTGTTCATTGACCAATAATAACGAATTTTGAAACTCACTCCAAGTAATTGGGAATGTTTTGTCCAATACACCATTATTCTTATCTCTAATCACCTCATTCAAGGCATTTATCGTGTACAATGTATTGGATTGTTTTTTTCTATGTAGTGCTATGGTGTCCATCCCCTCGATAAAATTATCTTGGTTGTTTGGAATGTTATAGGTACATATTAGTTGTGAAATATCCTTTTGGTTATTGAATATGTAAATTTTATCGAATAGCACATCATGACAACTGATGATTAAATCAATAGTTGGTTTCAACCTATCTTGGGTTGTGAATGTACAAAGTAGTTGTGTTTTCATTATTTATTTCCTAAACATTTTTGCATATCAATACCCAAACCACCTGCTACTTTACTCAAATCACCAGCAGTTCTCCAAGTATCGTTACCAAGATGTTTTTCCTCTCCTTTTTTGTTCACAAATTTCATTTCCATACTTCCTGGTACAACTCTCATGTTTTCTAAGAGATGTTGTTTTAATTGTTTCTTACCTTCAGGTGTGCTGGAATCACCAGGAAATTCAGATAATTTTGCCAGACATTCTCTAAAATCTTTCGGTGAGAAGGATTGGTCACCAATCTCTATCATTTTTTTATCATCATCAACACCATTTATATATCTATCCCAATGCATCCTTTTCAAAAACGATAAAGTGTAAGTTTGTTCATTAGGTCCTGCCTGTTCATTATACTTTTCAATTGCTTCTTCTTCAGTTAACCCTTCAGAATCCATATAATGTGCCACATCTAACTCCACCACACTATTATACATCTTTTTGTGGGCATCATCCATTTTTGCTTTTCTATCTTGGGATTTCTCTTCTAAATCTTTTAGTGCTTTATTATTGTAAATGTCTATCGCCATTTGAGTTGTCAAATTACCACCCATCAATGGTTTTTTACTTGCTGGGTCTATTTTCTCACTAACTGCCTTTGCTGCCTCTTTTACTGACATATTTGAAGGTGGGTCGATTAATTTTTGCATCTTCCTTCTTATAGAGGATGTCGCGTTGGTCATTTTCAATAGAAGTTTATTAGGAGCCTGTTTGGCAGAATCATTTAGACCATCAGCATTACCTGAACCCGCTACAGCTAAAGCCGCTCGAACAAGGTGTTCATCGTTATTAATATCAAGTCCATTGTCTTCAATGTATTGTTTGACTTGTTTGTTCTTCTTACAATTATTTAGATATTTTCGTGAAGTATCATCAACATGCTCAGCCCTTCCAGTCAAAAGTTTCGATGCTATGTCTGTTAATGGAGCCTTTTTGAGTTCTTTTTTATTCTTATCCAATGACTCTCTATATTCCTTTACCATTACTTTATTTGCATCTATAGCTTCATCAACAGAACCCTCCAACCTCGAAATTAATGCAGTTTCATTTGCTCCCTTTTGTCTCGATTCTTTTATTGACTTTGCGGTTGAAGCGACGGTAGCATTCGAGTGTGGGTCTTTAAGACCTTGTTTATTTGAAATGTAAAGGATTCTTATACGACCATCTGTATCTTGGTACATCATGGCAGTATCACCATCACCTTCTACACCAGTTTCACTTGTTGCATGTTTTATAAAATATATAAGTTCTCTTTCGTAATGGTCGATAGCCTCTTGGTCACCACTTTTCTTAGCTTTCTCCAAATTATCCTCTATTGATTCTCTAATAGCTGCTGTTCCACCATCGGTAAAAGTTAGATTTTTTGGTAATCCTTTGGGTTGTTTATCAGCAAATTTTGTCTTTTTATTATTCTTTACTTTCCTCATGGTTTTATGACCTGATGCTGATTTTTTGATGAGTTTATCTATCGTTTTTTCTTTACTTCCCCAATGACTATCTCCGTAGTTTTCGGTAATGTATGATTTAACTCTTTCCTTATGTTCTTCAGGTGAATCATCAGGATATTCATGTGCCAACTCTCTTGAAATACCTGCTATCTCTTCTTGTACCGATGTTTCACCACCACCTTTACCCGATACGGTATTATTAAAAATATCATCCCTATTTTTCTTAAGTTGTTCTATGGTTGTTTGTACTCCACCCTTTATCTTCTTTTTGATTTTTTGTACAACTCCCTTTTTTTCTGTTTCCTTACCTGTAAGTATATCGGTTGCCATTTGGTCACCATCTGTGGATTTTTGAGTTAGGAACAACTTTGCCTTTTTGTTAGCTGATTGTTTATATGGTTGTGCCTGAAAGTCTTTTGAACTTGCGTAATTTAGTGCTGTACTTAGTTGTATTTTATTACCATCTTTACCCCAAGGAAACTCACCAAATGATTTAAGGTATTCTTCTTGTTCTTTACTTCGAGCTTCGGTTAATCTATACATTAACTCATTTACAGCACCTTCATTCCAACCTTTTTTCAAAAGTTCCATTCTCAATAACATTCTATCGTTAGGATTTGTAAAATCAGGAGCTCCACCTTTGGATTTAAAACTAAAACCCTCTAATAATTTTTCCCAATAATTCATAATTTCTCCGTTATATCTTTCATTTCGTGATAATTCAAACCCTTTGAAGATTTGGTTGGAAACACACCATCTTGTTCAAGTATTCGTTTCACACTCTTCAAAAAATCTAAACCATCGGTTAATTTAAAGTCAAACAAAAAACTATCGTAACTATACAATATTAACTTACTTTGTTTGTCTTTTAAAAACGGAATTAATTGTGTCATAACCTTCATATTGTTTTCCGTTTCCAACAACTGAATCATATAGTTAAACAACTTATTACGATTCATGGCCGAAAGATTTTTCTTATATATTCTCTTGTTATAAATATTGCTTTTTACGAAATCCTCTCGTTTGAATTCACCCCAAATTTCATTTATATACTTATTAACACGAGAGAAAAAAGGGTTTGTATCAATTACTTGTTGAGGTATTCTTCCATAAAGGTATTGAAATGAGGTACTTTTAGATGTTTCGTAGTCCACATCACCATAAAATTCACTCATGTGTTCGTGAACCGAACCCTTTGGAAACTGATAATCTAATATATGACCAATCAATCTTAAGTGATATGCGTCATAGTCGAATTCTACTAATATACCATCTTGAAATCTACTCGTGTATGGTTTCCTTGATTCATCTTTCTTATTAAGTGCGGCAAAATTGATACCACCAAACCTATTACTCGGTCTACCAGTTGATGTGAACAAATTGTACTCACTAAACACCATATCATCATCTTTTCTCAAACCACTACTTTCAATAAAACTCAAATTTTCAATAATCTCATTATTATACGCTTCGTGTATTGGTAATTTGTAATGTTTTTCTAACATCATTACTTGTTCTCTACATAACTCCAAATGTTTTAATATTGGGATGATTCTATTTGTATTCTTCATCTTCCACATTACTCTATGGAAATAATCATGGGTGTTAGTTGAAAGTTCTTCCCATTGCAATGGTTTATTTTTACTCATGTAGTATTGTAAGTTTACATCAATCACATCATTAAGTTTTACTATATGATTAAGTTGTTTTTTATCACGGACAAACTTACGACCAAGTTTATTTAAATCCAATAGTTTTTTTGAATTTAATTTTAATGTTTCTCCGTGATTGAAGCACAAAATTCTCTCCTCACCATCCACTATTTTTACATAAATAGCACTAAGAGAGTTTTGTAATGGATGTAAATTAACATCCGACAATATTGGAATTATAAAACAATCTTTGTTTTGATTTTCAAGCAAAAAATCATCTAATTGATTGTTCTTTTCAATTATCACTATAACCTATTTGTTTTTTAATAAATATCCGTAAGGATATCCTTATTACTGAAATTTTTGTATACTCTCGTGTTCCCAATTAAACCAATCTAATACACCAATTTGACTTTTGTAAACCTTTAGTAAATCACCTTTTCTTTTTATTAAATCACTACTTATCTTCTTTCCTCTACTAAAACACCATAATTTTTCAGGTCTTAGATGAGCTAAAACATCATGACATGCCCTATGTCTTGGATGTCCATATTCACCATTCTCACCATGAGTTACAATCTTTTCATAATCTCTTTCCCTTAAAACTCGTAGTAATTCGTAAATTAACTTCTCTCTATAATAATCTTCTTTTCCCTTGTATCCTGTCCAATGTTCGTATTCATGGATTCCTATGAATCTCATACTATCTAAAAATTCTCTTCGTCTTATGTCATTGTGGTACTCATCCAATACCACCACTTTATACTCATTTGGTTTACTCAATAATTCAGCACCACCGAATAAAGCTTCATCATCAGGATGTGCCACTATCATTATCTTATTAATCACTATAAAATACCTCACAGTTTGGGTGTTCTTGTAAAAATGAAGCAGGAACTTCAGGTGTTATTTCTCCATAAACTGCTCTTTCTAAAATCTCTTTTTTGTGTTTTCCTTGAGCAATTAAGTAAATTGCCTTTGACTTCATAATAGTATTTATCCCCATAGTCATTGCCTGTGTCGGTACTTCATCTATCGAATCAAAAAATCTACTATTATCTTTTATGGTGTTCTCTGTCAAATCAACTATACGAGTTTTTGAATCTCTTGGTGTTCCTGGTTCATTGAAGGCTATGTGTCCGTTAGTTCCAATACCTAATATTTGAATATCAATTCCACCGACATTATCAATCATACTATCGTAATATGGATATAGTTTTTCATCAGGAAAATTATTCGAATGAAAATTTTGAGATTTGAATAATCCCTTATTCATAAAATATTTGTATGATTGTGGGTGATTTTCGTTCAAACCTACATATTCATCAAGGTTAAAAGTTATGGTGCGGGAAAAATCAATATCCATACTTTTTAACTCTTCGTAAATTTGATGTGGAGTAGAACCCGTTGCCAATCCTAAAATAAAATGTTCTCCGTTGATGGAGTCATTGGCCTTTTTATGAATATAATTTGCTATCTGATGAGAAACTTTTTGGTATGTATTGCTTCTAATCCTCATTCAAATAAATCTCACTCCACAGTTTTGTGGTTTCAGGAAATGATTCAAACATAATCTTTTTCATGGCTTTGGCGTATTCTTGTATTTCCCATTGTGCGGTTGGTTCATCTCTTAACTCAATGAAATTCATAACTGATTGGAATGACGCTGTCCACCAAACCAATGTGTATTGTGAAAGTGGTAAAACAATTCTAGCCTGTTCTTTAGCCATTCCAGCTTCAATCATCCTATCGTATGTCATCTCAACTTGATTCATGTAATCATTATAAAATTGAGTCATTCTCTTTTGTTGTAAATCATCCAACACACCTTCACTTGCCTGTTTGTTATCCTCACTTTGTTTTCTCCAAACATCAGGATGGTAATACTCTTGAACAGGAATATAACGACCACTAATCTCATTCCAAGCGTGGTCTTTTGTGACACTTGATGATGTGGTTTCTATACCAACCACATGCTTATACCATTGTCTAAGTACAAATTCAGGTGCCTTAACAATCACCATGATGTGTTGATGTCTAAATGGACTAAAATGTTTGTGTTTGATTAAAAACTTGGATAGTCTTTTATCCTTAGTTGTGAATTCGTCTGAACGACCACCAAATGAAACTCTGGCAGCATTTACAGGTGTTAAATCATCACCGAGAGTATCTACTAACTCAATGTGACCTTTATCTAATACATCGATTTTCATATACCATAACCTTGATTTATTTATAATTAGTTGATAAAACTTCTAAAAACAGAATTAATATGCACCACCACTTCCACCAGTAGATGGAGCCTGAGTGGTTGTTGATTGAGTGGACTGGTTCCTTCCTCTTCTTTTCTTTTTTGAAGATTTTTTTATTTTCTTCTTTTTCTTCTTAATTGTATAAGAGGATGATACTTGTTCAAGACTCCTCAATACTTGTAGGTTATCAGACGGTCCTGTATAGCCTTCCATTGGATTCATAGTTTCCAATTCAATAAACCCCTTGTCTACCAAATCCTCTATTAGTTGAGAATTTTTTATTTCAATATTCTTTCTTTCATCGCCCACATACCATCTCGTTTCAATCGTGGTGTACATTACCGAGTTTTTCTTAAAATCAACCTCGGATATTTCTATAACATCTTTATCACCAAACCTCTGTCTTCCAAAAAATCTATAAGAAAACCCCCTTTTAAAATCTTTTTTTTGAGGTTCAAAATTATAGGGTGTAAAGTAATTTTGTGAGTTTAAACTTCCCTTGAGTCTTTTATACTGACCGAATGAAGTTTCACCTTTGATTCTACTAATGGTTACGGATTCGTTTGTCCATTTTCTACCAGTTAAATATAATTCAGTTTTACTCTTACCATCATAGATAACACAATAAGTTATACCCGATGGTAATATAGTACCATCCATTGTAGTGAATTCATTTGATTTGGTTGTACCGATGAATGTAGGTACATCTTCAAATTCAAAGGGTGGTTCCCCTTTCAACTTATTCAGTTTATCTAGCACAGCTGTGGGATTGACTATCTTTTTATTTTTTAATCTTTTTTTCTTTATAGCCATTAGTTTTGTTGTCCATGTTTTCTTTGATAATTTATCCGAGAATTGTTTTCAGCAGTACTCCTTGCCTGTGCCATCCTTCTTATCTCATCACTTGTGTTTCCAATCTGAAATTCTACTTTTGCTTCTCCAGCTACCTTTACTTTAGGTTTATTTTTGTCATATGAATACGCAACAGCAGAATATATACCATAAGGTCTTCCTGCAGGAAACAACTCAGTAACTTGTGCCTTTGAAGTGACTACCTGAGAGGGCTGTGATACAGTACTGGCACTATATGATTCAGTTTGGTCATTTTTATCCTCTTCTTCTTGTTTTTTTATTGCATTTCCTTCTTCTTTTTTCGTAGTGTCATCGTCTTTTGTTGCAGGTTGTGGGCCGAACGCGGATTCTGTTGGTAAATTTTCATATATCAAACCAGTTGCAACTCTAAGTTTACCTACCAATGTGGTTGTCCAAGACTCTTTACTAACGGATTGACTAACACCAAATATTTGAAATACACAATATTTCTTAAATCTTTCTTGTATGTAATTCACATGAAAACAATTACCAGGAAAGATACCACCTACACCATCTATTTCGATACTCAATTCAACAGGAAATAAATCACTGGCATCTTGAGCTGCCCTTAAATCTTTTTTAGATATTTTAGTTTTTGAGGCAACATTTACTTGTCCTTTTAAAATATTGTTCATAACCTGCTTATGATTAATTTTTGCCGTTAAGTCTTTACCCAAGTTACCCTTCGAATCATAAAGTGCCGTATTTTCAAGTGCATCAACAAAGTTATTTATGGTTTCATCTAACTTAGCTACGCTATTATTTGCACCTTCTTCTACTTTCTTTTTGTTAGTCTCTAATGCCTCAGTTTGGTCTTTTAATTGTTCCTCCATAATCTCCATCAATTGGACATAATCTATCTTTTTGAAACCAATACCCTTACCAGGCCCAAAATATTTATTATCTGTAGATGGTAATGCACCTGCACCTTCGAGTAAATAAGGATTGGTAGAACCAAACCTACCTTCTATCCTTGATGGTTTTACAACCTCTGGTTGTGATGGGTCTTCTCCAGTAGCAGATGTCATTTTAGCAAAAGTTGATTCGTCTGTTGCACCTGCGGATTCTTCTGCTCCTTCTTTGGCTGTTCCAGCGTACATTGCAGATACAGCAAATGAACTTGGCAATTCAACACTTAAATCTTGTTTCTTTACGATACTCATTTCTCCCCATGAGTCAAATACATAAAGTGCAGAATTAGGATTACCCTTCTTTCTTTCAACGGTTAACAATTTTTCAGGTGAGATAACGGTATTTTTGGTATCCACAACCTTAATATTACCTGCCAAATATGGGTCATTTACAATTTTAAAACTCCAAAATCCCTCTACATCAGAATTTATATCATCAAATAAGTTTTGCATACCTTCTTTTAGTGTTTTAGCACCCTTAAATGCATCTCGAATCATACTTGTGGATATCAACATATTTCTAAGATAACCAGCACTTTTTTCATCATCAACTGGAAAATGTTCGAAAAATCCAGCTTCATTTATTGTTGAGGATATTGTATTTCTAAATTCATCACCACTCGTATGGAAATAATCAATCAAACTTGATGTCAATTTACTTATACCCAAGGTAGCTATACCTAATGCTGCTGACCAAATAGATTCTCCTTCCTCTGTCTGTTGTTGTCCTGCAGGAAACTGACCAGGTAATATCCACCTATCCATGTGAGGTGTAACCAAATATTTGTTATTACTGATTTTTACGGATTCAAATTTTGCCTTTTCGATGTCCGTTGTAGTACCACCACCTTCTGTAAGAAAATCACCTGTTTCAGTATCTATAACGGGTTCTATACTTCTAAATTGATTTACTACTTTTTTATTTTTGTCAAATCTTCCTACCCACTTTGATAAAATATTATCTTCTAACCAACCCCAAGTAACATAAGGTCCTGCTCTTTTTTCCATACTCAAAGTAGCGTCATCTTGATAAACAAATACACCAGGTGGTTGTGTCGACCCATCCCATGAGGCCGTGTCCTTCGGTGATAGAGCTATAGTTTCAACACTCGTGAACCATTCTGTACCAGGTACTGCGATGGATAGTAGTTCTTCTTCCAAAATAGAAGAAAATTCATCAAGTGTTGGCCAGGCCTCTACTTCACTATCTGCAGAGTCATCACCACTTTTAGCCTTGAATGATGCATCACTATTATCTAATTGTTCATTTAAAACATTCACACCTCTTGATACTAATTTTATCTCACAATCAAAACCACCATCGTCTCGTAGTGAATACGAGTAATTTGATATTACACCAGCCATACCATCATAGAGACCACCATTGTCCATTACAATTTTATTAATTTTATTATATCCCTCACCATTAATCATCTGTTTATCTGTAACTGTCTCTGTAGAAGCCATACCTTCAATTGAACCAAAACCCCATTCCAATAAAACACCCCTTCCGTGTGCAAAAAAGTTTGGTGTCAATCTTTCTAAATCTTCCATACTCCAAACCACCATATTTATGGTTGCCATTCTGATTGCTGATATTCCACCTTCATAAGTACATTCAAAATTAGTGATACCAGGTAAGGGTCGTTTTAAAGGCTGAGAAGAGGTTTCCATTATTACTTCGTGAGTTTCACTCTTTACTCTACCATATGTCTGACCATAACCAAATACAATTGGAAAGTTTCCATCACCTTTTTCGAAAACTTCTCCACCAAATATCCTAGCACCTTCTACTGTTTTACCATTGTCCTTTGTTATTACAGGACTGAACATCTTTACCCATATACTTCGACTTGTGGTGTTGACTAAATTGTCTATGGGAGCAAGGGGGTCGGTAAAACCTTCCCTTAATAGTGATGTAGACCTTTTGGCTAATGTTTCTCTAACTTTTTTATTTATTGGACTTAAGTTAATCATAACTTTTACCTATTTTGGAATTCTTCGTTTATTCTCCGAAATTCTTCTAAAATTGGTTGTATATTTCTTGGAATTCTTATTTTTTCAGATGGGTCAAGTGCAAAACTACCATTTCTAATGTTATTGGCCCCAGCTATAATCCACCACAATGATGTGTCTTGATAATATTTATATGCCAATCCCTCTAACTTTTCTCCATCGTATGGATAGATAAACTCATCACCATCCTGTATCGGTACGAGAGGGTAAAGGGTTAAACCATATACTCTATTACCACTTTCCTTATCTATTTTTACTACTGTATTTTTATATCTACTCATTTTTTATCCATCTGCTGGAGTCCCACCTGGCTGTGCGGTGGAATTATTATTAAATATTGAATCGAAACCATCTGGCCTTGTACCTAAGGCGTATTCAGAATCTTTTACATCAGGATTTATACCAAAATCTAAAGGTTTTAACCAAGGTAAATCAAAGTGTTTTCCTTGTGATGCTAATTTGTGCTTTCCGATATGTGTAAATGTTACCGAAACATCTATTGCCTTTGGTAGTTGTGTTCCCTCATCTATATCCCAAGGTGTCGTACCTTCTACATTGTAAGATAGAGAATTTATGTAACCTGGTGTTTTATTGAACATATCACCAATGGTTAATTCCATAAAAGGTGCTTCCATTCTTGCAGAGTTACCTACGGTTTTCCAAGTTGGATATGTCATACCTATTAAATAGTTTATTTTTTCCCAACAAACTAATAATTGTTGTTTACTAAATACCCCAACCTTAAAACTAAAACTTAATTCCCTCACGGTTCCAGTATAAACATGGACATTATCAGGTCTTCCAATATATCTTTCACTATTCCATTCAGGTGTTATTGAATCACTTATATCACTTAATGTTGCTGGAAAAATTATATACTTTTTATTTATTGTGTCATAAAATTTAAATTTAATGTAATCCTCGTTGTAGTCCTCACCATACTCGTGTAGATTTATCTTATCTATCCTATCTAATAAATCACCACCTCGATTACTCGATACCTTAATTAAACCTACTTTATCTATAAAAACAGGTGCTACCTCTAATGGTAATTCAGGATCAACTGGTCTTTTCTTATCCGTCTTCTTGACTCTTTCACCATATTTATTATCTTTATTATCACCATCCCTACTTGGTAAATCACCATAAGCCAAAGTTCTATATCTATTTATATCACCTTTTGGTAAGTTTTCATTTACAGGAAAACTAGCTTCTACTGGAGTCTGACCGATATCACCTTCTTCTACTCCTTCTACATTGTGTAGGTAGTTAAGGTTTTTTGTATCCGTTGGTACTCCATCAACAATCTTTTCTTCGTACTTTGTACTTGAGTCATCAGTTGATTTAACAACATCACCATATTTGGATGTACCAAAACCTTGTCTTCCATCATCCGTACCATAAATTAAACCATCGTGGGTATCTTTTCTCGAACCACCCTTTAGAAATCCTAAAGCTTGTCCTTCGTTTCCGTAATTTCCACCACTATTCTCTTCGTTTAATCGTGGAAAATCTTGTAATTTAGCTTTAGGTTTATTAAAAGGTCCTTGTGCTGGTGCTGTTCCACCACGAGAAAATTTATCACTATCCACATATTGGGTTTTGAAATCTACCTTTGGGTCACCCTTGAGTGTATCAGAATTAAAAAATATAGATTTAAAATTACTCTTCCCATCAACTTCAATTCTTCCCAAATAAATTTTATCCTTTGAGTATTGGTTGGTATCTGCATCAGAAGTTGTAAATACTTTTTGTTCTTGTGGTCGTCCACCTGTGTTATTTGTATCACCACCGAAAAGAGTTGTTCTATCAACTCCAACTGAACCTACCACACCTAATTGTTTTATTAATGAGGAATCTTGTTGTCCGTCTTGGAATCTTTCAGGATTAGTCTCGTATTTACCACCATCAAGTGATGTATAATTTCCGTAAAATAAATCTTCATTATATGGTAGTACGGAATCTTTACCACTCGTAACCCTATCGTTTGCAAAAGCGTGTGTAAAGGCTGATTTCTTTTCAATTGAAATCTTGTTCTGTAAAATATCTGATAATGGACTGGCAAGTTGTAATGTATTAATATCACTACCACCCATGACCAACATGGTTTTATCACCAATGAATATACTTGGTTTATCAGCGTATGGTTCATCCTTTGAATAGGTGTCTCCACCCCATTCTTGAGTAATTCGTAGTTTTCCAGTAGTAGATTCAATAGCATAACCTTTATCATTGAATTCTCCACGACCACCAATCGATACGACTGGCCCATCACCACCTATGGAATGAAAGTACCTCTTTCTATATATGGCAAAATCACCAAGTTGTATTGTTCCTTTTACGAGTCTATCGTGTCGGTTTTCATCTACAGCAGGTATGTCTCTTACTTGATTTGGTATTTCTGTTGGAGAATATGGCTTACTTCTATTGTATAAATCGGATGTAAAAATACCTGTCTGAACAACAGCCAATTGTGATTCAGGTACATTACCAAACTCACCTTCAATTTCAAATGCCTTTCCTTCACCATCGTATGCATCAAATATACTTTCCTTTGTAGCTCTACTTGCTAATCCGTACTTAGGTCCTTCTCCATAACCACCAACTGTCAATCCAATCGGTATTACACTTCCTTTGTTGTGTTTTTGCTGATAAGGGAATGTTTCCTCACCCTCATCGTAAAGGTTACCTGCTGGAATACCTTGAATGGTATTTTGTGCATCAGAACTACCAAGTGTTAAACTATATCCACCATTTCTTCTAGCAATTCCTGTTAATCCACCAGTTCCATGTATCGTTGGTTCGTCCTCAACACCAGTAAATGCCTTTATATCAGCAAGTACTGGGTAGGTATCGGTAAAATCTACAGGAGAACCAATGTCATCACCAGTTACTCTTCTTACTAACGAAACACCCGAAGTTCCGTTTGAAAGTGATGAGATGGATTGAAGAGCGTTTGAACCAACACCTTCGTGATATTTTTTTCCAATCTGTAGTGGTTTTATCCCTCTATCGTAAATGTTAAAATTAGGTTCGGTTTGACCGATAGGATTTGTAAAAAATTGACCTAATAATCCACTTGAATCTTTGTTAAATGTATTTGTAGAGAGTGACCTTATGGTTCCCTCTCCACTATCAAAAGCTATTTCAGGTTCTGCGAAGAAACTTACCTTACCACCTGCTCCTGGTACCATTCCTGCTTTATGTGCAAGAGTACTTCTCATTCCGTTCTGTATCAATGACCAACCCATACCAGTTTTGATTGCTCCAGCGTAAGCGTCAAGTATAGTTATACCTGCTGGCCCAAATGGTGATGTTTCGTAATTTAACCCACCTAAGTGTCTATCAATTCTTAATGGAACCCCAAAAGCACTTGTATTACCACTACCAAGTGATAGAGGATTGAATAATGAGGTTTCACCTCTTGGATTTAATAATTGTAATCCTGCCTGTTTGGCTAAAAATAATATTCCTTTGGGAGTGAGTAAAAATTTTGATAATCTAAGTCCATCTGCTATACCTCTTGATACAGAAGTTACAATTCCACCTCGTACCAATCCTTCATCAAATGTTGAATCTATATTAGGACCCCATTTGTCTCCTATGTCCTTCAACATAAATGGTTGGTCAAAACCAAATATTGTATTGTCTCTTGCTGGAATGTTGTATGGTTTTCTATCAGGAAATGTGTAGAAATTATTTCCATCAGGATCTACATTTGGTGAGTCTAAACTAATTGTTTTTAGTGAGGTTTCACCCTTTGTAAAAGTTTTAAATGTACCTGAATCCGTAGGGCCTCTGTTTGAGGAATCCACATAAAAATCATCCGTACTAAATCCTGAATCAAATACGGAATCCATCAAAAATTGATTTTGATTTGCAAATCTACTACTAAATGCTGTTATTGGAGTGGTTAAGAAATCACTTCCGTGTGCTCCTTCTGCAACACTATCGAGATTAATTGTTGTTTGGTAATCTTGTGTGGTAGGTCCTGTTAGGTTAATCATACTAACATTATGTGTTGCAGTATTTGTACCTATCTGACTTGTATAAGATGGTCGTGTCATAAAATCACTACCATGTAAATCTTCTATCAATGGGGTATCACTAAATCCACCTATTGTAAACTGAGTAGGTCCCGTTGAGGTGTGTTGTGGTATTACATATGGTATACCAGTTCCAAATACAAAAGGATTAAAGTTTGGTGATGTTAATGTGATTCTTTTTAATCCAGCATCACCACGAGTAAATTGATTAAATATCGGTGTGTTTGGTTCATCTATATTTGATATGTACATCGAACTTCTATCAAAACCACTATTGATATTCGTGTTTAAATTATCTATCGAAAATTGACTTGTATAATTTGTTAATGGTGATGTGAAAAAATCACTTCCATGTGCGTCAGGTGATATTGGTTCTGTATTCAAGGATGATTGGTAGGTATCACTAAAAGGTCCTGTCAACACTATCTGTGGAATGTTATGAGTTCTCTGTGTTTGGTTGAATCCAACTATTGTACTTTCGGTACCTGGTGGATTTGTATTACCAAATTCTTGTGGAACTCTGTAATTTCCACTATCATCACGATAGATTGAACCT
>Ga0315315_10001952_pt1 | contig 18947 bp, 10 predicted proteins | sample M140m3416metaG_FD_203699 | JGI IMG/M metagenome (GOLD analysis project Ga0315315, IMG submission 203699) | Ammonia-oxidizing marine archaeal communities from Monterey Bay, California, United States - M1 40m 3416 | ecosystem: Environmental > Aquatic > Marine > Intertidal zone | place: USA... | reverse complement strand
TTGACGAGTTCTACACCGCGTGCCGCGCACAGCTGTTCGATTCCTCCGGTAAGCGATCCGACGACGCTCTCCTTAAACCCTCGCAGCTTATCGACGTCAATTGTCGGTCGGGAAAAAGTGACACCCCACTCGCCCGATTCACGTGTTTCGTTGATGAGTTTGGCAACGTGCAGCAGAGCCTTGGACGGTATACATCCGCGGTTGAGACACACTCCACCTGGTTTGCTGCCTTCGTCGATGAGTATCACCTGAAGACCGTGATCGGCAGCAGCAAACGCTGCGGGATATCCACCGGGCCCGCCACCTAGAACAACAAGCTGAGCGTGTTTATTTGACATGATTCACTTACTTGGACTTTTGCAGAATAGTCAGTGCGATTGCACGTCCCGGGCTATCGCAATGGGAGGAAATCGTCTCTGGTGAAAAACGTTTTGCTGTACAGTTCGTCCGTGGCGGACTCACATCGTGTTTCTCGACCGTGTATTGAGAGACGCCCTACTGGCCCCGTCAATGTTTCGAAGCTTACCAAAATACCGGCATCACCAGTGGCCCGTAATCCCCGATTCATCACGAACAATACACTAGAACAGTTCAAATAGATTTGTCAGGCTGCCCGAAAGCTTCACAATGAAGCGGGCAGCTTCCGCCCCATTGATTGCTCGATGGTCATATGAAAGCGACAGTGGCAGCATCAAACGTTCGGTGAGTTCGCCGTTCTCCAGCTTTGGTGTTTTCTGACCACGGGACAGCCCCAGAATTGCGACTTCGGGGTGGTTCACGATCGGTGTGAAATAGGTACCGCCGACGCCTCCCAGGTTTGTGATTGTAAACGATGCGCCTCGCATTTCAGCGGCTTTGAGTTTGCGGTCACGCGCCCGTTCTGCAAGGTCGCCAAGTTCGGCCGCAACCTGCAGTACATTCTTCTGGTCGCAGTTGCGAATCACCGGTACCACCAAACCTTTGGGAGTGTCAACTGCTACCCCGATGTGATAATACCGCTTGAGTACCCATTCGCCGGTGTCCATATCGAGGCTGGAATTGAAGTGCGGGAACGCCTTGAGTGCTCCCACAACCGCCTTGATGGTAATGGCAGTCATTGTGATTTTGGGAGATTTCGGATTCGACTGCACGTATCGTTTACGGGCAATTTCCAGTTCCGTAACGTCTGCCATCTCATGTTGTGTAACATGCGGAATCGTCAGCCATGAATTGTGAAGATTACTGGCGGCTGCCCGGTAGATCTTGTTGAGCGATTCCCGTTCGACCTGACCAAACTGACTGAAGTCAGGAAGTGGGGCTGCCTGAATCATTCCGGATCCCCTGGAACCAATACCACCACCTGCTGGATGCGACAAACGTTCTCGAACAAAGCCTTCGACGTCTTCGATTGTAATTCGACCGCCGCGTGCTGAGCCTGTAACCAGTGTCAGATCAACGCCTAGTTTTCTCGCCAGGCGGCGAGTAGCGGGTCCGGCTGGTGGAGGAGGCTGTGCTGTGTTGATAGGTGCTGCTGCGCCTGTGTTCACAATTGGTGGAGATGCTGCCGCGGGCTGTGTTGGCGGCGTGGTGACTGGAGTAGACGGAGTTGCAGGTTTATTTGAATCTGCCGTGGACGATGTTGTTTCAGTGGTCTCAATTGAGATTAACGGTGCACCGATAGCGACATTGTCGCCATTTGAAATATGGACGGCAGTAATGGTTCCAGCGTGAGGGCATTCGATTTCTGCGACGGCTTTGTCCGTTTCAACTTCGCAGATAGTTGCTCCAGCCTGAATGGTATCACCGATTGAGACCATGACCTCTGCAACATCAACAGCAGTAACCCCCTCGGACACTTCCTGCAGCGCAAATTCGACCACGCCTGATGTCTTAACTGCAGCGGTGGGGACCGGTGTCGGTTCCTCTGCTTCCTGTTCCTCTACCGCTGGTGCCAGAGACTTTGGAGTTGAAGGGGTGGCGGTGGCACTGGCGTCGGAGGTCGCTGATTCGTCGATAATCAGCAGGCCAGAGCCGATAGAGACGGAGTCACCCTCGGAAAAAAGAACTTCCTTGATTGTCCCCGCATGAGGACATTCAATTTCGGCGACGGCCTTGTCGGTTTCGACTTCGCAGATGACGGTTCCGGCATCGATTTTGTCGCCCGGTGAAACCATAACTTCTGCGATGTCGACCGATTCAACACCCTCAGATACTTCCGGCAGTTTGAATTCAATGGTCATCGTTTAACTCAACTCAGCAAATTCGAATTTCGAACGGTGGTCCCTAGGCGTCGATTGGGAAGATAGAATCTTGGTCAATGCCCAGCTGACTGATGGCCTGCTGCAGTTGCTCAGCGGTAAACGCGCCCATGCGGGTCAGGCCCTGCAGAGCCGCGTAGGTAGTGGATTCGGCATCGATGCGGAAGTGACGACGTAATTCGTCACGCGTTTCGCTTCGACCAAAACCGTCTGTGCCCAGGACGATGTATTCACCAGGAATCCATTCGCGGATCTGGTCGGCGACCAGTCGCACATTATCACTGGTTGAAATGAATGGCCCGGAGATTCCTTCGACTGCATTTTCCAGATAACTGACTCTTGGAGTTTCTGCCGGATGCAGATCGTTCCAGTGCTGACACTCCATAGCATTACGACGCAGTTCGCCGTAGCTGGTGACGCTCCAGACGTCACTGCCGATACCGAACTTCTCCGTAAGAATTTCCTGCGCCTTGAGTGCGCTACGAAGAATTGGTCCACTGCCAAACAACTGGGGTCGGTGCTGTTGTCCATCAGCACTGTCCGTACTGTTGAGGACGTACATGCCATTGATGATGCCGTTCGAGATGTTGTCGATTTCGGGCATCGCCGGCTGAGGGTAGGACTCATTGTAGACACTGAGGTAATAGAAGATTTCTTCGCCATCAGCGTACATGCGTCGCAGGCCATCCTGAATGATGACAGCTAATTCATAGCCGTAAGCCGGGTCATAAGGTCGCAGTGACGGTACGGTCGTCGCCATCAACTGGCTATGGCCATCCTCATGCTGCAGGCCTTCACCATTGAGCGTGGTGCGTCCTGAAGTTCCACCGCATAGAAACCCTTTGCAACGAGTGTCAGCTGCACACCAGATGAGGTCGCCTACGCGTTGAAACCCGAACATGGAATAGTACACATAGAACGGAATCATGTTTTTGCCGAGGTTCGCGTAGGATGCTCCGGCAGCAATGAATGACCCCATGGCGCCAGCTTCGTTGATTCCCTCTTCAAGAAGCTGACCGTCTTTGGCTTCCTTGTAGTATTGAATGACTTCGCGATCGACTGGTTCATACAGCTGCCCCTTGCTGGAATAGATTCCGACAAGTTTGAACATATCTTCCATGCCGAAGGTTCGAGCTTCGTCTGGAATGATCGGAACAACACGTTCCCCACAGGCTTTATGTTTGACCAAGCCTCGCAGAATCTGGCCCAGGGTTCCTGTGGTGGATCCGTCATCGCCATCGCTGCCGGGCAGCAGACCCTTCGCCTGGAATATTTTGTCGTCGATTGTTGGAATGACCAGGCGTTCGTCAGTCGGTTTTCTTTCCGGGACTGATCCACCGAGTGTCTGGCGTTGTTTGCGCAGGTAGACCATTTCCGGGCTATCGTCGGCGGGTTTGTAGAAAGGAACTTCCTCAACATCTTCGTCGCTGATCGGGATCCCGAACCGCGTACGGAATTTTCGCAGTTCCTGTTCGTTGATCTTCTTCTGGTTGTGGGCGACGTTGCGACCTTCGCCAGCCTCACCCAATCCGTAGCCCTTGACGGTTTTTGCCAGAATGACTGTCGGAGCTCCCTTGTGATTCACTGCCGCCTGGTAGGCCGCATAGACTTTTTCCGGGTCGTGGCCACCGCGACGAATCTTTTGCATGATTTCATCGGACAGGTGATCAACCATCTCGCGGACGTCTGGGTCAGCTCCGAAGAAGTGGTTGCGAATGTATTCACCGGAAGAGACAGTATATTTTTGGTATTCCCCATCGACGACTTCGCCCATGCGTTTGACCAGCTTGCCATCGACATCGGCATCCAGGAGTGGATCCCATTCGCCACCCCAGACAACCTTGATAACGTTCCAGCCAGCACCTCGGAAGGCGGCTTCAAGTTCCTGAATAATCTTACCGTTTCCTCGGACGGGGCCATCCAGTCGCTGCAGGTTGCAGTTTACAACCCAAGTGAGATTGTCCAGGTTTTCTCGGGATGCCAAAGTGAGAGCGCCGAGGGATTCTGGTTCGTCGCACTCTCCATCGCCGAGATAGGCCCAGACGCGAGATTTGGATGTATCCAGTAGTCCGCGATGCTCCATGTAGCGAAGGAATCTCGCGTGATAGATGGAGCAGATCGGGCCAAGTCCCATCGAAACAGTGGGAAACTGCCAGAAATCCGGCATCAGCCACGGATGAGGGTAACTGGAAAGCCCTTCACCAGCCGGCAATTCACGGCGGAAATGTTCCAGATGCGACTCTTCCAATCGTCCTTCGACGAAGGCGCGTGCGTACATACCCGGAGAAGCGTGCCCCTGGAAATAGACCATGTCGCCTATCTGCTTGTCAGTTCGCCCGCGGAAGAAGTGGTTTTGTGCGACTTCGTACAGAGTCGCTGACGAAGCGAATGTAGAGATGTGTCCGCCGATACCGTCGAAATTCTTGTTGCCTCGAACAACCATCGCCATGGCATTCCAGCGAACGATGCTTTTGATGCGACGTTCAATTTCCAGATCGCCCGGAAATCGAGGCTGCTCCGAATGATGAATTGTGTTGATGTACGGAGTATTCGCCGTGAACGGCAGCTTAACGCCGTTTTCATAGGCGCGTTCCTGCAGCTGAATCAGCAGTTCCCCAAGTTTCTCTGCTCCATAACGATGCAGAATGTCATCCAGGGAGTCGTACCACTCCTGCATTTCTTCGGCGTCAATGCCGGAAATTGTGTCAAGCACAGCCTGATCGACCATCAGTTGCCTCTTTGGTGACTCCGGGCACTCGAAGACGGGCCCAAGAGAGATTGTAGTAAAGTCATGCCGGCCTGAATCAAAGCGAACATCGACCATGTGAATGCTACTATCGACGCTGCATTGGCCAGTTTTCACCTCATTAGGGCACGAAGCCCTCGAATTGTAGAAGGAATCGGCCGGGACGACAATTCGCTCACTGGGCTATACGCATTGGCAATCACTGACGCGTTGGGAGCTGAGCAATCTGGTGGGTTGAGGGATGGTTCATGTTACGAAGGCATTCCCCGTGCCCTGACACGCAGTTTCAGGCAAGGGACTGTCAAAAATGACAATTTTCGTCGCATCACCGTTGCCGGGGCTGCAATGATTGGATTTTGAGCTCGTTTGGCAGGATCACGAGAATTTGGCTTTTGCGAGTGAAATAAGCTGTTTTGGCGGAGGATTAATGCTGGATTGCTCATGTTGCTGGCTACCGAATACGTCGCGGGACCCGATATCCCGGCAAAAATGGCCCCGTGCATTGAACTCAGTGGAAGCAGAACATGAAGACGCAGGCTGCTGACAAGCTAACTCGTCGACTGGGCTGCTTCACTCCCCTGCATTCCCGCATCTCGGATGATGGCAAGATACTGGATGGCCTCTAACCGGAGGGCCCCGTACCGATTGCTAGGGAATTTGTTTACTGGGGAACCTCTTGAGCTCTTTCAGCGATGTCTGGCGGTGAGATTGTAGCATTCCAGTAAAGGTTGCACGGTTTTTACATGGTGATATTGAGGTTTCTGATTGCTCCTCAACCAGGGGCGCTGCTAGATTGTGGTGTTACTTTCTCTTTGGACTTTTGTCCATCTGGTTACCAGATGTTCACATCAGATCGATGCGAGGCTGCGTTCGTTGCGTTTCGTCGGAAGCAGAAAAGTAACGCTGCGGTTTCCGCATTTGAGAGTCGACAACATGATTTACCATCTGCTGTCTCATAGAGACACCCAAGACTGGTTTGAAAGTGAATCAGTTCTTTCCGGAGCAGATGCCTGAATCGCCTTGAGGAGTCCGATAAAAGCGCAGGATGACTCAAATTTGTGGCTGTGTATCGGGCCTGATGGTCTTGAGGGGTGTTGGCAGCAGGCAGCTGGAGGAAAGTCAGATTCTTAATTCTTCACCGTCGTGAAAATCAAAATCACCAGATGTGTCAGCTGGATTTGAGTCTTATGAACAAGATGGAGCCGGAAGTGGACAGCTTTGGCGACGCAACGGAACCGCTCCATGCAGTATAAGATTGATCCAGAAATCATCATTCCAACGCGGACGGCCGCAGTTGAAGGCAGTGAACTCTCGGAATGGTTTGGTTCCGGACGTCACTCTGTACCGATGCGAACAGGTCGATCAAGCTGCAAAGTCAGATCATGTATTCTGCAGCGTACAATGCTCCTGCAAAGACTGGTGGTGCTGACACTCGCCATTTTGAGTACGTGCTTGGACGGTGTAGCAACAGCTGAGGATCTGTCTGACCTGCCGTGGTCATTCCAAAAAGTGATCGCGCACGAGCCTGCACCGGTTGAATCGCTAAGGCATGCGGACCGCGTCAGAAATCCAATCGATCGATTTGTGCTCAAGCAACTGCAGGATGCCAATCTGGAGCCGGCTCCAAAGGCCGCTCGATTAACGCTGATACGCCGGGCCTGTTTCGATCTGCTCGGACTGCCGCCAACTCCGGAACAAATCAAACGATTTCTTGCAGATGAATCTGCCGATGCGTGGTCGACGCTCATCGATTCATTACTGGCCTCACAGCACTACGGTGAACGATGGGGGCGACACTGGCTGGATGTGACTCGCTATGCGGACAGTGGAGGCTACGAAACAGACATCTATTATCGCAATGCCTGGCGATACCGTGATTACGTTGTTAAGAGTTTCAACGACGACAAGCCATATAACATTTTTGTGCAGGAACAAATTGCCGGCGACGAACTCTGGCCGGATAATCTCGACCTTGATCCCCGTCATGTTTACGTCGTACCGGAGGATAAGCTGCGTCACCTTGAGGCACGCATCGGTACCGGTTTTTATTCTCTGGGGCCCTGTGTTCATGAATCGGCACTGGATGCTAAACGGCTTCGTTATGAGACGCTGACAGACTGGGCAGATACCACCGCGTCCGCATTCATGGGAGTCACACTGGCCTGTGCTCGATGCCACGAGCACAAGTTTGATCCGTTCACGCAGGAAGACTATTTCTCGCTACAGGCAATCTTTGCATCGGCTCGTGAAGTGGAGCTGCCGTTGTGGAATGCCATGGGCAAAGCCGACTGGCGTCAGAGCTTTCCTCGCGTGATGGCCGTGGAAGAAGCCCGCACAGCTTACCGTCTGTTCGAAAAGGAGAATGCAGAAAAAGAGCTCACGCCCAGGCAACAGTCAGAAAAACAGAAATTACTGGCGGCGATCGGTCAGGCCGTGCTGACATTACCTCAGAGCACTGCTGGAAAGGGAAACATTCCTTACGACGGGTTGATGCATATTCCAACAGTCAGTGTGCTGGGGCGCGAACATCCCAAACTTATCAAACCCAGTTTTTTGCTGGAACGAGGTGAACTTCACAATCCACAGCAGCAAATGACACCGGCATTGCCAGCGACTCTGGCATTAGCAACTTCCACTTCAGCGGAACTGCCGGACGAATTTGAGTCACGAAAACAGTTTGCTTTATGGTTGACGCGCGACGACCACCCACTGACGGCACGAGTCATGGTGAATCGCATCTGGCAGTGGCATTTTGGGCGAGGCCTCGTCGAAACGCCTAACGATTTTGGTTTCATGGGTGAACCACCCTCTCATCCGGAGCTACTCGACTGGCTGGCAACGGAGTTTGTTTCAAACGGATGGAGCGTCAAACATCTGAATCAGCTGATTATGAATTCCGCCGTGTACCGTCAGAGTAGCCGTTTTGGTTCTGAACAGCATTGGGAGAAAGATCCTGACAACCGTCTGCTTTGGCGCATGAATCGGCGGCGACTGGAGGCAGAAGCGCTGTGGGATGCGGTCCATTCTGTATCAGGGACAATCAATCTGGCGATGGGCGGTCCACCGGTGGTACCACCACTGGCCGATGATGAAATTGCATCGTTGCGAGAAAAGTGGCACTGGGTGGTATCGGCTGATCCCGCGCAGCATACACGCCGAGGCATTTACATACTCGTGAGACGTAATTTTAAATTTCCGATGTTTCAGGTATTCGATTCACCGGTGTCATCGCAGAGCTGTCCTGTGCGGGATGTCACGACTGTGGCTCCGCAGGCTTTGTGGGGACTTAATAATGATTCGGTATTTCGTCAGGCCATGCATCTGGCTGGTCGTGTTATTAAGGAAGCTGGTAACGATTCAGATAGTCAGGTGATTCGAGCCTGGCAGCTGGCACTCAGTCGGCCACCACGGGATGACGAACGGGCCTCGGCGCTGCAATTGCTGTTGGCGCTTGAGGCAGAAGACGGCCCACCGCTGACCGATCCTCCTGACTCATTGGAAACGGTGGCTCCGATAAGAGCCCAGTCGCTTTCGAAGCTCAGCCTTTCCTTATTTAATCTGTCGGAATTCTCATTCGTGGATTGAGGTGCATATGAACTCACGTCGAGAATTTTTGTTCAACGGTGGTCTGGGTTTTGGCGGTCTTGCGCTGGGAAACATGATGGCTAACGGCGCGCGTGCTTCGTCAGCTGGACCCGAGAACCCGCTCTCATTGCGGCCGCCGGATACTCCTGGCACTGCAAAGAACGTGATTTTTCTGTTTATGCAGGGTGGCCCCAGTCATCTGGAAACTTTCGACGAGAAACCGACTCTGACAAAGTATGACGGAAAGCTGTTACCGGAAGAACTGAGAAATTCTGATCTGGCTCAGATTAATACGGCCGATTCGCAGGTGATGGCAACTCAGTTTCCGTTCAGCCGGCATGGCGAGAGTCGCCTGCCGATTTCCAGCCTGTTTCCGTATCTCAGTCGACACGCGGATCGCCTGGCTGTTATTCGGTCGATGCACCATGAACTGTTCATTCATGGTTCGGCGATGATCATGATGCACTCCGGAACGAGGCTGCTTGCGCATCCGACAGTCGGATCCTGGGTCACTTACGGATTGGGTTGCGAGAGCAACGATCTGCCGTCGTACATTGCGATGACTGACGAGATTTTTCGTAATGGAGCATCCATGTATTCCTCGGGGTTCCTGCCTGCCGTCTACCAGGGAACGCCGATGCAGGTTGAAGGTGTGCCGATTCAAAATCTGCGGCGTAATCAGAACGTTGACGGTCTGGAACAACGGATGCTGCTGGATCAGATCAACGCATGGAACCGGCAGCATCTTGCTGAGCGACCTGGAGACAGTCGACTTGACGCACGCATTGCCAACTACGAACTGGCGTATCGTATGCAATCAGCTGCCCCGGATCTCATTGATCTGTCGCAGGAAACACAGGCCACGCTTGATTTGTACGGAATCGGTAAAGGCCCAACCGACCGATATGGCGGGATGTGTCTGATGGCTCGGCGGATGGTGGAACGCGGAGTTCGTTACGTGCAGCTGATTAGTACGGGTTGGGATGCCCATGGAAACTGTCGAGGTAACCATGAGGGACAGGCCGGGAAAACAGATCAGCCGATTGCCGGGCTGATTGAAGATTTGGAACAACGAGGATTGCTGGACAGTACACTGCTGGTGTGGGTGGGCGAATTTGGTCGTACTCCGATTCGTCAGGGGACCAACGGTCGAGACCATCATCCGTATGGCTTCAGCGCCTGGATGGCTGGTGGTGGTGTGCGAGGCGGCAAGGTAATAGGGGCCACAGATGATTTTGGATTCCACGCGATTGAGGACAAGGTGCATGTGAATGATTTGCATGCAACCATGCTGGGGTTGCTGGGGCTAAATCACGAAGAACTTACGTATCATTTTGAAGGCCGTTCGCATCGACTCACAGATGTCGGCGGACAGAATAATCTAGCGGATCGTCTGGTCCGCGGGTGACAGGCTGTTCAGATAAAAGTGCCGAGCAGCCAGGAGTACACGACCAACAATCCGGATGTGGCAACACACAGCGATTCCTCGAAATCGTCTCCTGCTGTGAACGTAAGTGCCGTCTAGAAAACAGTTACCTCCGCATCGCTTGTCTTGTGTATGCTGTATTGGAGAGGATTTCGAGCGAGGACTGCATGCAGATCGAGTTAATGAATCAGTGAAATGAATCTGCTGAGCTAAAGTCTTTTCGTAGGGCAGGAGGCTGTTGTCAGCACTGTTGTTTCTGCAAAGCACCGTGTGTACGCTGCTTTCTACGTGAATCGCTACCACAACTGCGTCAATACACACGTCGTATATTCCGGTATCATGACCACTGACGAAATCCTGGACCGACCCACGAACTTTCTGTGTTACCAGCCACCACACATATGCCGGAGCTCAAGCATGACGAGAAGATACACTTCATTCCTGTTGTTGCTGTTGGGTATATTTGTCGGCCTGATGTGATCGATGTGATGAAGACCGTGTCATCAAAGGCAAAGGCTGCAGGAAAGTTCATTGGGTCCGGTTTAAGTGCAGATGTGAGGTTTGCACAGATTCTCATCGATTGCGGTGTGCAATGGCTGCAGGCCGGAAGTGATTTCGAATATATGATCAATGGTTGTGACTACGCGTTCGCAGAGATCCGAAAAACTGTCTCCTGAAAACACTTTGTGACTAAACCGGAAATCAACAGTCTGGTCATTGGGGTCGGCCAGGTAGTGTGTTGGACAGGCTTGCCACACTGCCCGGGGAAACGGTGACGTTTGCCGTCAGCAACAAACACGTTGCCCCGGAAGAACTGATGCAGGTCACCGTCGACATCACATCGTGCCGTTTTGGTGCGGCTTCACACTTATTTGTGCTCGTTACCTATGTGCTGAAATTAGAGTCTCGACGAGAGGCAGGATGTCGTGTTCGTAGGTGAACGGTTCTTGTTCTTCTGAGTCTTCATCGAGCAATGAAGCATCGAAACGCTGAACGAGAGTGCCGTCCACGTCGTACACATAGACAGCGGGAATCGATGATAACTCGAGTGACTGAAAGATCAGTCGGGATTCGGTGGTGCACAGGTAGTTAAGTACGGTGGCGTCACAATGATTCAGAATCTGTTCCACGCGACCACGATAGAATTCGGGAGGTTTCGTTTTGGCACCGGAGTAGTCGACATTCAGGCTGATGCAAACAACGTCATTAGGTTTTGCTCGTTGTAATTTACCCAGATGTGGCAGTTCTTCGATACATGGCGGGCATGAGGTCGACCAGAGATCAACGACAACCACCTTGCCAGTACTTTGAGTCACCGTAGCCTGAACGTCATCCCAGTTGCCAGCAATCAATCGAATTGCTTTTGAAGCCAGCGGCGGTTGGGTATCCTGGCTGCAGCCAATGACGGCGAATGATGCGATCACTGTGACGAAGTAGTGTTGTGCATTAATCATCATGATGAAACCATTTTCAGTGAGTCGTAAAATACCGCTACTTAGTTGATGGTCATCGAGCGGAGCGAACCTCCCATTGCTGAAACCTGACTGTACCACATACGTACGCCATTTCAGAAGGAACCCTGCCATCACGAAAACGCTGCGTCGTATTATAAACCACCAACGACTGCATTCAGGGAGTAGTCGATTTGTATTTGGCAGTTAGCCAGGCCGACCAATTGATAAGCTGATTTCCGCAATCGGATTCCGGCAAAAGAAAACGGCTCAGAACTGCCACAAGGACAACTCTGAGCCGCTGTTTTCGAGCGTAAGGTGATGAGGTTGAAAAGAGTCTTTTTCAATCTCGCCCTCCGTTCGAGCGATGGTGGCTGCCGGTGGGACAGCCCGCCGACCGTCACGTGGCGCTACCACCTCGCATTGGACTACAGTAATCGTTCACCGGCCACCTCCTTTCTTATAAGAATCCCCTTGAAGAGCGTTGTAGAATCACTGCTTCGCCGGGCTATTGGATGTCGGATGCGTTGTTCCGACCCATGTTGCTTGTATTGTAACGATTCGCTCAGATTGACAAGAGCAATTCGCAGCTGGTTCACTGCGGTTTATAATTTGCGCGAGCAAACGGGTCGGCTTGGCAGCAGCCTGGCTCTTACGACGTTTGATTGGTTCAGAGGACTTCGATGCAGGAATCGGCTTCGAGCAATAGCAGTGAGGTTGTAATGCAGTGACTTGGAATGCCAAAACAGCGTGATACTGCCATGCGGTAGTCCTGCAGTTGATTTGCGTAGGCGTTTTGTTTCTGAGCAATCCAGGCATCATACTCACCAAACATTCGATCGGTTTTGAAATCAATTACCTCAGCTGCCACGTTCTTCCCTGACTGTTCTGCAATCACCAGACGATCAATCGTTCCTCGGACAATATGACCGTATTCACGGTAGACAAATGGTCGTTCGATTTCGACTTGCATGTTTACTCTGCTGATATCCGCAAGACCTGCATGTTGAGCGAAACGTTCCAATGCTGCCGACTCCGTTAAGGCCGCTTGAGTCGCTGGCAAATCTAACATTTTGAGGAATTCCGTCATTAACGACTCAAGCCCTTTCTCAGAAAGTCGCAGGTCCCGAATAAATGGCTCGTTGGCGATGAGTCGGAGCTGTTCGGGTGATGGGCGTGAGTCTCGGTCCAGCCAGTGGATCTGTTCAAACCAGGCATGCATCAACGTGCCGCGTGCGCGGGGGTCAACGGCATCTGCCTGACCGGTGGAAGCAGTTGATCTGATTCGAAGTGGCAGTCGTGACGTGGGATGATCTGATGGGGTACGCCTGCTGAGGCCGCGTTGACGCCCGTCCGGCATCTTCGCCAGTGGCACCGATTTTACTTGTTGTTTGCGAGAGGAGTTCACCTGAGGTTGCGTTTCCTGAGTGTGGGGGACGTGTTCAAACCAGGAGGCGTCGCCCGTGCACCACACCTGATTGTCTTCTTCCAACTTGTTTTCGGAAAACGCAGCGGCAAGAATTCCAGCGAGTGTTTTTTGAGTTGTCTTGGTTTCCGGAGGTACCAGCAGATGGAGAGAGTAGATTGCTCGGGTCATGATGACATACAGCAGGCATAAGGAGCCTCGCACTCCATCACCGGTTGTCTGCAAAAATGCATCCTGCAAACGTTTCGGCAATATCCGACGAATTCCTTTGTCCATCCACACACATACGTCCTCCGGTGCGGCCGCTCGATTAACTCCTCCCGCTGCAGCTGCAGGGATCATCATCAGCGATCCGGTGAGTTCGGGCGCGACGACAATTTCAAATTCGAGACCCTTGCTCTGATGGACTGTCATGACTCGCACTGGCGCCACGGAGCTCCGGCTGAAGCGGCAGGTTTCCAAAAGCTGCACAAATTCAGCCGGATTCAATGACGGTGTCGAATCGAATCGCCACGCTTCGGCAACCACCTGTTGCAAACGCAGACGGTCGCGATCACTGCACCTCTCAACAACCGATTCTGTGATCCATTGCAACGTTCTGCCATAGCCATCATCGAGCAGGCGACGACGAATTGCAGTCGATGATGCCATGGCAACTGAGTCGTCCTGCCATTCATGGAGATTGGCCAGATCGGCCAGAGGAGAATGAGCGACGTGATAGCGGGACGCCAAGCATCCCGGATGACTGGCAAGATACAGCAGTGACATCACAGCCAGCACAGCGGGGCTATCGGTGGGCGGTGTTCCGCCTTCTTCGCTTGCGGGGACCCCCAGCTGGGCCAATTGATGCACCAACTGGGACACTCCGCCGTTGGTCCGCATCAATACACCAATTTCAGCTCCCGGGCAGTCCTGATGAATGTCTCGTACCTGCTCTGCCACCCAGCCCGTGTAAGCTGTCTTTTTGTCGAGTTCGGAGTTGTCATCAAAGATCGGCGATGTTCGGAATTCCGCAAAACCAGGCAGCCCGGTACGGAATGTTAAATGCTTCGGAAACGCCTGCCTCCACTCGTAGCATGCTGAACTGTATTCATCGAGATTTTTATGCAGATGCAGTCGTTGAAAGACGTGATTAACAGTGTCGATGACTGCGGGGGAGGAACGTCGACTTTCGTCGAGTGTTTCGGTGATGATTCCTGGTACTGCCGCCTGAACTTCATCCATGATCTCAGCGACTCCTCCTCGCCAGCCGTAGATGGCCTGCTTCGGGTCACCTACGCAGAAGACACTGGTGCGATCGTCGCCTGCCTTTTGTACCAGCGGTCTGACGAGTCGTTGCAGCACATTCCACTGGTCAAGTGATGTGTCCTGAAATTCATCCAGTAGCAGATGCCGCAGAGTGCTATCCAACCGATAGTTGACTCGGTGTCCTTCGACTACATTTCCTGATCGAGACAGCAGTCGCGTGATTTCGTTGAATCGAGTGAAGCCGGTGTCTCGTCGTAGTTGTTGATATGCGGTGTCGAAACGAGCGATCAGATTCCATGCGGCCTGATTACGGTAAGCCACCTGATTGAGGACTTCGGCACTGGCATGACGAACGAGCGGTTGATAAGCATCGCAGAGTTCAGCACTGATGTCTTGTCTATTGAATTGCGATTTTCCAGCTGCGACTGCTGAGGCGAGACCCATTGTAAGAAATGCGACCCAGTTCTCCGATTCAAACCTTTCCAGGTCCGCCAGACGGGTCTTCGGCATTCTTTTACCGGTCAATTCCACCTCGTGCAAAGCCACAATACAGATCTGTCGATTTTCTTCCGTCAGAACGGCGGACCGGGGAATCCGGTCCCATGCCTCGTATTCAGTTTGCAGAAATAATTCGTAGTAGCCTTCAATCGCTTCATTAATCAGCGAACGAACACTGCGTCGGCTGCGGCCCTTTGCCAGCATCTGCATCAACTGTCGAGAATCGCGAGTGTCCTGTTCGGCGAGTACGGAATCGATAGCGCGCTGCCGTAATGACGAATCTGCGTAGTCATCGACGATCGACCATCCTGGCGACAGTCCAAGTTCCATTGTCAGGCTGTGAGCCACCTGCTGAAAAAAACTGTCCAGCGTAGAGACACGCAAACGATGCAGTTGCGACGTAAGTTTTTGCAGCAGGCTCGCAGCACGTTCCTGAGTGACTTCCAGCGGATTCATTGCGAACGACAGCTCGTCGCATTTCGATGCGTCTGTAGCCGCTTCAGCCAATCGTAACAGGACTCGTCCCAGAATTTCTCCAGCGGCTTTACGGGTGAACGTTGTGGCGAGGATCGATTCCGGACGCGCTCCTGCAAACAGCTGTTTGAGAAAGTGTCCGGTGAGCCTCCATGTTTTGCCGGTACCTGCCGATGCTCGAATGAGTTGATGCATAATGGAACTGGTGCTGATGTATAGGCCAAGCTGCAGCGAAAATAAATGTCAGAGTAGATTCGTTGATTTTAGGTTTCGGAATGAACGCGACCCGGCCAGGCATCGAGCCAGGGGAATCTGCGATCGACGACGGTGTCCTGGCAAATCCGGGCCAGCTCATCTTTTATCATTCCCCCGGTTGCCGCGCGGATCGATTCGATCCTGAGGTCTTTGATATCGGTCGCCACTTGTCTTGCTTTTTCATCGGCAGATGCCAGATCGTCCGTGGTCCATTCGGCAATGCTGTGGTTAACCTGTTTGAGATCGCCCGGAAGGTTGATATATCCCAACCGTATCGCGCCCTCAAGACGCAGGTCGTTGACGAGTAGCCGATACAATGGCAATTGCAGATCAATCCACGCTCCTTTTTTGCGATGAGTCTGTTGAGGGCTACTTGCCTTTTCGCTGGTCTTGTAGTCGAGGACTCTCCATTCGCCGGATTGCTGATGATGGTCGATGCGGTCAATACGACCTCGAATTCTCAACGGGCGCCCGAGTGAGTCATGGAAATTGCATTCCAACTGCTGCTCCGCATACCGAATCACCCAGCCGTTCGACGTTTGTCGAGCCTGCCAACCTGCGAACGCTCGCAACCGTTCTTCTGCCATCTGTAATTGAACCGCAACGGTTGCCGATAGTTTGGTGCCGAATTTCTGTTTTGCTGCCTGATGGAGAAAACCAATCAACGAATGTTCAATCGGCCCCACTCCGGTTGCGTGGATCAGATCAGATTCGCCAAATCGATTGAGCACCGTATGAATAAGGTTACCAAAGAGACGTCCATCCATTTCTCTAGGCTCGTCCTCAACGGACAATAAACGCAATTCACGCCTTAACAGATAGCGATACGGGCAATCGATGAAGTCACGAAAATGTGTGACAGGGATGTATTCGAGAATGTCGGGTACTACCGATGGGGCAGGTACGATGAAGTCACTTTGTTGTGAACAAGTTGGTGGCAGTTGTGCACCCTGATACGCGGGATCTTCGGGAGCTGATGATTCTGCGGCGGAATTCTCCTGATAGAACCGGAGTACTCTATGAGGGATCTCTGCAGAATTACCGGCGAACCACAATCGGCTGGGTGTGAGCGGATCGCCCTGCACGTCTCGCTGTCCAGCGACCATTCGCAGTTGTTGTCGATTAGACAACAGGCTTTCTAGTGCCCAGGCATCGCGGGCGTAGCGACGAGAGTTGTCTGTCAGCCCCAATTGAGAGCGAACAGTATTTGGCAGGAAAACATCGGATGATGCAGACTGTGGAATGCGGCCTTCGTTGAATCCAGCGACAGTCACGATCGGGCTGTCATCCAAAGGAAGTTCCAGCCAACCCATGAGGTCAATGGCGCATTCATCCGCCGGAGCAGGAATGGTCTCATCACCAATCTGCATTAACAGTACGGGAATGGCCTGAGCTGCTGTGCATTTCGGCATCACCTCACAGGGAATCGCGGACAGCGTCTCGTTGAGTGCATTCAGAGCGTCAAGACACGCACACATGGACTGATCGCGCCCAGGATTTTCACCGATGGCGTAGTCTTCATAGATTACGCTCAACAGCTCAAGCACGCCCGCCGCCCAGTCGTTCAGTTGGAGTCGGTGGGTGAGTTGCTCATGCACGACGCCTTCTTCGTTGGTTGTGGCAAACAGCTGTGGTTGATGTGGTGTGGTTGTTTTGGCTTTCCTGCGTTTATCTTGATTGCTGTTGGTGCCTGCCGGCTTAGCTGTCACCAGATATGACAGAAGCATCGCAACCGCATCGCAAACGTGTTGCACCAGCTCAGCTCTCAGACGAGGGCCAAGCATCTGTCCCGGAACAGTTTGCAGATGGTCCTCCTGATAACAATCGAGAGCAACCAGCCAGTCGTCTGTGGTTTCTACGCCTTTCAGGGTGAGCTGTTTTTCGATGAAATCACTGACGTCCGGGTGACGTACCAGGTCTGCCAGCGTCGCAAAATCGGGAGCCACGCCGCTGTGCGCCGTTGCCAGGTGGGACGCTACAGAGTCCAGCAAACGCCAGGGGCGTGATGTACGTATCATCGATCCGACCGGCCAGCGTCCACTGATACCGGCCCCCGCCAAAGACTGAATAATCACCGGCACCAGTCCATCATCTGCGATAGCAATTGCAATTTCATCGGCTCGGATTTCGCCGTTGAGTGCTGCCAGCTGACGGATGACAGCATCAGCCTGGTCCTGTGGATCATCCGCCACCACGGTACACTCTTGCGGTATGTCAATGCACCGGGCTTCCCATTGTTTCGGAATGAGGCAGCCCCAGTCATCGAAGGAATCTGCCAACGATTCCGGGGCATAGACAACTGCGGTGGTCCGATCGGCAACCTGGCTCAGCATTTTTTTGACGATGCCGTTCATATCGACGGTGCCAATTAACACGATGTCCTGTTGAGTCGTACATTCGTTTTGTTCAACAGCGATCAGTCGAGCCGTTTGACGGTCCCACAGTTGTAAGGCATCCATTTGAGTGAGGTATTCCGCCTGGATGCGTCTCAACGCTTTCCAGCGGGCGGTTTCCTCAGGCTGACGACCGCCTGCGAGCGTCTGGAAAACATCGCCGAAGTCGAGGCCTTCCGCTGCGAGTTCATCATGCTGTCGGCGAAGTGATTCGCAGAGCTTCATCCATGATGGAAGGGAGTTGTCCGGGGGCAGCATCGTCAGCGCCGGACGAATTTCCCGTGGGGGAACGTTTCCGATCGCCCGCTTCCACACGAGCAGTTGAGTCAGATCGTCCGCGAGTCGTTTCTGTTGAGGATACAGGAGTTCGGGAAAGTTTTTGAACGTAACCATACGTGGTGGAATAAGTGCAGGATACGGGACTTCACAGCGTGTGACGATCAATTCCAGCATGCGCCGAGCAGCTCGACGTCCTGGAAAGACCAGGGTCACATGAGACATATCCAGTTCGCCGGCATGGGCGTATCGGTCAATCAGAAAATCGGCCGCCAAAGGCAGTGCCGGTTCATCCCACCCAAGAAAGTGGCGTTCAATACTCATTGTGAGACCGTTTGGTTCCGTCCGGCACGTTTCGAAGAATCCTGCAAGGGGTCCACCCGGCTGGGCAACCGTGACTCGTAGTGTTCGGGTATTATAGGCATCCGTGCCCAGCATCGGTATGGTCCGCAAGAATTTCCGGTGTTTTGGTTGGCCGTATTCGGCTGGCTGGTGGAGTTGAAGATCCGGAGCCTTGAGGCGGCGGTTCGCCGGAGGTATGCACTTCGTTCCTGAGACTACCGATTACGGACTACGTTTGGCTGCACAGGACAATGCTGCGAAAAGAGGTCTGGTGAGTTTCTCCACCAGACCTTCTTCTACTAATGTTGATTCTTGTCGACTCCGACATCGACAAATGCCACAATCGACGTCTGTGTTTTCTGGTTGACTGACTGACTGGCTCGGAATCCTGAATTTAGCACTTCGTTCGGGGCTGAATTGCTGGCGTTTGCAGGAGAAACCTCACAAACTGGCCGGTGAACATAAGACGCTCGATGCGTGGCTCTCGTTCAATCATCGAAAAAATGTTAGGACTCTTTGGCAGTATTGTTTGGGTTTGTACTTATGAAAAGCGGTATTCACATTGCGGTTCTTTTTGTTTCTCTTGCTGG
>Ga0315315_10001949_pt1 | contig 18955 bp, 4 predicted proteins | sample M140m3416metaG_FD_203699 | JGI IMG/M metagenome (GOLD analysis project Ga0315315, IMG submission 203699) | Ammonia-oxidizing marine archaeal communities from Monterey Bay, California, United States - M1 40m 3416 | ecosystem: Environmental > Aquatic > Marine > Intertidal zone | place: USA... | reverse complement strand
GATGTTTTAGTTGAAGATGCCTTAGGATGTCTTCAGAATTTCACCTATATAGTTACTCAGCCAGATGAATTATTTGCAGAAGCTGAAATGGTACAACCTGTTCAATGTTTTGGATTCGATGATGGTATGGCTTTTGCCTCTGCTACTCAAGGTACTCCATCTTATTATTTTGTATGGGATAGTATTGCTGGAGTTTCAGCTAATTACACTACTGGACAGAATATTGATAGTTTAACTCCAGGAATCCATACCGTATATGTTACTGACGCTAATGGATGTACAGCTTATGATACTGTTACAATTACTGAGCCAACATTGCTAGAAGTAGATATTATTTTAGACTCTACAGTCTATGCATATTGTGCAAATACAAATTCTGGTCAGTTGTACGCTCAAGCGTTTGGAGGTACTCCTACATATCAATATTTATGGAATGATGTTCTTCATCAAACTACTCAAGGAGCTTATAATTTACTGGCTGATCAATATACAGTTGTTGTAATGGATGATAGAAATTGTATAGCCTCTGCTTCTTTTGATTTGGACTCAATAACTAATAGTATGAATGAAGATTCTGTAGTTATAGATATTACGCCAGTTACTTGCTTTGGTATTTATAATGGAGAGCTGAACGTATCCTCTGTTCCTGGAGGGCTAGGTGGTGTTGGTCCATATACATATAGTTGGATAGGTCCTGGTACTTATACAGGTATTGGAGCAAATATTACAGCATTGTATTTTGGTGATTATTCAGTTTTAATTACTGATAATAATGGTTGTGCTATGACAGTTGGAGAATATCTTCCACAACCTGATGAGTTAGAATATACAATACATACTGTTATAAACGAAACTTGTTCTTTAGCTGGTAATGGAGAGTTTTGGTTGCATGTTGAAGGTGGTACTGGTGATTATTATTATGATTTAGATGAGATAGGAAATTTTACTGTACCTCCATCTCCTAATCCTTTTGCTAATCCTGTGCAATTAGTTAATGATACTTTAATTACTGATTTAAGTTTTGGTGTACATTCAATTTATATTACCGATGATAATGGTTGTGAAGGAGCTGTAGTTTTTGGAGGTGTTTGGCAAGATAATGTTGGCGCAGATGTGATTGTTGGCGCTCCTCTATTAACTTATGACCCTGCGACTTGTTTTAATACAAATGATGGTTTTGCTGAAGTAGATGATCCTAATTCACTTTACACTTATACTTGGGAGGTTGACAATGCAGGTGTTTCTTCAGGTATTGATATTACCAATGGTGCAAATACTTCTTGGGGTAATTTTGCTCCTGGAGATTATTGGTTAGTTGCTCATTATGCAGATAGCGCTTCTTTTGGTATTCCATATTATGGCTGTGATGCAGAAACTCCTTTTACAATTTTACCAGGTAATTTAATTAATGATGGTGGAGTTTCAAATATAAACCATGTAAGTTGTTTTGGGTATGATGATGGAGGTATAGCTTTAAATGTTTCGGGTACTTCACCTCCTTTTGAAATGCAATGGGATACAACATATTCTTATCCTCAAGGAAGTACAAGTGACTTTTTATTGAATTTAATTGCAGGTACTTATACTGTTGTTATTACTGATGCTGATGGATGTTCATTAACTACTGCTTATGAAGTAACTCAACCTGAAAAATTAATAAGTGATATTGTGCCTACTCATGCTAGTTGTTTTGGATTCTCAGATGCAGGAGCAAACGTAACTACAATACCTACATCTGGTACTGGTCCTTATTCTTATTCTTGGAATAATGGAATTTTAACAGAAGATTTAGCTAATGTAGTTGCAGGAACATATTGGGTTACTATAACAGATGCTGAAGGTTGTGAATTTACTGATACTGTTCAAATACTTCAGCCGGCAGATCCAGTTGCAGAAGTTGCAGCTGTTGATTTGTATATTGGTGATTATGATGTAAGGTGTAATGGTGAATCTAATGCAGCTGCTTTAGCTACTGGTTCAGGAGTTGCTTTCGAATGGTTTGATGGAAGTGGCAACTTAGTTTCTACTGATCAGCAAACTAACGCTATTCTTTCAGCAGGTAATTATACGGTAGTTGCTACTGATATTAATGGATGTACAGATGATGCTTCAATTATAATTACTGAGCCAAATGAGTTAATTGTCTCTGTAACAGATTTACCTTATTCATCAGGTTATCAAATCTCTTGCTTTGGAGCAAATGATGGTATGGCAGAAGTTACTATTAATGGTGGAGTTGATGAAGCAACTACTCCATCAGGTTATGTTATTAATTGGGTCAATAACATTTCGTCACCAACATTACCAGTTAATGGACATCTTACTGCATTTAATCTTGAAGGCGCAATTTTAGGAGATCCAGATATTACTTATACAGTGACAGTTCAAGATGTTAATGGATGTGAAGATAATGCAACAACAAATCCTTATATTCAGCCAATTTTATTTGATGTTCAAGTTTCTACTGTAAATTATTCAGGACCTTTTCATGCGCCTTATACTATTACATTTATTGATTCAACTGTTTCTGATGAGTCTTATAATTGCCTTTGGACTTGGCAAGATGGTTCAATAGAGTTAATTTCTTCAGTAAGTTCTGGTACTAATACTCTATTTTCACATGATTTTGTAGCTGATGATTTGGGTGAAAATTATGTTATGGTAATGGTTACTAACAATATAACTGGCTGTTATGATTCAGTTGAATTTAATATTAAAGTGCAAGGCTTACTTGAAACTGCTAATGTATTCTCTCCAAATTCTGATAATGTAAATGATGCGTTTACTTTTCATAAGTATGCTATGGAAAGTGTTGATGTACAGATTTTCAATAGATGGGGACAAATGGTTTATACTTGGGTTGGTGAAAATAAATCATGGAATGGAAAAGGAATAGATGGTAGTAATTTACCTGAAGGAGTTTATTTCTATATTTTTAAAGGTGATGGTGTAGATGGACATTATTATGAAGAGAAAGGTTCTATTACATTATTAAGATAATAAAAAAATAAATGATTTTAGAGAATCCCTTTTTTAAATTGGGATTTTCTAGTTTTTTAAAAAAGAGTTTTATGAAAAGATTTTTATTAGTTTTAGCTGTAATGTTTGCATTTATTTCAAATGCTCAAATTATTACATCTCCGGATACTGCAATTTGTGGAAGCTATGTTGATACTTTACAAGCCTTAAGTGCAGTCCAAAGTGGAATGGCAACTGATGATCAGCATGATGTGTTATTAGATATAGGTTTTACTTTTAATTTTTATGGTTTACCATATACACAATTAGTTGTTTCAGGAAATGGGTATATCACTTTTGATGTTTCTCAAGCGAGTAATTATTCGCCCTGGAATATTGCTGCTGCTATTCCAAACCCTGGAAGTATGCCAGAAAATGCAATTATGGCTCCTTGGCAGGACTTAAATACTGGTATTGGAGGTTCAATTTATTATGGTATGACTGGAGCTGCTCCAAATAGAATATTTACAATTACATGGTGTGCTGTTCCTATGTTTTCATGTACTTCTGATCTACATACTTCACAGATTATTTTGTATGAGGGTAGTGATAAAATTGAAATGTTTATTCAAAATAAACCACTATGCATTGCTTGGAATGCTGGTGCTGGAGTTCAAGGTTTAGTTGATGCAACTTCAACAAATTTTGATATAGTTGATGACCCTATTTTATTGACACCTAGAAATTGGCCACTTCCTTGGACTGCAGTTAATGAAGGTTGGGAGTTCTTACCAAATAATCCAGCAACTTCGTATACTATAAATCAAATTGGATATGTTCCTATTATTTCTGGATTAAATACTTGGAGTGATGCTGCTGGTAATATTTTAGGAACTGGCCCATCACTTCCTGTAAATATTTCTACTCCAACTGTATATTATGCAAATATTACTGGTGCTTGTGCTTTGGGTAATTTATCAGATTCTGTTAGTATTATTGTGACTGCATGTTTTGCTTTAGATTTAACATCTACAGAAGCATCTTGTTTAGGGGATGATGCTACTCTTACTGTCACTCCAGATACGCTATTACCTTTATGGGATATTACTTTGTATGATATGAATGGAAGTGTTGTTATTGGAGGAATTGTATTGAATTATTCTGGAACTAGTTTTACTTTTTCTAACCTATTTCCTGGTACTTATGTTGTTTCGGTTGCTTCAGGAATTAGTGTGTCTCAAGATACAATTGTAGTTACTCAAATACCAAATCCAGTAACAATTAATTCAAATATTACTGATGTAAGTTGTTATAATGGTTCTGATGGTGAAGTTGCAATATGGCCATCAGGAGGTTTAGCTCCTTATACTTTTTTTATTGATGGAAACCCAATTCTTAATGCCTTTCCTTTAGATAGTTTAGTTGAAAATCTATCTGGTGGCACTTATATTGTTTCTGCTATTGATGATAATAATTGCATGATGAGGGATACTGTTGAAATAACAACTCCATCACATCCTTTACAAGCATTAGCAACTTCAAAGGTTGTCGTATGTCATGGTGAAGGTAATGGATTTGCTATAGGTTCTTCAGCAGGTGGGACTCCTGGTTATAGTTATGAGTGGTTTGAGTTTGGTAATCCTGTTAGTTTTAGTACTAATGACACTGCCTTTGGTTTGTCAGCTGGGAGTTATTTTTTGGAGGTCATGGACGCTAATGGTTGTGATACTTTTACATCAGTAAATGTTATCGAGCCTCAGACGGCATTAGGAGGTAGTCCACAGATATTTGGCGTTTCTTGTAAGGGTGATGCTACTGGTATGTTGGTAGGAGATGCTACAGGTAGTTGGGCTCCTTATCGTTATGAGTGGTATGATATGAATGGTGTTTTGTTACAGAGTACGCCAACTGGATCTCCAATGTCAGATCGTGATACTCTTTTTGATTTGTTAGCTGGTGATTATATTTTAAAGATTTTTGATGCTCAAGGGTGTGAGGTGGAGTATGTGTTGAATGTGCCTGAGCCTTCAGTTGCTTTGTCAATTGATAGTATGATATTGATAGATGATATTGCTTGTTATGGTGATAGTGTTGGTAGAGCTATGTTATCAGTTAGTGGTGGCCAACCTAACTATTATTATGAGTGGGATAATGGCGAGACTACTTTGGTAGCAGAGGAGTTAACTTCAGGTTGGCATAGTGTTTTATTGACAGATGATTGGGGATGTAAGTTGGTTGACAGTGTTTTTATTCCTGAAAACACTTTGATAGTGTCTGATTTAGTTGTAGATACTACAGTGAGCTGTTATGGTTTTTCAGATGGTCAGGCGAGTATATCTACAGTAGGAGGTTCTTCCTTTTTATATACTTATTATTGGAGTACTTCACAGACAACATTAAATGCTAATGTAGATGTAGCGAGTGGTTTGTCATATGGTAGTTATTACGTTACTACTAGGGATGATTTAGGTTGTGAGGTGGTTGATACTGTATTTATATCTGAGCCAGAACCTTTGAGTATGGAGGCTATGGAGATAGATTGGGTGGATTGTTACAACGATGCTACAGGAGAGGGAGTTGCTATAGCGGTAGGAGGAACAGCACCTTATTCATTTTCTTGGGATAATGGTACTTGGACAAGTAATCAAGGAGATACGATTGCTACTTTAACAAAAGGGGTGCATACGGTAGTTGTTACAGATTTAAGGGGGTGTACTGCAGAGGATACTCTTACGATACATAATCCTGATTCTTTGTATATTGTTATAGATGAGTCTCAGACGGTATTACCTTATTGTGTAGGAGTTAATACGGCTAGTTTATCAGCAGTAGCAACAGGAGGTACTGGTTCATATTCTTATGTTTGGAATGATAATCCAGCACTTGCTCAAACAACTGCTACAGCATCTGCTTTGTTAGCAGATAATTATTATAATATAGTTGATAGTTCTTACACGATTACAGTGACAGATGATAAGGGTTGTACAGCATCAGTTACTACAGATACTCTACAAACCTTTGTAGAGACTATGGATGCAGATACGATTTTAATATCTCAGTATTATAGTGGCACAACTGATGCTAATGAGGTGAGTTGTTTTGGATATAATGATGGAGAGGTTGCTGTTAGTGTTTGGGGAGGACATGGGCCTTATACTTACGCTTGGTCAGGAATTAATCCTCCTAATTTTACTGCAAATACGTCTACTATATCTAATTTATATGCAGGAGTTTACTCGGTAACCATTAGAGATACAAATGATTGTATGATTAATAGGGGAGTGGAATTGATACAACCAGATATGCTGACCTTTAATACTTCAGTAGTAATTGATGAGAGTTGTTATGGGGCTTGTGATGGTGAGATAGTTGTTGATAGTATAGCTGGAGGAGTGGCGGGTTATAGCGCACATCTTACTGATAATGTTACGGCTATCACGACAGCACATGCAATAATAGGCAATAGTATTATAGCTGTATGTTCAGGAGATTATACGGTTACATTAACAGATGTTAATTCATGTCCTTCAGTTGTTATAGCGGGAGGAATTGATCAGCAGTTAGTAGGTACACCTGAGGTTACTGAGGCGAATATAGTTGTGGTAAATGGAGAGGTGTGTTATGGAGCATCAACAGGCGAACTATCTGTTTTAAATCCAAATATGAATGCAGGATATACTTACAGTTGGGAGCATGTAAATAACCAAGGACAGTCGATAGCAACTACTACTACGGTTTCTAACTTATCAGCAGGTACATATGTGCTATTGGCTGATTATAATAATACGGCAGGGTGTACGAATACTGACACTTTTACAATAACTTCTATGCCTATGTTGGAGGTTGCTTACCATACAGTAAGCGATGTATTGTGTAATGGAGGCAGTACAGGAGAGATAATGGTTGTGCCTTCAGTAGATGTTGTGAACCCGACTTACAGTTGGAGTAATGGTTCTACTAGCAGTACAGCATCAAATCTACAGTCGGGAACTCATATCTTAACAATGACTGATGTTAATGGGTGTACCCAGGATTTTAGTTATGTAGTTAATGAGCCATCAGCAGTAGTTGTAAATGTAACTGCTACACAGACTTATATTTTAAATGCAAATGCAATTGGAGGAACAGCTCCTTATTCATATTCATGGAGGGAGCAGTCAAGTTCAAATACGTCATTAGGTAGTCAGGTTACTTATATTGTAGGTTCAAATGGAATCTATTATGTAGTTGTAACAGATGCTAATGGATGTATTGAACAGTCTAATACAACAGAGTTTGATGAGGGTACAACAGGCTTGGTTAATGCATCAGCTGCTAACATAGAATTAAATATTTACCCTAATCCATTTAAGGATGCAACAACCGTTGATTTTGGAAGCATAATTAAAGAAGCAACAATAACGGTTGTAGATGTTTATGGTAAACTAATAGAAACCCACAGGTTAGAGAACCAAGAATCTTACATTATAAAAAGAAACACTAAAGCAAGTGGAGTATACTTTATGGAAATAGAAATAGAAGGCGAAAAAGTTAAATATAAATTAATTGTAGAGTAGGTTATTAATATATTAATGTTGCTAAATATTGTTTTTTTAAAAACGACTTATTTATTAAAAGTTATATTTGCAAATTATTAAATAGAAAAAATGAAGAATAAAAATATAAGTATGGGTTATAGATTAATAAACAGTACTGTCAAATTTAAGTCAGTATTTTCTCTATTTTTAGGGTTGATATTATCAATGACTACTTCAGCGCAGAATTGTCAAATAATTGACAGTACAAATGTTACTAATATTAGGTGTCATAATGGAAATGATGGGGCTATTGATGTGGTTTTGTTGCTTCCAGGTTTATATACTTTTGCATGGAGTAATGGAGAAGTAACTGAAGATATTTTAAACTTATCAGCAGGAACATATAGTGTTCAGATTATTGATCAAAACAATCCAACTTGCTATCAAGATACAACTTATATCATCACTGAACCACAAGATGATTTATCTACAGCAGCTACACTTTATTCTGATGTAAATTGTTTTGGAGATTCTAGTGGTGTTGCTTTTGCAGAGAATGCTATTGGAGGTACTGGGCCTTATACTTATCTCTGGAGTAATGGAGAGGCAACACAATTAGTTGTAAATTTATGGGGTGATCCTACTGGTCAAGGAATTCCTTTTACTCATACTGTTACTGTTACTGATTCTAATGGATGTACAGCTCAAGCAACAGTTGATATTGTTAATTCTAATGCTCCTATAACAGGGGCATCTGTAGTTTTAAATCAGGTTTCATGCTTTAATGCTTGTGATGCCACAGTTGAATTTTCTGCTCAAGGTGGTGTACTTCCTTTGATATATCAGTGGGATATGGGTCAAGTTTTTAATGGAAGTGGTTCTGATACTGCATTTAATGTTTGCTATGGTGGACATGATGTTTTAGTTGAAGATGCCTTAGGATGTCTTCAGAATTTCACCTATATAGTTACTCAGCCAGATGAATTATTTGCAGAAGCTGAAATGGTACAACCTGTTCAATGTTTTGGATTCGATGATGGTATGGCTTTTGCCTCTGCTACTCAAGGTACTCCATCTTATTATTTTGTATGGGATAGTATTGCTGGAGTTTCAGCTAATTACACTACTGGACAGAATATTGATAGTTTAACTCCAGGAATCCATACCGTATATGTTACTGACGCTAATGGATGTACAGCTTATGATACTGTTACAATTACTGAGCCAACATTGCTAGAAGTAGATATTATTTTAGACTCTACAGTCTATGCATATTGTGCAAATACAAATTCTGGTCAGTTGTACGCTCAAGCGTTTGGAGGTACTCCTACATATCAATATTTATGGAATGATGTTCTTCATCAAACTACTCAAGGAGCTTATAATTTACTGGCTGATCAATATACAGTTGTTGTAATGGATGATAGAAATTGTATAGCCTCTGCTTCTTTTGATTTGGACTCAATAACTAATAGTATGAATGAAGATTCTGTAGTTATAGATATTACGCCAGTTACTTGCTTTGGTATTTATAATGGAGAGCTGAACGTATCCTCTGTTCCTGGAGGGCTAGGTGGTGTTGGTCCATATACATATAGTTGGATAGGTCCTGGTACTTATACAGGTATTGGAGCAAATATTACAGCATTGTATTTTGGTGATTATTCAGTTTTAATTACTGATAATAATGGTTGTGCTATGACAGTTGGAGAATATCTTCCACAACCTGATGAGTTAGAATATACAATACATACTGTTATAAACGAAACTTGTTCTTTAGCTGGTAATGGAGAGTTTTGGTTGCATGTTGAAGGTGGTACTGGTGATTATTATTATGATTTAGATGAGATAGGAAATTTTACTGTACCTCCATCTCCTAATCCTTTTGCTAATCCTGTGCAATTAGTTAATGATACTTTAATTACTGATTTAAGTTTTGGTGTACATTCAATTTATATTACCGATGATAATGGTTGTGAAGGAGCTGTAGTTTTTGGAGGTGTTTGGCAAGATAATGTTGGCGCAGATGTGATTGTTGGCGCTCCTCTATTAACTTATGACCCTGCGACTTGTTTTAATACAAATGATGGTTTTGCTGAAGTAGATGATCCTAATTCACTTTACACTTATACTTGGGAGGTTGACAATGCAGGTGTTTCTTCAGGTATTGATATTACCAATGGTGCAAATACTTCTTGGGGTAATTTTGCTCCTGGAGATTATTGGTTAGTTGCTCATTATGCAGATAGCGCTTCTTTTGGTATTCCATATTATGGCTGTGATGCAGAAACTCCTTTTACAATTTTACCAGGTAATTTAATTAATGATGGTGGAGTTTCAAATATAAACCATGTAAGTTGTTTTGGGTATGATGATGGAGGTATAGCTTTAAATGTTTCGGGTACTTCACCTCCTTTTGAAATGCAATGGGATACAACATATTCTTATCCTCAAGGAAGTACAAGTGACTTTTTATTGAATTTAATTGCAGGTACTTATACTGTTGTTATTACTGATGCTGATGGATGTTCATTAACTACTGCTTATGAAGTAACTCAACCTGAAAAATTAATAAGTGATATTGTGCCTACTCATGCTAGTTGTTTTGGATTCTCAGATGCAGGAGCAAACGTAACTACAATACCTACATCTGGTACTGGTCCTTATTCTTATTCTTGGAATAATGGAATTTTAACAGAAGATTTAGCTAATGTAGTTGCAGGAACATATTGGGTTACTATAACAGATGCTGAAGGTTGTGAATTTACTGATACTGTTCAAATACTTCAGCCGGCAGATCCAGTTGCAGAAGTTGCAGCTGTTGATTTGTATATTGGTGATTATGATGTAAGGTGTAATGGTGAATCTAATGCAGCTGCTTTAGCTACTGGTTCAGGAGTTGCTTTCGAATGGTTTGATGGAAGTGGCAACTTAGTTTCTACTGATCAGCAAACTAACGCTATTCTTTCAGCAGGTAATTATACGGTAGTTGCTACTGATATTAATGGATGTACAGATGATGCTTCAATTATAATTACTGAGCCAAATGAGTTAATTGTCTCTGTAACAGATTTACCTTATTCATCAGGTTATCAAATCTCTTGCTTTGGAGCAAATGATGGTATGGCAGAAGTTACTATTAATGGTGGAGTTGATGAAGCAACTACTCCATCAGGTTATGTTATTAATTGGGTCAATAACATTTCGTCACCAACATTACCAGTTAATGGACATCTTACTGCATTTAATCTTGAAGGCGCAATTTTAGGAGATCCAGATATTACTTATACAGTGACAGTTCAAGATGTTAATGGATGTGAAGATAATGCAACAACAAATCCTTATATTCAGCCAATTTTATTTGATGTTCAAGTTTCTACTGTAAATTATTCAGGACCTTTTCATGCGCCTTATACTATTACATTTATTGATTCAACTGTTTCTGATGAGTCTTATAATTGCCTTTGGACTTGGCAAGATGGTTCAATAGAGTTAATTTCTTCAGTAAGTTCTGGTACTAATACTCTATTTTCACATGATTTTGTAGCTGATGATTTGGGTGAAAATTATGTTATGGTAATGGTTACTAACAATATAACTGGCTGTTATGATTCAGTTGAATTTAATATTAAAGTGCAAGGCTTACTTGAAACTGCTAATGTATTCTCTCCAAATTCTGATAATGTAAATGATGCGTTTACTTTTCATAAGTATGCTATGGAAAGTGTTGATGTACAGATTTTCAATAGATGGGGACAAATGGTTTATACTTGGGTTGGTGAAAATAAATCATGGAATGGAAAAGGAATAGATGGTAGTAATTTACCTGAAGGAGTTTATTTCTATATTTTTAAAGGTGATGGTGTAGATGGACATTATTATGAAGAGAAAGGTTCTATTACATTATTAAGATAATAAAAAAATAAATGATTTTAGAGAATCCCTTTTTTAAATTGGGATTTTCTAGTTTTTTAAAAAAGAGTTTTATGAAAAGATTTTTATTAGTTTTAGCTGTAATGTTTGCATTTATTTCAAATGCTCAAATTATTACATCTCCGGATACTGCAATTTGTGGAAGCTATGTTGATACTTTACAAGCCTTAAGTGCAGTCCAAAGTGGAATGGCAACTGATGATCAGCATGATGTGTTATTAGATATAGGTTTTACTTTTAATTTTTATGGTTTACCATATACACAATTAGTTGTTTCAGGAAATGGGTATATCACTTTTGATGTTTCTCAAGCGAGTAATTATTCGCCCTGGAATATTGCTGCTGCTATTCCAAACCCTGGAAGTATGCCAGAAAATGCAATTATGGCTCCTTGGCAGGACTTAAATACTGGTATTGGAGGTTCAATTTATTATGGTATGACTGGAGCTGCTCCAAATAGAATATTTACAATTACATGGTGTGCTGTTCCTATGTTTTCATGTACTTCTGATCTACATACTTCACAGATTATTTTGTATGAGGGTAGTGATAAAATTGAAATGTTTATTCAAAATAAACCACTATGCATTGCTTGGAATGCTGGTGCTGGAGTTCAAGGTTTAGTTGATGCAACTTCAACAAATTTTGATATAGTTGATGACCCTATTTTATTGACACCTAGAAATTGGCCACTTCCTTGGACTGCAGTTAATGAAGGTTGGGAGTTCTTACCAAATAATCCAGCAACTTCGTATACTATAAATCAAATTGGATATGTTCCTATTATTTCTGGATTAAATACTTGGAGTGATGCTGCTGGTAATATTTTAGGAACTGGCCCATCACTTCCTGTAAATATTTCTACTCCAACTGTATATTATGCAAATATTACTGGTGCTTGTGCTTTGGGTAATTTATCAGATTCTGTTAGTATTATTGTGACTGCATGTTTTGCTTTAGATTTAACATCTACAGAAGCATCTTGTTTAGGGGATGATGCTACTCTTACTGTCACTCCAGATACGCTATTACCTTTATGGGATATTACTTTGTATGATATGAATGGAAGTGTTGTTATTGGAGGAATTGTATTGAATTATTCTGGAACTAGTTTTACTTTTTCTAACCTATTTCCTGGTACTTATGTTGTTTCGGTTGCTTCAGGAATTAGTGTGTCTCAAGATACAATTGTAGTTACTCAAATACCAAATCCAGTAACAATTAATTCAAATATTACTGATGTAAGTTGTTATAATGGTTCTGATGGTGAAGTTGCAATATGGCCATCAGGAGGTTTAGCTCCTTATACTTTTTTTATTGATGGAAACCCAATTCTTAATGCCTTTCCTTTAGATAGTTTAGTTGAAAATCTATCTGGTGGCACTTATATTGTTTCTGCTATTGATGATAATAATTGCATGATGAGGGATACTGTTGAAATAACAACTCCATCACATCCTTTACAAGCATTAGCAACTTCAAAGGTTGTCGTATGTCATGGTGAAGGTAATGGATTTGCTATAGGTTCTTCAGCAGGTGGGACTCCTGGTTATAGTTATGAGTGGTTTGAGTTTGGTAATCCTGTTAGTTTTAGTACTAATGACACTGCCTTTGGTTTGTCAGCTGGGAGTTATTTTTTGGAGGTCATGGACGCTAATGGTTGTGATACTTTTACATCAGTAAATGTTATCGAGCCTCAGACGGCATTAGGAGGTAGTCCACAGATATTTGGCGTTTCTTGTAAGGGTGATGCTACTGGTATGTTGGTAGGAGATGCTACAGGTAGTTGGGCTCCTTATCGTTATGAGTGGTATGATATGAATGGTGTTTTGTTACAGAGTACGCCAACTGGATCTCCAATGTCAGATCGTGATACTCTTTTTGATTTGTTAGCTGGTGATTATATTTTAAAGATTTTTGATGCTCAAGGGTGTGAGGTGGAGTATGTGTTGAATGTGCCTGAGCCTTCAGTTGCTTTGTCAATTGATAGTATGATATTGATAGATGATATTGCTTGTTATGGTGATAGTGTTGGTAGAGCTATGTTATCAGTTAGTGGTGGCCAACCTAACTATTATTATGAGTGGGATAATGGCGAGACTACTTTGGTAGCAGAGGAGTTAACTTCAGGTTGGCATAGTGTTTTATTGACAGATGATTGGGGATGTAAGTTGGTTGACAGTGTTTTTATTCCTGAAAACACTTTGATAGTGTCTGATTTAGTTGTAGATACTACAGTGAGCTGTTATGGTTTTTCAGATGGTCAGGCGAGTATATCTACAGTAGGAGGTTCTTCCTTTTTATATACTTATTATTGGAGTACTTCACAGACAACATTAAATGCTAATGTAGATGTAGCGAGTGGTTTGTCATATGGTAGTTATTACGTTACTACTAGGGATGATTTAGGTTGTGAGGTGGTTGATACTGTATTTATATCTGAGCCAGAACCTTTGAGTATGGAGGCTATGGAGATAGATTGGGTGGATTGTTACAACGATGCTACAGGAGAGGGAGTTGCTATAGCGGTAGGAGGAACAGCACCTTATTCATTTTCTTGGGATAATGGTACTTGGACAAGTAATCAAGGAGATACGATTGCTACTTTAACAAAAGGGGTGCATACGGTAGTTGTTACAGATTTAAGGGGGTGTACTGCAGAGGATACTCTTACGATACATAATCCTGATTCTTTGTATATTGTTATAGATGAGTCTCAGACGGTATTACCTTATTGTGTAGGAGTTAATACGGCTAGTTTATCAGCAGTAGCAACAGGAGGTACTGGTTCATATTCTTATGTTTGGAATGATAATCCAGCACTTGCTCAAACAACTGCTACAGCATCTGCTTTGTTAGCAGATAATTATTATAATATAGTTGATAGTTCTTACACGATTACAGTGACAGATGATAAGGGTTGTACAGCATCAGTTACTACAGATACTCTACAAACCTTTGTAGAGACTATGGATGCAGATACGATTTTAATATCTCAGTATTATAGTGGCACAACTGATGCTAATGAGGTGAGTTGTTTTGGATATAATGATGGAGAGGTTGCTGTTAGTGTTTGGGGAGGACATGGGCCTTATACTTACGCTTGGTCAGGAATTAATCCTCCTAATTTTACTGCAAATACGTCTACTATATCTAATTTATATGCAGGAGTTTACTCGGTAACCATTAGAGATACAAATGATTGTATGATTAATAGGGGAGTGGAATTGATACAACCAGATATGCTGACCTTTAATACTTCAGTAGTAATTGATGAGAGTTGTTATGGGGCTTGTGATGGTGAGATAGTTGTTGATAGTATAGCTGGAGGAGTGGCGGGTTATAGCGCACATCTTACTGATAATGTTACGGCTATCACGACAGCACATGCAATAATAGGCAATAGTATTATAGCTGTATGTTCAGGAGATTATACGGTTACATTAACAGATGTTAATTCATGTCCTTCAGTTGTTATAGCGGGAGGAATTGATCAGCAGTTAGTAGGTACACCTGAGGTTACTGAGGCGAATATAGTTGTGGTAAATGGAGAGGTGTGTTATGGAGCATCAACAGGCGAACTATCTGTTTTAAATCCAAATATGAATGCAGGATATACTTACAGTTGGGAGCATGTAAATAACCAAGGACAGTCGATAGCAACTACTACTACGGTTTCTAACTTATCAGCAGGTACATATGTGCTATTGGCTGATTATAATAATACGGCAGGGTGTACGAATACTGACACTTTTACAATAACTTCTATGCCTATGTTGGAGGTTGCTTACCATACAGTAAGCGATGTATTGTGTAATGGAGGCAGTACAGGAGAGATAATGGTTGTGCCTTCAGTAGATGTTGTGAACCCGACTTACAGTTGGAGTAATGGTTCTACTAGCAGTACAGCATCAAATCTACAGTCGGGAACTCATATCTTAACAATGACTGATGTTAATGGGTGTACCCAGGATTTTAGTTATGTAGTTAATGAGCCATCAGCAGTAGTTGTAAATGTAACTGCTACACAGACTTATATTTTAAATGCAAATGCAATTGGAGGAACAGCTCCTTATTCATATTCATGGAGGGAGCAGTCAAGTTCAAATACGTCATTAGGTAGTCAGGTTACTTATATTGTAGGTTCAAATGGAATCTATTATGTAGTTGTAACAGATGCTAATGGATGTATTGAACAGTCTAATACAACAGAGTTTGATGAGGGTACAACAGGCTTGGTTAATGCATCAGCTGCTAACATAGAATTAAATATTTACCCTAATCCATTTAAGGATGCAACAACCGTTGATTTTGGAAGCATAATTAAAGAAGCAACAATAACGGTTGTAGATGTTTATGGTAAACTAATAGAAACCCACAGGTTAGAGAACCAAGAATCTTACATTATAAAAAGAAACACTAAAGCAAGTGGAGTATACTTTATGGAAATAGAAATAGAAGGCGAAAAAACAATGATTAAAAAACTAATAATCGAATAAATTATAAATTATAAATTATAAAAAGACACTAACTAAAATAGTGTCTTTTTTATTTAGTCTTTATTTTGACTTTAAACTATAAATATTAGCGTTGTGTTGTTGGAATAAAATACGTAAATAAAATAAGCTCAAAAAAAAACAATAACAATTTCACATTTAATTAATAAATTACTACATTTGCCGCCCATTTTAGTAAAGATATAATATGCCAACAATACAACAATTAGTAAGAAAAGGAAGGACAACTATTAAGAAAAAAAGTAAGTCGTTAGCTCTCAAAAGCTGCCCACAAAGAAGAGGAGTTTGTACAAGAGTTTATACAACAACACCTAAAAAACCAAATTCTGCATTAAGAAAAGTTGCTAGGGTAAGGCTGACAAATGGTAATGAAGTAAACGCTTATATTGGTGGGGAAGGACATAATCTTCAAGAGTATTCAGTAGTTTTAGTTAGAGGAGGAAGAGTGAAAGATTTACCAGGAGTGAGATACCATATTGTTAGAGGCGCTTTAGATACTTCTGGGGTAAGTGAAAGGACTCAAAGAAGATCAAAATATGGTGCTAAAAAACCTAAGACAAAATAATTTATAAATAAGGAATGAGAAAGAAAAGAGCCAAGAAAAGAATTTTATTGCCAGATCCAAGATTTGGTAGTGTAACTGTAACAAGGTTTGTAAATAATCTAATGTTAGACGGTAAGAAGAACACTGCTTTTAAAGTGTTTTATACTGCTTTAGATAGTATTGCGGCAAAAATAGAGGAAGAAGAAGTTTTAGTAGTTTTTGAAAAAGCTTTAGATAATGTGTCTCCTCATGTAGAGGTAAGATCAAGAAGAATTGGAGGAGCTACTTTCCAAATCCCTCACCCGGTAAGAGAAGATAGGAAAATATCTTTGGGGATGAAATGGATGATTAGTGCAGCAAGAAAAAGAAATGAAAAAACAATGGATGCTAAATTAGCTGCTGAGTTAATGGCTGCTTATAAGGAAGAAGGTACTGCTTATAAGAAAAAACAAGATACTCATAGAATGGCAGAGGCAAATAAGGCATTTTCACACTTTAGATTTTAATTAGATATGGCTAGAGATTTAACATACACTAGAAATATTGGTATTGCAGCTCATATTGATGCTGGGAAAACCACTACAACTGAAAGGATTCTTTATTACGGAGGTGTTTCTCATAAGATTGGAGAAGTACATGATGGTGCTGCTACTATGGACTGGATGGAGCAAGAGCAAGAAAGAGGAATTACAATTACTTCTGCTGCTACTACTTTAACATGGGATTATAGAGAGAAAAAATATCATGTAAATATTATTGATACTCCTGGCCATGTTGATTTTACTGTAGAGGTAAATAGATCACTTAGAGTTTTAGATGGGTTAGTTTTCTTATTTTCTGCAGTTGATGGTGTTGAGCCACAATCAGAAACTAACTGGAGACTTGCAAATAACTATAATGTTCCAAGAATTGGTTTTGTAAATAAAATGGACAGACAGGGTGCTAATTTCTTAGCCGTTTGTAGAGATGTAAAGGAAATGTTAGGATCTCATGCATTACCATTGCAAATTCCTATTGGAGCAGAAGATGCATTTGAAGGAGTTGTTGATTTAATTAATTTTAGAGGGATTGTTTGGAATGAGCATGATCAAGGAATGACTTTTAAAGAAGTTGAAATTCCTGCTGATATTATTGATGAGGCAAGAAAATATAGAGGTGAGCTTTTAGAGGCTGTTGCTGAGTTTGATGAGACTTTGATGGAAAAGTACTTTGAAGATGAAAATTCATTAACTGAAAGAGAAATATTAAATGCGTTAAGAGAGGCTACAATTTCTGGAAAAGTTGTTCCTATGATGTGTGGTTCTGCATTTAAAAATAAGGGAGTGCAAGCAATGCTTGATATGGTTATGGAAATTTTACCATCACCAATGGATGTAGATGCAATTGTTGGGACTAATCCTGATACAGATGAAGAAGAAAGTAGAAAACCTGCTTTTGATGCTCCTTTTTCTGCATTAGCATTTAAAATTGCAACCGACCCTTATGTTGGAAGATTGTGTTTTACTAGAGCTTATTCAGGAGTTTTAGAGCAAGGTACTTTCGTTCATAATTCAAGAACTGGTAAAAAAGAGAGAATCTCTCGTATTTACCAAATGCACTCTAATAAGCAGAATCAAATTGATACTTTAGGAGCTGGAGATATTGCTGCTTTAGTTGGATTTAAAGATATTAGAACTGGAGATACTTTATGTGATTTAAAGAATCCTATTGTTTTAGAGTCTATGGATTTTCCAGATCCAGTAATTGGAATTGCAGTTGAGCCAATAACTCAAAAAGATTTAGATAAATTAGGAGTTGCTTTAGGTAAGTTAGCTGAAGAAGATCCTACATTTACTGTTAAGACTGATGAAGATTCAGGCCAAACAATTATTTCAGGAATGGGTGAGTTGCACTTAGATATTATTATTGATAGATTAAAGAGAGAGTTTGGTGTTGAGTGTAATCAAGGTGCTCCTCAAGTAGCATACAAAGAGTCTATTACTACTTCAGTTGACCACCGAGAGGTTTATAAGAAACAATCTGGTGGTAGAGGGAAATTTGCAGATATTAAATTTGAATTATCCCCTGTTGATGCTGATTTCGAGGGTGAAGGTCTTCAGTTCATTAATGAAATTAAAGGTGGTAATATCCCTAAGGAATTTATTCCCTCAGTTGAAAAAGGTTTTAATATGGCAATGTCTAATGGTGTTTTAGCTGGCTTCCCACTGAACACATTAAAAGTTAGATTGTACGATGGTTCTTATCATGATGTAGATTCAGATGCATTGTCATTTGAATTAGCGGCACAAATAGCATTTAAATCTGCCTGTAAATTAGCTACACCTAAAATTCTTGAGCCAATTATGAAGTTATCAGTAATTACTCCAGAAATTAATATGGGAGATGTAATTGGAGATTTAAATAGGAGAAGAGGTCAGGTTGAAGGTATGGATGATAAAGGAGGTGCAAAAGTTGTAAGTGCTAAAGTTCCATTATCAGAAATGTTT
>Ga0315315_10001948_pt1 | contig 18956 bp, 21 predicted proteins | sample M140m3416metaG_FD_203699 | JGI IMG/M metagenome (GOLD analysis project Ga0315315, IMG submission 203699) | Ammonia-oxidizing marine archaeal communities from Monterey Bay, California, United States - M1 40m 3416 | ecosystem: Environmental > Aquatic > Marine > Intertidal zone | place: USA... | reverse complement strand
CTTTTTCTTCTTTTGCGGCTTTGGCTTCTGCGGCTTTGGCTTCTGCGGCTTTTGTTTCAGCGGCTTTTTTGGCTTCTGCGGCTTTGGCGGCTGCGGCTTTTGTTTCAGCGGCTTTTTTGGCTTCTGCGGCTTTGGCGGCTGCGGCTTTTGTTTCAGCGGCTTTTTTGGCTTCTGCGGCTTTGGCTTCTGCGGCTTTTGTTTCAGCGGCTTTTTTGGCTTCTGCGGCTTTGGCGGCTGCGGCTTTGGCTTCTGCGGCTTCTGCGGCTTTGGCTTCTGCGGCTTTGGCTTCTGCGGCTTTGGCTTTGGCTTTTTTGGCTTTTGCGGCTTTGGCTTCTGCGGCTTCTGCGGCTTTGGCTTCTGCGGCTTTGGCTTTGGCTTTTTTGGCTTTTGCGGCTTTGGCTTTTGAGGCTTTTGAGGTTTTTGAGGCTTTTGCTTTACTTGTATCGACTAATGAAACTTCATCATCAATATCTTTAATGTCTAATTCAACATTATTGCTCATATAAATTATATATTATTTTATTCTATTGTTTTATATCATTAATCTTTTCGATATTTTTGTTTATACATTTTATTCTAAAGTTTCTTTGTGTTATATTGATAAATCTAAAATATAAATTTTGAATACTTATTTATTGACTATTATTTTAATAATATTTTTTCTTCATACCAATTTATAAAATCATTTTTTATACCTTCTTCGCTCCAACATATTATCATTGAATAATAGTAAAGACCATAGAAAAAATCTATTATAGGACTTAATATTATAAATGGTATAGATAAAATTCCTGCTATAACGTCACGTAAAATTTTTGGTAAAGGCCAGAAAAATATTTTTGATAGTATTGATAGTATTTTTCCTAATAACCATATTATTTTGTATACTACTGTTCCTAAAAATTTGAATAATTTTTCATATATTTTAATACAAAATCCCATTGATATTATGTATAATCTGTAAAATTCTCCAAATTTTTCATTAAACCAATCAGAAAAAAATTCTTTAAATATCCAACCTATCACCAATAAAAACATCTTAATTAACCAAAGAACAAAATAAAATGGTATACTTATTGGTAGTTTACAAGTTCCATCAAAATATTTTTCTGCTTTTTTTACATTTTTGTTATTTTTTAATTTATCTGTATATTCTTCGAATCCTTCTTTTGATTGTTTTACTTTTGATCGCAATGTATTTACATAACTAAATATTAATATTATTGAAATTAATATCGTCACTTTTCCTAATAATTTTATTCCATTACTTATTTTCATACATATATATATATTTTTTATTTTTTTTTGCTTTTTTTTTTGCTTTTTTTTTGCTTTTTTTTGCTTTTTTTGCTTTTTTTGCTTTTTTTTTATGCGTTTATTATATATATGATTAATCAAGGAAAAAAAAGTATTAAAGGTTTAGTAAATCTTATTAATTCATTGGTTTCAGGTGTTACAAGTTCTAATGTTGTTGGACGCGTTGGTAAGACATCGCAAAATGTTTTAAAGAAACTTGGTAAATTCGTTACAAGAATTCCTTTAGCTGGTGGATTGTTTGCCTACATATTTGTTCAAACAGGTAAAGGTTTAGTAATTGTTACTACAACTGCTGATAAATTAGTTGATGGTAGTGGTAAAATTATTACTTCCGCTTTAAATGGCGCTGGTAAACTTTCTATTTGGACTCTTGATACTATTAAAGGTGTTGCTAAGAAAGTTGTTTCAGGAGTTTCTGGAAAAACAAGACGTCGCCGCAAAGGACGCAAATCAAAAAGTCGCAAAAAACGTAAAAGTAAGAAAACTAAAAGACGTCGCAAATAATTTTTATTGTTTTTTAATAATTTTAAAAAAATTATTAAAAAACAATAAAAATTATTTAAAATTGTTGTTTGTTTTTTTTATATTAAAATTAATTTTTATATTATTTTATATGCTTAGTAAACTTTATAAAGGTTCAAATATAAAATATGAACGATTACCAAAAATTTTAGAATCCGATTATGAAGAAGGAAATACTTTTAAAAAAGATTTCCAATTTATTAAAAATAAAAATGTTAATAAAATTATTAATGGTAATGTAAATATTAAATGTTTATATGACCATGAAGAACCATTATTCAACAAAAATTTATCTTTTTATGATACTGATAATTTAAATATTTATGATGGTATAACTAATATTTGGTTATGTAAAAATGATTTATTTAAATTTCCAATGCATTACGATATTAATAAAATAGATATTTTTCATTGTTTATATGGTTATTGTTTAGTAAGTCGTTCAAAGAATTTTTATAATATTTCACTCAATTCTTGTCGTGATTTATCTTGGAATAAAATTACAACAGAAACTATTCATACTTTTTATGAAGGTGATGTTATTTTAGCAAAAATGTTTCATTGGAAGAAATTTTTACCATGTACAATTCTAAGAGTTAACGATAAAATACCATATGGTAGTGAACATAGTATTAACGATTTTGATTATTTTGGTGAATGTAATCTCGATGTTTGTTTTTCTTGTTGTCCCGATAGTGATATTTTCGTGGCTTGGCATAATCACAATACTGTTGTAAAAAATAAATCCGTTATTTCTTATAATAAGAAAAAGTTTTTCAATGATATTGAAACTGTAAATGTTGTTTTTGAAGACTTTTCTTCAGATTCTGATGATAATACGTCTTTAGATGAAGTTACGTTAGAGGTTAATGAAATATTAGATAGTGTTTCTGATGTATTAGAAAATATTATTTATCGTGTTATTGAGGTGAATGAGGTGAAATCTGAAAATGTATCTGAACATGTGAACCTTTCCGCTGGTTTTAATGGAAATGATAGTTATGGTTACAGAAATAGTATTGATAGTTTTGATAATGATGAGTTGATTGTTAGTGGTGTAATAGATAAAGACTTAAAAGGTCACGAAATTTTGAAATTTAATACATATTGGCTTAGGGATAATTTAACTACAAAAAAAATATCCAAAAAAGCAATAACCGTTTCTTCCACCGAGTTTTCCAATAATATTTACAAGAGTTTATTACCAAATGTTTATGTATTGGAATCATGTGATATGAGTAATATTTTTAAAATACAAGATTATAATAGATGTGGATGTAAATTTTTTGATTGGAATATTGAATATGATGTTGCTATGCTTAATAATAAACTTGAACCGCAAAATGCAGATTTTTTTAAATTTTCACCAAATAATGTTAGTGAGTTTTTCAATAGAAATTACGGTGTCACATATACAGGGCCTTTATGCGACGATGCCAAAAAATATCTATTTAATGTTTATAAGTCTTAATGTTTCCAAGTCTTAATGTTTCCAAGTCTTAATGTTTCCAAGTCTTAATGTTTCCAAGTCTTAATGTTTATAATAAAATATAAATTGAACTAATTTTTATGATATTTTGGAAATCATCTCAAAACATCATAAAAATAATAAATATGTCTACAAACCTTTATATTTGTCACGGTAATTGCGGTAAGTGTATGTGGTGTTCAAAACCTATTAATCGTGGTTCAAAGATGATTCGTTTTAATGGTTTCACATTTGATATCATTTCTGAATTTATTGACCAACTTTTACAACATAAAAATCTTATTAAAGGACTATTAATAAATAAAGAATTTATTATTGATAATATTATTCCATTTATTATCGATGTTTCATATAATAATTCTTTTAATCTTTTTCAAAAATATTTTCATTATGAATATAAATATTGTCATCATAACTGTGGTGTTGCTGAAATAATTCAATCCAGTAATTTCTGTAAACATATAAAAAAAAATAGTATTGTTGATTTAATGAAAACAAAATACGGTCGTGAAATTAAACCCGTTGAAAAATTTCAAAACATTTCATTCGTCCCAGGTAGTGGCGTTTCAGGTTGCGACCAATATGATAGTGAATGTGAATTCTCTGATGGTAAACTACAATGTTGTTATGATTATTAAAATTATATTTAAATTGAACAATTTTATATATTTTTTTTTATGATTAAACATAAATAATGAGTAAAAAACAAACTACTATTTTAGATTTCAGTTCTTCATCTTGTGCTTCTACAAAGGCTGCTGCAAAGGCTGCTTCAAAGAAAGGGGCTGCTGCAAAGAAAGGGGCTGCTGCAAAGAAAGGTGTTGTCACTATTACTTTTGGTGATAGTGGTGAAAATCACGTTGGAAATCAGATGATCGGTCAAAAGGTTGATGTTGGACAAGGGTTTACGTATGATGACTTTGTTGCAGCTCGTGATAGGGCTCAAAAGATGGGTTTTAATGCCGAAATTATTGATTTACGTGACCTTATTCGCGATTTGATTAATACAAATGGTATTGCACCAGGTAAAGTTATTCAACCAGCTTATATTATTCTCATTAAGGATGCTGTTAGTAAAAAGGATGCTGATGCTGTTTTTGGTGAAATGAATACCTTTGATTGGGATACAAAATATTGGGATACTCGTCGAAAAAAAGTTTTAAATAAACATGCTAGAAGTAATGTTTGTTTTGATTCTTTTTCTCAAGAACCTGATTATGAAAATGGTAAAGGAACTATTATTCCGTTTGATAAATTGCCAAAGCTGAAAGCTGTCAAGAAATTGATTGCTGATATTTTTGGTGATAAAGCAAAAGAAATGATTGGTGAAGGTAATCGATATAATGATAGAACAAAAAATGGTATTGGTTATCATGGCGATGCGGAAAGATTGAAGGTTGTTGCATTAAGAGTAAATGAAGCCGATGTAAATGGTGAAACTGGAACTATGCCGATTTGTTGGAATTGGTTTTACCAAAGCAAACCCGTTGGTGAAAACTTCAGACTTGAAATCCCTCACGGATGTATTTATGCTATGAGTGAATATGCTACTGGTTTCAATTGGAAATATCGAAGTAAATATACTTTGAGACACGCTGCTGGTGGTAAAAAATATACTACTTTAAAAAATACTTTAAAAAAGTAGGACAAACGAACTTTTAAAAAATACTTTTTGATTTTACTATTTATATATATTATTGTGATTTTGTATAATATTTTTTATTAGTTTGTTTTGCAAACCTATGTTCTTGAGTTTTTCCATTTTACTATAAAATTTTTCTTCTATTCCATAATATTTTTTTATCTTTTTTTTTGATAAAAAAACATCTATTTGAAGTGGATTTATTATAAAGTATTCTGGACTGTCCATTAATTTAATTTATTTTAATTTTTTTATGTTTTTATTGTTTTGTATTTATTGTTTCGTATTTATTGTTTCGTATTTATTGTTTTGTATTTATTATTTTGTATTTATTATTTTGTATTTATTGTTTTGTATTTATTGTTTTGTATTTATTGTTTTGTATTTATTGTTTTGTTCTTCGAAATTAGCTTTTATTTTTTCATAACGGAGAGATTTTTGTCTTGGTGTGGTTGTTGTTTCTTTTTTTTTTATTGAAGGTGGTCTATATAAAATATGATTCATCCACACTATTAATGGTGTTGCTCTTCTTAATGTTTGTAATGCTTTCTTTCTTGCAATCTTGTTTTTTTTTCGTGCTTCTTTCACTACAGCTGGAAGTACAAATATATAAAATCCTCTATGTGAACCAAAGCTATCGTATTGTTTATATTCATCTTGCAAACATTCTTCCAAAACCCAATACGACATTTTATCTTCTTCTTTAAACTCATTTTTTATTGATCTTCTTGCATCCTCAAATGATATTTCTGTTTCTTTATACCAAAACATATTTTTTATATGTTTCCGATACCAGATATACTGGTATCGGAAACATATAAAAAAATATATCAATTTATATATTTGGGAGTTTATTGTTGGTTTATTATGAGTTTATTGTTGGTTTATTATGAGTTTATTGTTGGTTTATTATGAGTTTATTGTTGGTTTATTTGAATTATTCGAAAACTACGTTTGGTGATCTGGTTAAGGGCGTCGGTCTCGGGTAACCTGTGTTATTTGTAAAATTAACTCTTCTTGCAATTCTCTTTGGAGCTTGAGGTATTGTTGGTGTATTTTGTGGAGGAGGTGGTGTTCTTAGTGATGAATCTCGTTGCAATTGTGTAAATATATAACTCTCGCCACACGATGCTTGTCTCATATTCAATGAAACACTGCGAAATGCCATTTCCGCATTTTGTGCTGATGCTGTGTATGTTAGTGACTGATCTGGAGAGAAACCATATGATTCTCCAGTAGTCACTGCATCTTGGTTGGCTGCTAAGAAGAAACATTTTACTCCTTTTTCACGTGCCCACAATACTTTGTTCTTTAAATCTTCCGATGTGTTCATACTTGAGTTATCAAAACCATCAGTGCAGCAAGCCCATACAATTGATATTTCTGGATTCAAGTCACGGATATTTCTTGGAAGGTTTTTTTTAAATTCTTCGGCTTTTTGCACAATGTTTTCTAAATCTTCAATCGCGGTGTCATACAGTCTTGTTGAGCCACGCGGTTTCATCCATTCTTTACAATTTTCAAATGTTAGATTTGTTTTGTTGAAATCTACATTGTCTAATCTTTTTTCTGATTTATTATCAAAACAAGTAATGAACATTCTTCCTTGTTGATTGTTTTGATTTGCACTCTCAATTAATTCCGTTGCCCATTCATATAATCCTTGTGCTGATTCATTATATATTCCTTGCATTGAACCTGAGCGATCGCCTGTAAAACCTGCGAAAATAAATGGTGAAGCTGAAGCTTGTTGTGATGTTTTTGTAGACATTATTATAAATATTTGTTATTATTATAAATATTTGTTAAATTATTTTTCTATTAATTGTTTAACTTTTATAAATAATCATAAAAAGTATTAAAAATAATCAATTTAACTTTTTTTAATGTTTTATTCTTTAGTTTTTCCAAAAACTAAAGAATAAAACATTAAAAAAAAGTTGGCCAACCCCAATGCGTTCCCTGTTTTTTACAATTATTACACTGATTGCAAGTTGTTGTCTTTGTGCAAAGACCTTCATTTACTTTGAAAGCTAAATATGATACTAAAGAAAATAATAGTATTGCCAATAATAATTGCATTTCTTTCATTGTCTTTTTTTTAAACATTATATAACATATGATAATATAAAAATATAATATAAAATTATTCTATTTTTATATTATTTTTTATATTATCCTATTTTTATATAATGTTTAATAATTTTATATTTCAGTTTGTTTTGAAAAAATGGAAGACTTTTGTTGAAGCTTTTTACATTGTTTATATGTGGAATTATTTCAAAACTAAATATGTCTTTCATAATGTGTGGGAATGGCAGGTGATGAATCGTTTGCCCTCGTTTTTTAAACACAATGTTGATGATAAACACATTGATTCGTTGCGGCTTTTTTACGTTGAAGAATACTCTTCCAAGATTTGTCCTCTTGGTAATATAAGTGCCTTTTTTTTAGCTGCTTGGGTGATTTTTCGTGATTTCAGTAAAAATTCATTATTTATTTCACTCAATAAAATTATTTTTGGTGTTGTGGCTTTCTTATCATTTATTATGAACTTAAATGCGTTTATTTATTTGATTCCCGTATTTATTTATACTTTTGGAAAAGTATAGCAAAACTCTACTTTTCTACTTTTATACTTTTATACTTTTGGAAAAGTATAGCAAAACTCTACTTTTAAATTAATTTATGAAATTGGTTTAAAGAAAAGTTGATATATACTATTGTAGAGTCAAGAAAAGGTGATACAAGTTTAAGGACTGGTGTTTTTTATACTGCTTTGTGATGCAGTATAAAAAGTAAAATTTGGTATGTTTGTTTTTTTGTTTGTTTTTGTCCTACTTTTTTCTAAAAAGTAGAGCCAAAATGCCCGAGTGGTCCAAGGGGGTCGACTTAAGATCGACTGTGTTCGCACGCGTGGGTTCAAACCCCACTTTTGGCATTGGGGAGCTCGGTTAACGGGGAGCACGGAGCATTCGCTCGGTTAGCTCAGTTGGCAGAGCATCGGTCTTATGAGCCGAAGGTCACGGGTTCAAGCCCCGTATTGAGCATTTTTATGATAAATCCTGAGATCTGATAAATCCTGAGATCTGATAAATCCTGGCCAGACGGTGGCACCCAATTAATGGGATACTGAGTTTCAATACCAGCAGGATTATTGGGAGCACGGTTATTGGGGAGCACGGTTATTGGGGAGCACGGTTATGGGGAGCACTGTTATGGGGGAGCACGGTTATTGGGGAGCACGGTTATTGGGGAGCACTGTTATGGGGGAGCACGGTTATTGGGGAGCACGGTTATGGGGAGCACGGTTATGGGGAGCACGGTTATTGGGGAGCACGGCAAACAGCTCGAATAGCTCAGTTGGTTAGAGCGCACGACTGTTAATCGTGAGGTCACAGGTTCGACCCCTGTTTTGAGCGTTTAGGCATATGCTGTAGGAATTATAAATTGATTTAATAAATTTATAAATTAAATTTATTAAAACTTAATAAAAACTTAAATTTAAAAACTTAATAAAAACTTAAAAAAACTTAAATATGGATTCTGTTAATTCTTGGATAAAATATGTTAAATGTGAATGCCCTAACGATGTTAAAAAAACAATGTGTAATTGTATATTGTTTGAAAATCAAGTATTTCTCTGTTCTACGTGTAATAATTATTATACATTGTTTCCATATGAAGAAAAAATAGATGATATTCGCACAACAGTTACTTCCAAAATTGTTAAAGTTACAAACGTTGGTGCCGTTTTCCATTGTTATGGTGAAACAAAAGATGAAAATGCTAATAGTGAAAAACGTTATGTCTTTTTTGAAGATCATAACGTAGCTCTCACTGCTGATGAAAAGAAAAATATTGGTGATTCTCAGCCATTTATGTTGCCACCAAGGACATTAGATTCTGTGAAAAATTTGAAACATATCGGCGATGGTCACTATTTAACAGATGAAGAACTCGGTAAAATGATTCACAAAAGAAATATTACACAAGAAGAAGCCTTTGCTGTAGTTAAAAAAGCTCGCAAAAATTATAAACTTTATTCAGAAACTTCTGTTTGTCTCGGGAAAGATTTATGCTTTTCTCGGCATTTTGTAGATTTCATTTTCACAAAAAATATAGAAAATGAAAATTTAATTGATACTGTCGAATTACTTATGCGTGAAAAAATAAATAGAAAATTCAAAAACGCTTATGTGAAAAAAAAATATTCTAATAATTTTAATTGGATTCAATGCTTTGCTAAAGCAGGCGATGTGTTAGAATGCAGTCTTAATTGGAATATCGATTTAAAAGATACCACCGTTGATAGCGATGCCGTTGAAAAAAATTTACAATCACATAATTATTTTTGTGCCAAAGAATTACCCAATGTATGCTATAACGCCTATCATACAAATCGTAATTTGCGTTTCCTAACAATTTCCGACATTGAAAAAAAAATGAACGCTTTTCAAGAATGTTTCGCTCATTGCGACCTATCACAATGGAACGGTCTCGAAGGTCTTAAACAATTCAAAAAATGCATCCTCTAATTATTTAAATTACAATTATCCAATGCTCTTGTTTTTCTAAAAAAAAATATAACATCAAACTCCTTATTTATATTTGTTTTCACATAATGTGAAGCCATTTCATTGGCTTTATTGTAAATTACACCAATATATCGGAAGTATTTTATAGTATTCAAATTTTTGTTACACACATAAATAAAACTTTTTCTATTATTATGTTTCGCTACTTCATTAAATTCCGCCTCAAATGAATTTTTTATTGGTGGATTGATCAACATTGTTTCTCCTTTTCCACCCCACGTTTTCGCTGCCGTAACTTCTCCTATAGCTGTGCTAAATCCCATCAAATACACCTTGTATATCTTTTTTAATAAATATCCTATATTAATTTGGTATTGTTGTCTTATATTTGCTGTTACATCACCTATATGAGAATTATGTGCCCAAAGTATAAATTTACTTTTTCTATATTTAGCTACCCTTTTTATGATTTTTAACCAAAAACTGTCTCTCGCATTCCAATAATTTGATTGTTTCATTATTTCATAATTCTTTATTATTTCCGTTACAATCGGACAGTTTAAATCTGGTTCTGAACATACATTGACTTTCGCTAATTCCACATCTTGACAATCAATACCATATAAATATACCTTTCTCGTGTTTTTTGTATTATATTTTTTCATAAAATCTAACAGTTTTACTATATATTTATTACACGTCATCCACTTTGGAAATTTAACAAACGTTTCTTCTAATAATGTTTCTGCATTTATTTTTAGTTTTGAATGTATATATTTATTTAATTTATAACCTAATGACCATTCCGTCTCTAAAAATACTGTATTGAATTTATAATTATTTATTAATCTTTTTGTAATGTTCAATCTCGTATTGTAAAATTCACGTGTCCCATGTGTCGATTCTCCCAGTAATACATAATCTTTTTTTGAAGCTTTATATACTATTTTGTTGATATGATTCATCGGTAAATACTGTGTGTTTTTCTTTGTTTTATTTCTTTTATTTCTTGTTTTATTTCTTGTTTTATTTATTGTTTTATTTATTGTTTTATTTCTTGTTTTATTTCTTGTTTTATTTATTGTTTTATTTCTTGTTTTATTTATTTGGGTTTTCATTATAATATATATTTAAAATAATTTCAAAAGAAAATTTCTTTTATAATAAATTTTATTATAATAAATTTCTTTTATAATAAATTGATTTTTTTTATATTTTTATTAATTAATAAAAATATAAAAAAAATATGAATTCTGACACAAATAATCAAACAGATAATGATTGGAAAGAATGGTTGCAAAATAATTGGCCCAAATTAAGAGCTCTCGATCATAATTGGACTATGGAAAGATATGATTTTCCCCAGTATGTTCGCAATGGTATTGCCGCTAATTGGATTAAAGTAAATAATGAAAATGGTGGCACATGGGAGGAACCCGAATATAATCGTTCAAAATTACAATCTGTTAATACTACTGTTGATGATTCCGATACTGTTAATGATGCTGTTGATGATTCCGATACTGTTAATGATGCTTTGCAAAAAATTATTAATACTGCTGTTAAAGATGATAATGGGAGATCTTTCGCAAAAGTATGGAAAGATATTGGTTTTAGTGAAGGAATGGATGATGCTAATAAAAAGGGATTAGATATAATGGAAAATGAAGGCATGGATGCTGCTGTTAAATATATGTTTACTGATCAGAAAAGTGGTCGGCAATTGTCTTATAGTGAAATGAGGACGCGTTATGGTTAATGTATTTAGTATTAACAGTATTAAGAAAACTATATTTTTACTTTTACACTTGTAGTTGCTGTTGTTAAACATACCACCCACATTTTACACCATTACAAACAAATGAATGTTTTGGTTTTATATTGATTGGTTGACCACCGTATGTTACAAATTTTATTGTTGGAGGTATTATGTATCTAGGTTTGTATTGTTTTTCTTGTGGTTGCTCTCGTTTTTTATGTCTTGTAAATATTAAATATTTACTTTGTTTTTTATTCAATTTATTACCCATATAAGTAATCTATAATTACATTATTTTGTTTCTCTTTATGTTTAAAAAAATTTCATAAGATTTTAAAATGATAAATCATTTTAAAATCTTATGAAATTTTTTTATGAATTTTTATGATTTTTTTATGAATTTTTATAAGATTTATTTTGAATATATATATATATATAAATGCATGGAAATTCTTCTACTGTTTTAAAGATTATTGGTTTTTCTATTTTGGCTATTGCAGGATATATGGATTTAATGATGTCTGATAATACTGTTTTTCAAGATCCTTTTTTTGTTGGTGCTATAGTTATGGCGTTAGCAAGTATTATGACTTTTATTAATCCAGCTGTGTATTATATTCATACTGCTATGTTTTTCTTTATTTTTACCAAAATTGTTTCTCAAATTACTCACTCCAAGCATTATGACTTCTGGGGACGACATTAAATTTATTTCTATGTTTTAAGGGGGAATGAACCCCCCTTAAAACATAGAAATAAATTTAGAGGTTTGTTGGTTTTTGTTGGGTTTTGTTGGTTTTTGTTGGTTTTTGTTGGTTTTATAAAATAATTTTCATTAAAAATAAATTTCAAGGAAATTTATTTTTAATGAAAATTATTTTAAAATATATAAAGATTATTTTTGTTATTTAATATAATGTCTTTTTGTGATAGTATAATGTCTTTTTGTGATAGTATAGGTTTGTTTTTAACATTAATAAAAACGCAAATAATTGAATATTTTTGGGATAAAACCCTGGATTATAATACAGAGTTGGATATAGTTTTGAAAAGATTTAATAAAATTAAGGATGTTGAAGTATCTCGGAAATCAAAAGATATTGGGACGTTGTTTCGTAAAAATGAAAAAAAAAATGCTGCACGTTTTAGTTTAGATAATTTAAATGGAATTATAAAGATAGATGTAAAGAATAAAACTGTTGATGTAGGTTCCAAAACAAGATATTATGATGTATTGAATGAAACTTTGAAATATAATTTAATGCCGAAAATAATACCAGAATTAAGTTCAATAACAGTGGGTGGTGCAATTACTGGTATATCTATTGAATCAAGTAGTTTTAAATATGGTTGGGGTCATGATTCTGTGATTGATATGGATGTATTGGTTTCGTCTGGTGAAGTGTTGTTTTGCACAAATAATAATGAAAATAAAGACTTATTTAATTCCATACCGAATTCATATGGTGTCTTTGGTTATATAACAAGAGTAAAATTAGAATTAATTGAAGCAAAAAAATTCGTAAATGTTATCAATCATAAATTTACAAATAATAAAGAAGCATTTGAATTTATGAAAACTATTGCTGAAAATAAAAAAGATAGAGACGGGGAAGATGTAGATTTTATGGACGCCGTGTGTTTTAATAAAGATAAAATATATGTAATTACTGGCAAATTATCAAATGTAGCAAATAAAAAACCATCCAATTATCCATATAATGAAATATATTATGAAACCATCCGAAAATATAAAAGTGATACGTTTACATTGTATGATTATTATTGGAGATGGGACGCGGATATGTTTTGGGGGGTTACTGATGTGTCTTTTTTAACGAATATGTGGGTTAGAAATATTTTTGGTAGATATTTATTAAATTCAAGAATGTTGCGAGCTTTGCAGAAAATTTTTAAATCTTTCAAAAAAACAAGTAAAACTGAACATATTGTTCAAGATTTGGGTATTCCCTATAAAAATGCTTCCCTTTATTATGAATGGATTTGTAATGAAATAAAAATATATCCTCTATGGATATGTCCCGTTGTTCCAAAAAAATCCAATACAAAATTTTGGACTTATAACGATAATAAATTATACTTTGATATTGGTGTTTTTGGGAATGTTGAAAAATTTTATGATGAAAATGATAATATTGAAGAATTTTATTATAACAAAATTATTGAAAGAAAATTACTTGATTTGTCTGGAAACAAATGTTTCTATTCTGGAACCTATTTATCTCGTGAACAATTTAATACTCTCATAGATAAGGATGTTTACAATATTATTAAAAATAAATATGATTGTAATAATAGATTTGGTGATTTATATAAAAAAATAATTCACTCTTAGCGTTTCTTTGTTTTTTTGGTTTTGCGTTTGGTTTTGCGTTTGGTTCTGCGTTTGGTTTTTCTTCGTTTTGGTTTGCGTCTTGTTTTTCTTCGTTTGGTTTTTCTGCGTTTGGTTTTTCTGCGTCTTGTTTTGCGTCTTCCTCCTTCTTTTTGTTCGCCTTCTAGTTTTTTTGCGTTTTGTTCTGCGTCTTCTGATTTTTCTGCCTTGTTCTTAATAGCTTTTTCCAATGCAAAGAGTTGAGTTTCTAAATTCTTCTGTTGTGCTTCTTTTTGTGACAGTTGTTTTTCAAGTAATTTTTTACGTGTTAAATAAAGCATAGCACCTTTCTTATTCTTATCTTTAGATTTTTTTAAGGCATCCATGTGACATTTTTTAATTCGTTCTTTAAGATGTTCACTACCATTTTCCATTACTTTTATTTGTTCTTTTAATGTACCAATTACCTCTATAGGAGTTTTTTCATCCGAGGTAGTAACTGGATTTTTTTTATTAGTAATTTTTTCTATTGTTGTTGTAAATTCTTTAAAATTTTTATCGAATTTTTCGTTGGTTGTAGCTTTTTTTACGTTTCTTACCAGACTAAAAAGATTTAATTTGTCTTCTTTTATATAGGCCTTGTTTTCTTTTAGTTGTTTGATCATCTTTTCAATTGCCTCTTTCTTTTTGTTCTCATCAAGTGTATCTAATGTATCTGTTTTTAATGATGCCATAATACTATATATAATAATAATGATATTTTAATTTTATTTCTCATTTCACTTTCTATTAAATGATTTGGAGAGAATTATCATATTTTAAAATAATTTTCATTAAAAATAAATTTCAAGGAAATTTATTTTTGATGAAAATTATTTTTTTGATCTATAGTATTTTTCGCACATATTTCCGGATTCAAATGGTTGTGTTACGCACCATATTGTATCGTCAGGAAATTCAGCATTACTACTTGTGGGATACGACAATATTGATGAAGTCCAATAAAATTTTTGATCTATATCTTCTTTAGGTGTCATTGGATTTCTTTTTTTTCTCTTTTTTTCTCTTTTTTCTATTTCTTTCTCTTTTTTTTTACATTCATTTATTATATTTTCACATAATAAATCAAATGAAGGTATGGGGCCAAATACACCAAATACTCCTGAATATAGATCATTAATATGATTAAATAATTTATCTTTATTCGCCGACATGTCTTCCATATATTGTATTCTACCTCTTCTAATATAATTTATAAATTCCAACCATTGATTTTTGCTTAAATCATAATCTTGCAATATTGTAAATTTGCCTTCTTCGTTTTTTCTCATTTCAAAATCTTGTGAAAAATTTGTATGTTCATTTACATTAAATAATGTTTTTAATATATGTGCCCCTTCTAATCTCTCTGAATTTTTCAATTCATCAAGATTTATAATTACACACGCGTTTAATTTGTCTACTACTTTTATAATATCTAAAGATGTCATTTTTTTATTAATAATTTAATTATTAAATTATTAATTTAATTATTAATTCAATTTTTAATCTCTTTTATGAATTATATTTTTTATTAATCTTATTTTGCTTTCTATAAAATGTTTTGGAGAGAATTATCAAAATTTAGAGATACTCTTTTATATATATATAATGAAGTTTTCTCCAATGTTTTCATTAGTTGTTGCATCGACTATTTTGTTGTTTGTGGTTGGCTTTTTTCGTAATAGAAGGGCTACCGAATCCTTTATATCAAGCGATAAATTTGTTGGTGCAAAAAAAGGGTTTGTTTTTAAAAACGACCATAAAGGTTTGGGGTATTATATTGACTATTAGATAATGGATTTATATTATACTACTGAGTATGAATTCAACAAATCTTTTCGCATATTTTTGTGGCTGATTGCTGTTGGTTACACTTTTAATTATTTTTTATAAACACTTTTAATTATTTTTTATAAGTGTTATTGCTGTTGGTTACTTGTCCTTCTGTGGCCATTATTATATAATAAATATTTTATAATTCTAGTGTTAAAGTTTATCTAAATGCGTTTTCTTTTTATGCGTTTCTTTGTTTTGGATTTTCTTCTTCTTTTGGTTTTGCGTTTCTTTGTCTTGGATTTTTTTTTGCGTTTCTTTGTCTTGGATTTTTTTTTTTTTATGTATCCGCCTACACGATAAGTTTCGTGAAAAGATTCCAATCTTTTCACGCGTCTTTCAAGTTTAGTAAGATTTTCCAAAGTATCTCTTGTTTTGTTTAAAAGTTCTGCTAAATTATTTGGTGTTTCAAAATTTAATGGAGAATTTTGTAATGATCCTAATGTTTGGTTTATCATTTTATTTATTTGTGGGTGCTGACGCTTCTCTTCATCATTTCTTGTGCGGTTAAAATTATTCATATTTTGTGTCAACTCCCGACCCAAATTTGTGTCTTTCGCTTTTTTGAATGCTTTTTCTAATGCATTATTTTTATTTCCAAAAAATAATTCTTTTGCTATTTTGAAATTGGTATCATGTGGCTTCCAGCTGGAATTATCCCCTTGCGAAAGGAGCCCATCTTGACTACTATTACTATTGTTGCTGCCCCAACTGGTTGTCCTCAATGGGTTCTCCTTCATCGGCAGCGTATCAAAATTTGCCCAATTTGAATTCATTTCAAAATTCTTTATATATTATAAATTTATTTAAATTATACAGTCGCACCTAGCCCAAGGACAAGGTGCACCACTCCAACCCCCAGATCCACCCGCAGATCTACCCTTCAATCTACCAAGGAAACTCGATTATCAGGCAAGAAATGGATTATCAACACAATATATATAACACCTTATTTGATGTTCCTGTTTAGATTCTATACTTTATTCTTTTTTAATATCCTAAATTTCTCTCCAAGGATTAAAACTATATCCTCTTTCTAATATATCCTAATTTATACTCTTCCTAATTTTCATCATTCTTTTCTTTTTTATCATTCCACTTTCTATAAAATAATCTGGAGAGAATTATCACTTTGTTCCTTTTTATTACTAAAGTATTCACTACAATCTACACAAAGCATACCGTGCTATCTACACAAAGCATACCGTGCTATCTACATAAAGCATACCGTGCCGTTCTAACTTTGGATACCGTGCCATTCTAACTTTGGATACCGTGCCATTCTAACTTTGGATACCGTGCCATTCTAACTTTGGATACCGTGCTATCTACACCAAAGATACCATGCTATCTACACAAGGATACCGTGCAATATACACAAAGATACCGTGCTATCTACACCAAGGATACCGTGCAATCTGCCTAGGGATACAGTGTAATCTACACCAAGGAACAAGGAAACTCGATTATCAGACAAGAAACAGATTATCAGCACATATAACACCTAATTAAGGACCAGGTTAAAGATTCTAACGTCTTCTTTTTCTGCGTCTATTCGTCTTTCTCTTCGTCTTTCTCTTTTAATAAATCAGTAGGATCTCATGATGTAAATACATTAAATGATTCCACTGAACAAGATGATATCAAAAAAAGAAACTAATAATTTCATATAAAATTTTAAAAATATGAAATTATTTTTTATACTTCTTGTATTTATTATTATACATTTTTCTTGTTTTTTTATTCGATAATATTTTATAAGCATGTTTTATTTTTTTTGTTATTTTTTTATTTTTTTTTAATTTTTTATATCTACTTTTTATTTGTTTTTGAGTAGAATATTTGCTAAGACCTAGAGTTTTATACAAATGATGACCACCTTTTTTCTTTTTTGTTTTTCTTCCTCCTGAAATTGTGAAAACTATTGGTTTTTTTCTGTTTTTTTCAAATTTTTCTTCTAATTTTGAGGGTGTTAATATATTTAAATTATTTATTCTATCATTAGAGCTTGTGATATTTTTTTCATTATTTGAATTCATCAATAAACGATAATGTCTGCCATTTTCTACAAATTTACTTGTACCAAAAGTACCCTGATTTTTTGTACAAAAAGAAGCAGCATAACATAAAAATGAATAAACATGTAATAAATATTTATTAGTTACTTTTTCTGCAATTGTAGAACCGGTTAATCTAGCATATTCAAATTGAAACCATGTATTCCCGGATTCTGCACCATCATCGTTACATTGTACACCTATTATTAAATCAAAATAACTACTAGATTTATTACGATTACACAAACCTCTTTCATTACAATCATATAACAACCCCTGTCCCATTCTAATTTGATCTTTATCGTGAGGAGTTTTACATTCCGTATTTTCATTTCTAGATGGACACGAATCGTGACTGCTTTCAGGTACACGTGATATTCTTTTACCTGCAACAAAATAAGGAGCTATACCTCTTTCTATGTCTCTTGCCTGTTTCGCTAGCTTACATACACTATAATATAGATTACCCTTATCATTTTCAATTACAGTATATCCACCATTTAATATTTCCTTTAAACCCACGAGATCAATATTTGTGTTTTTATTTAACCAACTTAGTAAAAATAAAGTGCTTGAAAACTTATTTCTACCTTGTAAAGAATCTTCAAGTAATGTTCTTTGTAAAGATTCTAAATAGTTACCTATTATTCCTCTATTTTCTGTTAATTCGAGAACTTGATCTTGTGTAGTTTGTCTAAGTCTAATTCTTCTACTTTTAGTTTCACCTGGCATATTATATAATTATGTGCTATTTTATCTTTTCGTTTTTGTTTTTTTCCTTTTTTTATTTCTTTTCCTTTTTCCTTTTTTTGTTTTTTTAATGCATCCTTAAATGGATCACACTCTTCAAGGCTAGTTTTGCGTCTGTAACTGCCTTTTTATTGTCAGCATCCCATTGTAAACGATCTTGGTAGTATTCGTCGTAGGGCGAAGTATCATATGTTGTTGCCATTATATATATATCAAAAATAAGAAATAATGTCTTTTTATAAATTCTCTCCAAGGATTCAACTACATTCTATTTTTTAATATACTCTTCTAAATATAACATCTTTCATTTTTTATCTTTTTTTATTCTAATCTCATTTCACTTTCTATATAATGATCTGGAGAGAATTTTCACTTTATTAATTTTTTAAATTAATAAAGTATACCGTTCAATCTAACAAAGTATAATGTGCAATCTAACTTTGGATACTGTGCAATCTAACTTTGGATACTGTGCAATCTAACTTTGGATACTGTTCAATCTAACTTTGGATACTGTGCATTCTACCCAAAGCATACCGTGCTATCTACACAAAGATACCGTGCAATCTAACTTTGGATACTGTGCAATCTACACAAAGCATACCGTGCAATCTAACTTTGGATACTGTGCAATCTACACAAAGCATACCGTGCAATCTACACAAAGCATACCGT
>Ga0315315_10001947_pt1 | contig 18958 bp, 14 predicted proteins | sample M140m3416metaG_FD_203699 | JGI IMG/M metagenome (GOLD analysis project Ga0315315, IMG submission 203699) | Ammonia-oxidizing marine archaeal communities from Monterey Bay, California, United States - M1 40m 3416 | ecosystem: Environmental > Aquatic > Marine > Intertidal zone | place: USA... | reverse complement strand
CGACCGGTCCCCCGCTGGCGGGGACGGCGGTGGCGGTGGCGACGGCGACGGCGACGGCGGTGGCGGTGGCGACGGCGACCCGCCCTTCCTCTGGATCATCAAGGTCGATCCCGACCTGGACGCCTCCGTCCTGGAGAGGATGGTGGGCCTGGTGGGGGACCGCCGCGAGGTCATGGTGGTGGGATCCGCCACCAACTTCGGGGTGGGGGCCAGGCCTGGCGGGTGGAGGGGGGGCGAGGCGGGGCAGGACCTCCTCGACGCGGCCCGGGGGGGGAACCTGCACAGCGGCGACCTGGACCTGATCCGGAGGGCCCACGCCTCCAGGGAGGGCAGGATCGTCCTCGAGACCAGGCTCGACGCCGACGACGGCCTCAACCTGCTGTACCTTGAGCGGCTGCAGAGGGACGCGCTCGGGATGCTGGAAGAGGGCGAGGGGGCGCCGGGGGACGGAGCCGCCGCGCCGCAGGGACGGGCGCGCTGGCTGTACTGGTGCCCCCTCAACCACATCGCCTGGGATCCCAGCCCCCCAGGGGATCTCTTCCCGGGAACCGGAGGGGGCGGTCCCGGTCCAGGTCCAGGTCCAGGTCCAGGTCCAGGGCCAGGTCCAGGCGCCAACGGCACCACCTACGGGACCTTCATCCCCTGGAAGAGCCCCCACGCCTGCGTCACGGCGGGCCTGACGGTGGGGGCGGGAGTGGGGGTGAGCGAGCCCGACATCCCCCGCTTCGCCCACCAGTACGTGTACGAGAGGATCCGGGTGGGGCCGGGGACGGGGGCCGGGTCCGGCGTCGGGAGCAATGGCAACTGGCGCGTCAAGGGGGGGGCAGACGCTGGAGGTGCCGCCGCCGCCCCTGCCACCACCGCCCCTTCCACCACCGCCCCTGCCACCACCGCCAGGCTCGCCGCAGTCCGGACCCTGGGACGGAACCGGACCCTGGCCCAGGACCCGCCCGACCTGGACCTGGGAAGGTGCGGCCTGCCCAACCGCAGCGCGTGCCTCGTGATGGTGGACCATCCGAAAATGTCGGCCCTGCGCTCCCGCACCCCGACCTCGGCGGGGATGAAGGGGGTCGTCACGGGGCGGAACAACAAGCCCAGGGCCCACGTCATCATGGAGGAGAAGGCCAGGGATCCCCTGGTTAGGAAGAGCATGTGGCACGTCCTGACGCACTACTTCGCGGTCGACGAGGCCGTGGCAACGGAGGTGAACCAGTACCTGGCGAGCCACTTCGTCGACATTGTGGAGGACAATCTCAGGGGACAGTGCACGCGGGGCCACTCGTGCAAGATGTCGACCAAGGAGGAGCTGCAGCGGTTGCTTGATCTGGCGGGCGAGGGATGAAGGGGGCATTCTTCAGAGGTTCGCCTTCCCCCACCAGGAAGGGAGCAGCCACGCACTGCATTGCAACTAATTGCGAGGTACTCCTACGTAGTACTACAAGCTTGTATGCATACTGTAGTAGTTCGAGATCTAGCTACCGTTAGTGCATGTTTTGTGGGTATTGCGCGTACGCTAGGAAGATTTCTTTTATCTCTTTTAGCTCCGGTAGCTGCTATATTGATCTACCAGATCTGATCGATCTATGCATACCATCATGGTAGATAGTAGTACTAGTGGGGTATATACTAGCTAGTAGTAGTACCATCATCATATATTTTATGTATGCATACTCTCTAGCAAGTATGCATACAGTATGCACATCATAATATGCATACAGTATGCATACAGTATGCATAATATGCATATTATTACTCTAGTACGAAGTAGTATATATAATACGCTCGTAATAATAATAATACTTACTCCTAGCTAGTAGTAATAATAATAATAATATTATACTACTCTAGCTATTACGACTACAGCATGCACAGCAACGAATAATTATTGTCAAGTCAAGTTGTTGAAGTTTACAGCGTGCTGACGAAACAAACTTCGTTTTCCTCATCAGTTCGCACTTCGCCCCTTACGCCGATAGGACCGAGAGCGGCCGATTCATTCACCACCTTCCCACGATGCCCGCGCTTATAGCGTGCATTTTGCTCCTTCCAACGCTAGCGTCATCTATCTCAGTTCCCAATTCAGCTCTGCATACCATCAACCAAGGAAGGATCGCGGTGGTCCCTGACTTTTTCTCCCCAACTGTGGTTTCGCGACTGAGAGCAGACGCGGAGAACCTCCATGCCAACGGCCACTTTATAACCGATGGGCTCGCAGGTTATGGTAAGAAAGCCAACATGCGGGATAAGGACAGCTTTGATGCCAGCAGGGATAGGTCGGTCCTTCCGGCTTACATCCCTTCAAAGAAGATTGACGGCCCCTTCGTCTCTAAGACGCTAGGGGATTCTGACGCGAGGAGGGATATGACTTCCGCCATCGCCAACCTCCGGACCGAGCTAGCCAAGGGCCTCGAGCGACCAGGGCTAGATACCCCGGACACCCCGAACAACCACGAGATCAGCTTTACGCGCTTCGGTCCCGGTGCCAGTCTCGCCCGGCACAACGACGAGCATCATGAGGAATTGAAGGGGGTGAGGGGATGGAGTACACCGACGCGCCGAAGCATAAGCTGGCTGGTGTATTTGAATGAGGCCGACTGGGACGTGGAAAGGGATGGGGGGGCACTGAGGACGTACGAGAGAAGAACTACGAGCTCTTATCCCGTCGGAACAAGGTCTGGCGACTTGCAGATTGGATGGTTGGCACGGACCAAAGATGACCCCAATGAGCTGCCAGTTTTCCTCGACGGACGAAGAGGGGGGATCAGTGGACGGTGTTCGCTCTTTGTGGACAAGAAGGACGGCGGGAGGCTCTACCTGACGAAGGAGTTTGACGCAAACCCCTACCTCTTCTTGACAAGCGACTTTTTCGTGCAGAAGATGCTCATTGGGAGCGATCTCGGCCACCGATTCCATTACCTTGAACAGCCAAAGAGTGCTGTTACCAAATATTTCAAAGAAGATCCAGGGGAGAAGATACACGATGTGCCGCCTACAGGAGGCTCCTTGGTCATGTTTGACTCGGTGTGTCTGCCACACGAGGTTATGGCGACTTTGGAAAGAGAGAGATGGGCTGCCAGTGGTTGGTTCCACGAAAGACAACAACCTGCCCCCGTCAAACAAGTCATTATTTGAGCACAACAAAATAGACCAAACGTGGTTTGTAACAAGCGTCAATGACACTCGGTCTCTAGAAAAGCTGCATTTGTACGCAATGGTAATCTTAAGAAACAAAGTCGAAATAGAGATTATAGAAGCAATGATATACATGGATTCTTTTCCCTCAACAAAAATCCTTGGCTGTGGATTATTATGCTTCTTCACATCTCTGCGACAGGCAATCAACTAATCATACATTTCATGTACATGCAACGACTTTCCACCCCCAAATTCATATACATGATGCCTAAACATGCCTTGATACTCAAAGCTGCCTGGCAAGGCTCGCGTAGCTAATGCGACGAATGATGCCAAACTCTGCAGAGCTTTTCTCAGTGGGGCACTTGTCTCGAACAGGAACATCATTTTCAGCCTGCATAGGCTGAGCGCTGTCACCAAATACGCAATGGAAGCAGCGCCTCCGTGGGTCGATATCGTTCATCAAGGTAATTGTGACACAATAAGATTCTTGCTTGTTCTTGAACGTGGCACATGGCACAACCATGGAAACGTGCTGATAATCATCACTGCTCTCTCGATTGGCTGATTCGTTCTCGCTGGAGCATTCACCTACATCATGTTTAATGGCGTCATCAGTAGAACTGCATGCATCGTCTTGGCCGCATTGAGCGTTTGCAGCACCATGAGCAGGTGGAGAAGTCTCACAAGCCGAACCACAATCACTGGAGGATTCATCACTGGAATGCAAGCGCAGAGGCGGCGGACTGCCACCTCGTAGGGCGAGAGAGAAAAGGTTGAACAATCTCGGAATGTAGTCTGACTGGACAAGATTGAAAACTGTGAGCAATTCTGATATCTCATCTTCGGCAAGATCAGTTATGTTGACGAACTTTTCATTCCCTAAAAATTGATTAAAGCAACGGAGGGGGATGATGTGAGAAGTTGCGTACAAAACGGATGAATCCAGATAAAATTCAACCATGGGAGGAGCGGCAAGTGTGAAATAAAAACTTACATGCGAGAATTCTGCCCCCGGGAGACACAAGCAACTGGGCGGAAGTAGAGCTAAGAAATATGTCTTCATACAGATCGTTGAATCCCGAATCCTCTTCTTCTGTCTCATTGTACTCAAGAGCTCGGGCAAGCTCCGTCCTTTCCGTTTCCCTTGCCCTGGCCAGCTCAGCCATCCTCCTTTCCTTCTTTGCTTCCTCACTGAAGCGGAGGCGCTTGATGAGCTCCGCAATCTTGGTGCCAACGACAGAGTTGGCACTGGCATCCGATATCGGAGGGGACTGAGAGGTCTGTTTCTTCGTAGAGGCCAAAAGAAGTGGACTTCCCGTCCACTGAGGGTGGAACCCGTTGACAGGGAATCCGATTTGACCATTGTCCAGAAAGGCCGGCACGGAACTTGAGCTGTTCCTGGAGTCAACATCCACCTTGGTCATCTTTCTGCGTTTCGCGGCGGGTCCAACAAGATGGTGCTGGACTACCGCCGAGTTTGTAGCTCCGAGAGCTCTAGTCCTCCCCGAGTTGCATCCCGCGGGATTGGGCCCAGCCCCTGCCGCCACTGCACTACCCCCAGCTGCCGCATAAACCCGATCACTGCGTGGGGAAGCAGCTGAAGTCATCATCGTTGTATCCTTCCAACTTGTCTTGTTTGTCAGCAATTTAACTTGTATTACCGTCACGTTCACGTAAGAAGTGAGCTAAGAAGTGAGCAATGATGGCCTTTTATTGGTAAAAGATTCGCTCAGAATCTGCTTACCATCTGCCCTGGCAGTCTGTCAAAACCCTGCCAGCTGCGATTGACATTCTGTCTCTGCGAATGGCAGCTGCTGCTTTTCTAGTATCTTTTCATGTATGGTTCTGATGATTCATGTCGATATTTTCGGACGACGTGTCTGGGATATGTCATATTTCCGAATTCATCCGAATTTACTATGAATTCCCATCGTTGCTGTGACGCGTCTAACCTTCATGCGCGCGCGCTTTCTGGTTTTGCACTATGCATACTCTACTAGCTAGCAGGAGTAAATAATGTACGAGAGTATCCATACTCCTAGACTCTACGAGCTCGTAGTATGGATACTGTATGTACTAGCTAGTATGGCTGTATGTATACTACGAGATTAGAAATACGAGAGTACTACGAGCTACGAGCTACTGTACTTAATTATTATTATGCATACATACATACAACAAGTCGTTGTGCATACTACTCTAGAGTAGCTATCCGGAGTATGTATTACGATTCTCGTACGATAATATGATAATATACATACGCTCGTACTCTACTAGAGTATTAATAATATGATATATACTACTACTGTAGTATTATGTATAATTTATGAGCGCGCGTATGCATTCTCCTACTACTAGCTAGTAGAAGTATATCATAGTACGTACTCTAGTAGTAGTATGCATGATACGCATACTCCTCTCGATGCATATTATCATGACGAACCTCAACGAACTGGCACTCTGCCGCGCATACTCTAGTAGTACTAGAGTAGGAGTAAGGGCTAATACGAGCTCGTACTTTGGATATGACGCACCCAAACAATGCTTTGTGTCCGGGTAGTTCGCAACTCAAACTCTCTTCTTGAAGGTTTCAAATGTCAGTTCAAGACATTATCTTTGTAGCTATCTGAATGGGAAAACCTGGCACGCAATGAAGACCTGGATTATCCGAAGCAGCTATCTGAATGAGGAAAGCTCATCTTCGAACTAGATTATTATTTTTTAAGCCCCAAATCCTTTTGTGGCACTGCTGCCTCCCTTCTTCTTGCCTCGATTCTTGCCCTTTTTCCGGCGTCCCTCGAAGGCGAAGCCTGCATCCGACTTCTTGGAAAGTCTTTTCTTCTTCGTCCCGTCAACTATTTCTGGAAATGTTCGGGCCGTCTTAATGCGCTCCTCTGCGCTCCAGCGAGTCCCGGCATTTTCGCTCAGCAGCCCAGGCATCTCGAGGCAATCGTAAATAAATTGAAGGGCCTCTCTCTCAATGTCTGTTAGATCGGGATGCCAAACACGGAACATGAGAATATACCTCACTTCCTCCGCTTCATTGACAGCTGAATGCATAATGGACGTATCGAAGAGGTTCACCTCCCCCTCCAACCACTGCCGAGTTTCATCCCCAATGATCAGGCGGCACTTGTTGTTGCCGTTCTCAGGAATGACAAGGGCCAGATGAGACGTCAATACAAAATTGGTAAAATCTGAATGCAGCTTGATATCGCTGCCAGGCTGCATGCTGGCAAAGAAAACTTCAGTCGCTGGAACGCCGGCCTCGTAAACGGCGCGGGATGTCTTGGGGAAGAGCTGGGCGTTGGCCTCGTCCCACATGCCGCGATTGACCAAAACGAGCGTCTTCCAGCCCTCTCCATACCCGGCGGCATCGTTCGTTAGCGCACCCGCCCAAACATTATTGCCCCTGCTCGCTAGTGCGTCCATATCAGCAATTTCTCGAAGGAACTCATTTTTGATATCTACGAAGGAATCCTTCAGTTTGGCGGACCAATCGAATTTCGATTCGTCCCAGAATTGCCTGCACGTCAGCCCGGCCACATATGATGGCGCCAGTTGGTGACAGTTTGATAACTCAGGGTCGGTAGAGGGCGGCTCCTGTAACGGACCAACAAACTGTCGGTGCTCGTAGTCCATGTCTGCCCAACGCCAGCTATCCAGAACCCGACGGATAGGTTCCTCCCCAAACTTTGCGACGAGAGCGGCTTCGACTTGCCCAGCGAAGGAAAAGGGGCTTAGGGGACTGGTATTGGGCGGGATAGTGTTGATAGAAGGCGGCGACATCGCCAAATGAAGGGATAATTGCTTTGTGGTTGATATGTTGCTGTGGACAAAAGCAACTGAAGATGGGACAAATGCATCGCAGTAGGGACGAGAGGCGATGCTCGCCAACGAGATTACTGACGTCCACCACCTACACCAACGCTTGTGATATCTTTGCACGCGCAAAGATTTCATAGCCATAGTACAAGGTGAGACTGAGGTGTCTCGGATTAGACGGACCTGCGAGTGGTGCCAATAAATGCGGCAGCTGAATTATTCGCTTGAATGGGGATGTCAGGTCGTCGATAATACTAAAGTATGCATAGAAATCAATGTTTGTGTTTACTTCGTTCGTCATCGCATCGATACGATGAGCATACAGTAGACTTATTTTCTAGCTCGTACTAGACAAAAGGTCATTCACGTCTGCGCGCGCGCTGAGTTCGTCTGGCCGACGTCGGATGTTACCTGCATCCCCCAACCCCCCAACCCGTGTTCAGCATCGGTTACCCTCGCGCAATGGCCCAGGCCCGGATTCCGGTTACGAGCTCGTATGCATACTACGAGTCGTACGACGCTCGTAGCTAGTAATTATACATACTAGCTGTGGATAATATCACTGTACTAGTGGGTAGTATCCATAGTAGCTCCTAGTATCTAATAAAAGCGCCATACCATAAAGTAAACCGTGCGTGGCGTCGCTCGCCGTCTGACTCGGAAATCAGAGCCTCCCTCCTCCCACTGTACTGTAACAACCAAAAAGGCAATACTCACCGACGAGCTCAACGAACCCGTCTTAACCTCGAAGTAAACTCGCACACATCACGTGCAATTGATTAGCTGGTATACGATGCGTTCCTGTGCATCTTGCCTGTTTTTTGGAGCCGCCGCGGTAGCGGCCAGTTCCGTGTCTGCCTTCACTCTCCAACCGAATCTCGGTGCCGCGTCTGCGCGGTCCTTGGTCCGGCGGCATCACGTCGATATCCTCTCCAATGTTCTGCAAACCCCGTTTCTATCATCTTCACAACCGGGTCCTCTCAGCATGGCTGATTCCTCGCCAGATGATAAATCAAAGCTCCCTATGCTCCTGGACCCAGGCACGAAGGGCGGCGCCCTCTTCCTCAGTCTTATTCTTTTCTTCATCCCCATTGTCGGCTACGCAATCGGCACCAACTTTCTCGGATGGGACGGGGTAGAAGCCGGAAAGTGGATTGGTGCCGGCTTTACCGTCGTCACGACCTTCCTCTGGGTGGGCTCATACATTCTCCGAGTCGCAACCAAGGACATGACGTATGCAAAGCAGCTCAAGGACTATGAGAATGCTGTCATCGCCAAGCGATTGGAAGAGCTGGACGAGGACGAAATCCAGGCTTTGGTGGAGGATATCGAGCGGGATGACTTCTGAGCGGCTGAGCTAAGGAACAGAGATGTTAGAGAAAACTGCGAAGGATTTTGGATGGGGCTGGGTACGCGCATGCAGCAGAGCGTATGTACATGCACTTATTCAAAGCTTACAGCAACTTATTTTTTTTAAGAAGTAAACTTGTCATTGCAATGAGGCCCCTTCATACACAGGGAAAATGATGGCGTTTACTGGGAATGCACGAGTAACTGTGATTCCGAGGCCTCATGGCATTCTGGCCAAAGTTAACATGGCCCGTTCACGGCCGCGCCCCGGCTCAACGACTGCCCGCTTTAAACGTAAAACCATTAATAATGTGTCAAACCAGTCTCATGAACCTACTACTGTAGTAACAGTTCGTTCATCGCCATCGCCTCAGCTTTCCACAACTAAAAAAATGGGGGTTTCCCCCCACGAGGAAAATTCGTTGAGTTTGTCCCACCCCTATATTACATTCTACGCTCGTAGTATGCTTTACATACAATAATAATAATAATATTACTAGAGTATGTAATAATTTAGTATGCATACTACGACGTAGCTAGTATGGATAGCAAGTACTACTCTACTCTAGCTAGTAGTATGGATACATCATTAAAAACATTAGTACTATGCATAATACGCTCGTACGAGCTCGTACTAGTAGTACTACTAGCTAGTAGTAGTATGAATAGGAATTATGGAGGGTATTAGGGAATCCCTACTGCGATCTACGCATAATTTGCATTCGAGCTCGTACTCCTACGTAGTACTATTACTAATATGCATAATTGTATACATACTGTACATCGATGTACTCTAGCTAGCTAGAGATGTCATGTTCGAGCCAAGTGGTGTACGAGCTCGTACGTATTTAATGTCATCGTCAATGTTTTGAATCAATGAATTGCATCATTGCATCCCACAAGTGCTGTATTCGTGAAAGTGGGACAGCATTATAGACTCCTAGACCCCCCACCTGAGATTCGAACGCATGGAAAGCTTCTCATGAGACGGGCCACAGCATTCCTGTAGAACTTGTTGAGCTCACTATGAGGTCCACTAGCAGGTCCTGTTGTACTGTCGGTTTAATCATTTCCTCTTCAACCACATTTGCCGTCGGGCATCGGTCGCAGTTGGACCTCCCAAAGGCGAAGCATACGAGCAATATTTATGATGGCGACGGGTGGAGTGCAGGTTGTCTCTTCATTCGTGGCGGCAGTTCTTCCATCGATGCCGGCCAATGCGATCATGAAGGCCGGCCGAGGGTCGCAGAAGAATCCACTAGGATGAAACACAAATTACCTCCCCGCAATAGCACGTCTACACATTCCGACCAAGACGTGTTCAGGGCATCAAACGCCCACAGCAAGGCCCATAAAAATTTGAGGAAACGCAAGAATTGGCTAAAAGAAAGGGGTTACTGGAAGGCGCTGGAACCGAAGCGCTACCTGGATGCACTGTCCGTGTGGACCAATTACACAACCAATAAGGCTCGAGAGCAATTTTACGATAAGATTGAGCTTGTGACCGATGCACTCATCACCTGTGAGCAAGATGCCGCATTGGCCAAAGATTTCGATATGGATGAAAACCTTGTTGGCAGCAAGGATATGGTGATTACGCAGCAATCGGATCTGTCGCTGCCAGGACGGAAAATATTTGTGGTCACTACTGCCTCTTTGCCCTGGTTCACTGGCACGGCCGTGAATCCCCTTCTGCGCGCCGCCTATCTTTGCCGTCGAACGAATGAAATAAGTAAGAGCGAAAGCCTTGAATTCGACAAGTCTCAACAACTGGTTACGCTTGTGCTTCCTTGGCTTGAACTAGAGGAAGATCGTTTGGAGCTTTACGGGCACAAATATAATTTTACGAATTCGATGGACCAGGAAGAATACATTCGCAAATGGCTTCGAGAAGAGGCTGCGATGCCATACGAGGCTGACAGAGATACAGGACTCAAAATAATATGGTACCCCGCGCGCTATCATCGGGGGCAATGCTCCATATTTGCGATGGGGGATATGATATCCCTCATTCCCGACGACGATGCCGACGTGGTGATACTGGAAGAGCCCGAGCATCTAAATTGGTATCGGCCGCCCGGAGAAGGATGGGCCAAGAAATTCAACTTCTCTACTGGGATCATCCATACCAATTACGTCAGCTACGCTTCGAGTCAGTACCATGGGCTTTGGACCGCGCCCGCCCTTGCCCTCATGTCCTCTGCAATGATTCGAGCTTATTGCCATAAGGTCATCAAGCTATCGGGGGTTTTACAGTCATTCGCTCCAGAGAAAGAGGTCATCTCGAATGTCCATGGCGTTCGTTCAGACTTTCTCGTGGAGGGTCAACGCAGAGCTGCGGCGCTACAAAACTCAACAGCAGCAATAAACAACGATTCTACCCAAGCGTACTTCATTGGAAAGATCATATGGGCCAAAGGGCTAGACAAATTGCTCGAGCTTCAAGACTTTTATCGCAAGGTAACCGGGGAATACCTAGCAATTGATATTTTCGGGAGCGGTCCAGATTTGAAAGAAATTGTAAAAGCTTACCACGGGAGAAGGAGTGTTACCGCTGCTGGTCACCGTTCACCAGATACCATGTCTCTAAAAGTAGATGAAGTGGAGGACGAAGTGAGGTCAGATGACTTTGAAGATGATCTAGCTGATTTAATGCTTGATCGCAAGACGCGCAAGGCTCTTTCGAAGCTTTCCAAGACAGCCAAAAGGCAGGTAGAAGCAATTGATTTTGAACTACCCAGGTCCACGCACGAATTTCGCAAACAGCCAATTCCAGCGACATTCCCTGGCCGTGTTGATCATGCACTTGTCAAGGAGCACAAAATATTTGTCAATCCGTCTCTTACTGAAGTTCTTTGCACTACGACGGCCGAAGCCTTGGCGATGGGCAAATTCGTGATCATTCCCCTCCACCCGAGCAATATGTGGTTTCGACAATTTCCTAACTGCCTAATGTATCGAACAAAATGGGAGTTCGCGGCAAGTTTGAAATGGGCACTGACGCATGATCCAGAACCCTTATCGCCCGAGCTTGCCCACCAATTTACTTGGGAGGCTGCGACTGACCGATTCATCAAGGCTGCAGCCATAACCAGGCGTGAAGCCTTGGAAAGGGAGGCGTCAAGCAAACTTGACGAGCGCATAGAATGGTTCCACAAGCAGCTTGGAAAGTCGGACGCGCTCAGAAAAATCATAGGAGGGGGCCCCGTGTCAGATCAAGTCAAGTACGCTAAGGCGAAACAGCAAAGTGGCGGTGACGAATCCAGGGTGACCCGGGGAAGCGAAGATGCGATATTAGCAGGTTCGGGTCTTGCTGATGCCCTCAGCTCAACGCTGGCATCATTGCTGCCTCCCACGTTTGGAGATCCAAAACTAGATTGAAGGCTGGGGTTGAGCTACACAGTACACATGTACTATACGAGCTTGTAGTCGGATAAATTTTATGGCTGATTTATTTATTTTTTTGCCTGGTTTTGCTTAACTCCGATCGTATTGGCTTTATTCAGATCCTATCCACATACTAGACTAGGAGTATGCATACACCGAATCCCACACGTACTTAGTATGTACTATGATACGCTCCTAGTAGTACTATGCCATACTAGATAATAGCTACTCTCGTAGATAGTATGCATATGCATATTACGAGCTCGTACTACTACTACTCTAGCTACTCTAGTAGTATCCATACTGTAATATGCCTACTAGCTACGAGGAGTATGCATACAAGAAGTAGTAATAGACTACCTACTAGCTAGGAGTAAGTAATACGTTCCGCCTGCCCGCCCTGCCGCCGCCGGTTATTTATTTGGTTTGTCTGAGGTACGAGCTTCATTATTCTCGATTTTTGGGGTGACGATCGAATGGAACACTGCATGATCTACTCTAGTACGAGCTCGTACTAGATAATATGCATACTACTACTCTTATGGTATACATAGCTAGTATATTTTACTCAGCCAGGTATGCATACCAGAGCTAGTAGCTAGTATGCATGCTACGAGCTCGAACTAGAGTATGGATACTAAGAAGTACGTATGCATAGTACGAGTTGATCTACTAATTACTAACTAATACTAGAGTACAGTATGGGTACTTTAGTAGGAGTTCTGTCCGTGGAATGGGAAGTGGGGCCGCTGAGACTTTAACGTACACTGCATGCATGCATTTCAAGGCGGAGCCAGAATCCAATTCATAAACCGCCAGCCACACCAACATCTGATCATAACAATTGATGCGTGTTTGATTCTTGGGACGCTTCGTGGTTGGAGAAATGAAACGACCGGCCACTCTTTTCCTCATCGGGCATGGGGCTTTGTGTCTCACTGGGACATCTGCGTTCCAGATGCATCCCAGCCATGCCTCTACGGCAGCAACGGCATCGCGAGTAAAACCCAAGGTGGACGCCGAGGTTTTTTACTCCCGCCGGAAGCTTCTCATTGGGGGTGCTGCTGTGATGGGTGTTGGAATCGCCATTCCGGTTGAGGCGGCGAGTTCCAAGCCCGATCAGCAAAAGAAATATGTTCCTGCTCGTTTGGGCGGAATGCCAAATACCATCCGCTCTATAGGTCAGATTATGGTGAGTCTTCCAGACTAGTTTCAACACTAGCTTGATTTTATTTGTGCTACTGATTTAGCTGCGTAAGGACGAATTCCTAATCTTGTCGTATCTCTCGGCCTCGATTGGTGATTCCAGGATGAACTCCAGCGCGATCTGATGCAGGAGCAGTGGGATTTGGTAAACGCCTATCCCGATCAGCTCCGTTCCTATGTGCCGGTATTTACCAAATTCACAGACGCGGCCTTTCCTACTGACGATCCAATCGACAAAGAACTTCGGGTGTCTCTCCGGTATGAAGTAGGTCGATTTTACGCCTCGGTCGTGCGGCTGCGACAGGCTACGTTGCGTAAGGACCTGGACGAAGCGTACGTCGCCTACTCCGACATGTCCCTGCATTACGATCGATACTTGCAGGCTGGGGGTCTTTATACTTTCTACGACAACGTGGTAAATAACGAAAAATATTTCAAGGGCATCAAGGCCAGCTCCCTTGTGTTCGCAGACCCGAAGAAGGACCCTCCAGAGGTTCGAGATTTGATCATCATTGTGAAAGGCCCCGACATGGGCCGGACGGGGATCTTGATTGGGATGTATCAGGACGGGACCAGTGACGTCGCTGTGAAACTCGACCGATTCAAGGGAATGAGACCTATTCGAATCCTTCCCAGGGCATGGGTTGCAAAGAGGTTGGGAGAGCAAGACCCAGACGATGTCTTTTTGATTCCACGAAATGGCGGCAGCGGCAAGGCATGACGTACGAATTCTGGTACAATCTCTTTCAATGAACAATCGCCGATAAGTATAACGTTGATCCTAGCTAAATGGATTTGCAACTTGCTCGTACTATCTTATTTTGTCGCTGTGCGGCCTTTTCGTTTAGCTTTCACATCACGACTTGAGTTTCTGCAGTCCAAGCCACTTCATCCCAGCGATGGCAAGGGTACTCCCCAGCAACCCATTGGCAAGCCTTATGGCGAACGTGACCAAAGCTCGCATCTTGGGCCATTGGCGGAGCATAGTGTCGACAAAGCGCGGCTCTATGATGCCGGAAAGCACCTGGTACCGCAGGTTGCTTGCTACAGCCATGAAGGCTCCTGTGTACAGGCAGGCATGCAATATGTTGACTGAAACAGTCTTCGCAACGTAAGACGGTACCATCACTGTACGGAGGAAGATGAGGACCGAGGTGAGGCCGTAGCCTATGCTCGAGGCGATTACCCCCGCCCGGAACAGTGCGGGAACGGGAGCCACGATGGCAGCGAGCCGCTCGACGGCTGATGGCCTCGTAACTCCGTCGAGATGGAAAGGCTGAAAGGCGTTGGTGGGAATGTTGGACCAGAAGCTGCCTTTCCCAGACGGTGTCATTTCGGAGACCGATGCAGATGCGTCAGTTGCTATCCCAGGGCCCTCTCCATCCCCCTCGCCGTCTGGACGCGCCGTCGGCGCCACCCTCCAGGCCGAGTAGTACTTCCCGACAATGGCCGTGAGCAACCCCGCCACGACGAAGTCAATCTCAATGATGCACCCTTGCCGCCCCCTCCTCTTCATCTCGGCAGCAAGTTGCGTCCCTGCTGCCAGGGCCACCTCAACGATTGATTTGGAGAGGAAGCTGGGGTCGGCCGCCACTCGGGCGCGGTATCCCTTGGCCACAGAACTCTGCAGCCTTTCCGGGGGCGGGGGCGGAGAGGCAGAATGTGATCCCGCGCGGATCCTTACGAGGAAAGGTCTGGCCCGCAGGGCGGACACCTGCGGTCCACGCTGACGAGCGTCAGGGCGCTGGCGGGTGATTGAGAGGGCTGCGCATTGCAAAGCGGACGGAGCGACCAGCAGGAGTGGCATGTGGACCAGTAGGCAAAGTGTGGCGATGGCGGGGCGAGGGATCAATTTGGTCATTCTGGCTTGTTGGTAATGGTATGATCCTTAAAATGCAGCTAGTAGTGCCATTGTATCCGAGTCAGCAAACGAGGAGGGGACGCCGGTTGAGAAGTGAGAGCCTTGCCTCATGGCCGAGACGCCAAATTCGCCTCGCTCGCGTTTATGCCGTCAAGCAAGATCAATTATGCACAAGAGCTCGTACTACTCTAGAGTAGTTACACCGCGCTGGGGAGACATTTTAGTTAATTTTTTAGTAGGGCGCCTAGGGCTTCCTGCCCACCTGGCCCACCCGGAAAATCTGGGTGGAATCGTCGATAGATGGCTACGGAGGCGGGATCCCCCGGTGGCCGATTAAACAACAAACTACAACACCCCAGAGTACTCTAGCTAGTATCCATACTCTAGTAGTACTAAACGTGCTCGTACAGTATCATAGATAATATTATTATGCTATTATAATATCCATAATAAAATATTATTAATAACTATTATTACTCTAGTAATATGCATACTATTCTCGTATGATAGTAGTAATCACTATGCATAGAACTATGTTAGGTAGCTATGTGCATACTCGTATTACTAATACTACTCTATTATGCACATACTAGCTATTAGTAAGTAGTACTACTCGTATTGGCGCATTTTTTGTTCTAAAATATGTTGTGTGCTCGTGCAATTTTGTAAACTAAATCTTTGCATTCCTGGCTCTGATAGCCTCTCTATTCTCTAGCTACTGGCTATATTTGCTCCTCAAAGAAGCACAGAGGACTGCACCCGATTGGCTGCTTGTTTCGTTAGGCCAACAACCATGAATGATCTCGTTAGTTTCATGGGACTGGAACCCAAGGACCTTGGATTGGAACCCGATGGGGCTGTGCCCAATGGGGCCGAAGCGCAGGACACAGGCAAGGATACCTTGCCTGAGGATGGTCCCGCTGCCAGCATCTCCGATGACAATAGCGACTGCAGTAGCTATATTGTGCCCATCGATGGTGTCGCACGCGAACCCGGTTCTATGGTTGGGTACCCCCGCATGCTCGATCACTTCACTATCCCGCACCCGTCGAGCGGCGTCAGGTTCCAGCAGTCCAACATCAACGTATACGACCAGAACGAGACCCAGCTTGTCATTCGTCAGCACGCCACGGCCAAGAAACGATCCCCCGATGATGCTGAGGATGGAGAACAGTCGCTCAACCTCACCTTCACTGTGAAACAAGTGGATGACACGTCCTACGGCCTCAGTTTCCTTCGGGCCTCCTACACACTGGTCGCCGTCTTCGTTGTCGCCTTCACATTCATTTTCGCCCTCGAGCTGCTTCTCTTTCTGTTTATTGATCTGGCGATTGAGGTGGGAGCCACCGAGCTCACAGAGGCCAACCCGAGTCGATTCGTCGGAATCCTCTTCTCCGTCCCCGTCTTCATTTACGGTCTCTCCATGTTCATGACCATCGCGACTAGCTTCGTCACCGACACTTGGTATGGCCACCCCTTCCTGCGGACCTTTGGCAACTGGTCATCGGCCAGCGCGGACTGGATCAGCGTCTTGTTTTTCCTCATGGTGCCAATCTTCGCCTTCATCGTGACACTTATGCAGAGGAGAGACGATTGGTGGGAGGTGTCTACCCTCACATGGTTCGTTTCCGTTCTCATCTATTTGTTGTTATTCGTAGCGTGCGTGATATTCTATCAAGTAAAGGTTGCCCTTCAGCTCGTCTCCAATGGCAATCATGTCAGTCTCTTTGCCAGGATCAAGTCGGTCGTGCTTTCCTCCGTCAGCGCGAAACTAGCGGGTCACATTGACGAACTGCACATGATGGACGGGAGCGAAACCGATATTGAGAATGATTCCGAGCCCCAAGCAAAGTCCGTGGGCCTATATACCCGCACGACACAGTGGAAGATCATGAGTTGCTTGTACAAAACCCTAGATCAACCGCAACGGTACTATACTTTGGACGAGGCCCGAGGCATCACCCCCTTCGCTACCAGGGATACTTGGTCGCTCGAAAAACTCTTCTGTAGAGACACGGGCAAGGGCGGCCGCATGGTTGCCATCGTAACTGGCCCGTCGGCGATTACAAGGGGCCAGGCCGTCAGCAGCCTCATCTGTATGATAGTTGGGCTCGTGCTTTTCCTGTTGCTCGTTGCAGGATTGCTGGTTTGGATGGGCGCAGGAGGTTCCTTCCTCGCAGTGGCGCTTGTTCTCCTGGTAATCTGCGCCTTGCCACGTGCCTTTGTGTCGCTTCGTCTTTGGAAGTTGTACCAAAAAATCACAACACAACCGACGCATGACAATCATGAGAACCATATGGCGATTTACCAGGTTTGGCAGACGAAGAGAGTAACGGAGCCCGTTGTACCATTTGCCTGGTTCGTCCTATTGCTGCAAATAGGTTTCTTCTATGTGTGGCCCCTATCTCATCTGATCCGTGTTGGCAATCCCCCAGGAGCGATTTTCTTTGCGATCCTGGGACTGTTTCATGGTTCCTTCTATTATCTTGACGCATCCGTTCATCTGAGGGGGGCTGGAAACTTCTCAGATGTAGGAAACAAAAGTGGAGCGCGTGTGAGACACGGCGGTATTCTCGGCGTTGAATCTAAGAAAGAATGGAGAAAGAAATCTCGTCTGAGTCAAATTGTCCAAATGGGTCATGACAAGAGCAAACGCTTCTGGACTGGGGTATTCATCGGTCTTGTTGCATTCTTTGTATTGACTGTTCTAGCAGCATTTGCGACTACCAGTAATTCTTCGAACAGTGACGTCGCCGGTGGCTTCAAGAATCCGAACGACCAGTTTGTCCTCGTCGAAGGCTTCGAGTACGAACCACATCCGAACTTGCCCTATCCCACTTGCACCTTGAACAAGGGTCTTGACATATCTTACGGAGAAGCATCTGATAACAGCTTAGTCCAGGCGACGGAGGCTACCTTGACTGATTATGCATTCATGGCAAACATTGCGTACGTGAGATCAGGCGGCGCCCAGTACCTTCTAAACCAGTGGCTCGGAGTTGGAGTGGCGAAAGAAAACGTTCAAACCGTTGCAGACTTCAAGGCAGCTCGAGGACTTACGAATTCGGTGGTCTCCTACAAAATGATCACCTTTGCAAACGCGCCAGAATTCGCCATCGTCGCCATCAGGGGGACAAACAACCTCTTCGATTTGATGGCAGATGCCCAGCTCTGGCTCGGCGCCAGTCTTTTCCAGCTGCTTCGCGCTATTCTCCCAATGGGGGGTCTCTGGACGCCAATCCTGAACAATATGGTCTGGATGGTCTCGGTCCTTGAAACGGAGTCCATCAAGCGCGTGGCGTTCTACACTGAGACGAGCGAATTTGTGGAATACCTAAAGGAGAGCGGCAACTTCACCACCATCCACGTGACGGGGCATTCCCTTGGGGGCGGCCTCGCGCTCATCACTGGAGCCCAGACGAACACCACCGCGGTCGGTTTGTCGGCGCCAAACGCCTTGCTTTCCCGGGACTCCTTCAACCCGCCCATCTCCGAGGAGACGCTCGACACGTACACATTCAACATAATCCCCGCTCGGGACGTCATCCCCATGCTCGACGATACGGCGGAGCTCTTCCAGCAGATCGAGTGCCGTGCCCCCGCGAACGAGTTCTACGACTGCCACACTAGCTCTCGCTCCCTGTGCGATCTCGCGTACTACTGCGGTTCGGGTTCCGATCGGCCAGTGCTCTGCGGCTGCCCCGACATGGGGTATCCCGAGCCCACGCCCATCGCTGGCAGCGGATCCTCGGAGACTTTTGCCGAGGCCTGCACAAGAGCGACGAGGAGGGGGGAGGAGGCCGCGTTACTGCTCGATCAGAACGAGGTCGGCGGGGCCGACGTCGCGGATGCCAATGCTTCGACGCTGCTGGACCTGAGCGGAGGGGCCGACGTTGCCGACGCCACTTCCGCGCCGGTGCCGGTGCCGGTGCCAGTTTCGGAATTGGGCACTGCCGGGGTCGACGTTGCCGTGTCTGAGCCCATCGCTAGCCCCGCCTCGGACGGTGTCTAGCCGTTGCGGTTGATTCAGAGCCCAGAGCGAGAGTCTAAGGCCAGCCATCCGTATGTCGGGCCCCTTCGTCCGACCGAGCGGTGGCGAATCAATCCATGGAAAGGAAGCAGTGTGTGGCGTATGTATAGTCGTTTAGTAGATCTAGTGAAGGGATCAATGCCCCCCCCCCCCCACACCCC
>Ga0315315_10001946_pt1 | contig 18961 bp, 12 predicted proteins | sample M140m3416metaG_FD_203699 | JGI IMG/M metagenome (GOLD analysis project Ga0315315, IMG submission 203699) | Ammonia-oxidizing marine archaeal communities from Monterey Bay, California, United States - M1 40m 3416 | ecosystem: Environmental > Aquatic > Marine > Intertidal zone | place: USA... | reverse complement strand
CTATTTTGGAAAAAAATTAATCCTCATGCTTTTGGTGTTTATGGTGCAACTGAAGTTGGTAAAACAACATTGCATCATCAGTTAAGAACTAGGGGAGATGTACCTATAATTAAAGAACGAACTGTTGGAGCGCATAAAGCATTAAGAAAAACAATCAAAATAGATAGAGATACACACACAATAAAGACCGCAGACATAGGAGGTGAGTCATTATATTGGGGTGAATGGTTATTAGACATGAAAAATAGAAATGTAAAATACATTATTTTCATGATAGATGACAGACACCTAGCAAAACATATAGATATAGAACAACAATTATGTTGGAAGTTTTTGGTGGATTGTATAATATCTAAACATTGGGATGTTATAAATAAAAGACAAAAAAAGAAAAGTGGTGAATACCCAATAGCAGTAGGGGTTTGGGCTAACAAGTTTGATTTATGGAAGGATAAATATGAATACAAGGATATACAAAAACATCCTATATTCGATGTCTTTCAAGAAGGAATGCAAAAACTAAACGACAAAGGAATACCCGTTTTCAAATATATAATAAGTGCAAAATCAGAATCAGAAATGGTATATAGAGGAATAACAACAATGATAGAGGACTACTAATGATAACAGATAACTGCTCAATGGGAATGTTCTGTCAATGTAAAGAATGTAAGGAGAGAAAATAAATGACGATACAATATCAGCCACCAAGTTTAATCGGAGCATCAAATGCAAGTGTAAACAATGCATTTTTGCCACCAGTAAAATATGCTAGAGCCGCAGGTTCAGTAATGAAATATGAATATAAAAATAGTAAACCAAAAAAACAAGTAAAGGAAATGTTAACAATATTATGGCCAGAGAAAAAAACATTTTTAAAAATGCCATATTCATTTAAGTTCAATGCAAGAGATAGATGTGTAGTATGTGGTACACATAAGGTATGGGAATCATCAGACCCATCAAGGCCACCAATACCGCTACATAAAGTAAGAAAAGGATATCCAATGAGGGGTACTTACTGCGATAAACATGCTGCATTATACAAACAATATGAAATGCTAGAAAATCAGATTTTGGCAGAAGAACATGGGTTATCCTTTAGTGCGTATATACCTAAACCAAGAGTGCCTAGCATATTAGCGTCTGCACCGCTAACTTCATTAAGGCAATCAGATATTGAAGCATTGTCGGCAAGTGGTTGGACTGTGAGGCCACCTCAAATGTCGGTTGAAAGCCCTGAAGATGAATTGTTTAGATTAACGATGGAAAGCCATGCAATTAACAATAGAGTATTAAAACTGATGACAAATGGCACAAGTGTAAAACAACAACAACCAATACAAAATATATTTGAAGAAGGAGTGGAATAGAATGGGATTATTAGGAACAAGCAACAGCAGTATAGTAACTGCAATAGATGCTCAAACTGCTGCTAATTTTAAGGCAACGAATAATCTTTTGACATTACAAACAAACCATGTCGAAGAGTTCTTTGAATATCATGGTGAAGGCTTTTTAATGGCATTAGAAAAATTAATGGAAGATACAACTGAAAGAGTAGTTAGTCAAATGCTTTCTAAGTTAAAATTAACTTCCGGTGCTAGTGGAGAAATGGTAGTACATCCAGATTGTTTAACTGATTATAATGCAATCACTGAAGCAAACATTACATTAGACATACAATCAATATTGGCTTCTGCTGTAAATACAGAGGTTATTGTTCAAAGAAAAATGGCAAGACAACAATATCTAGAAACGCAAGGATTTACCCCAAGTGTTCAACAACCTCAAGCACAAAGTTATCAGCAGCCTGTTTATCCACCACAAGGTATTCCACAACAAGGAGTACCAAATACAGGTGGCTTAAATCCTGCACAAATTAGTGGAGGAAACCCTATGGTTCAAGCAAATAATATGATGATGCAACAACAACAGGCTATGAATAATCCAACAGGGTATCCAGTTCCACCGCAAGGTTATGATACAATGGGTAATCCATATTGGATAGACCCTGCTACTGGTCAACCATCATACACACCACCTGGTTCTGGATTAGGCTTAGGCAAAATGATTCAGAAAGGTGCTGCTTGGGCGGCTTGGTTAGCATGAGGGTTTTGGATGAGTATTACTATTCCCGAAACTGTTAGATATTCTAGCCGTGATTATGACATAGGAACAGTAATAGAATTAGATGATTCTAAAAAATCAGATATTGATAATCATCCATTGTTTAAGTTAATGTTACAATTCATTGCTTCACCATTTAGTGATGAAAACTATGATGATGTAGAGGACAATCTAAAATATTTCCTTAAACCAAGTTTCATGGCTAAAGCAGCAGAACAAGATTCTGATATTATATTTGATGAAGATGAGTATAGAGAACATGTAAAATATGCTTGGGACGCAATACAAAAATTAACTGCTGAAGAACTTTTACTTAAACTAAGACAGTATGTTGGTAATTATGACCAAATAACTGCTGCATTAGATTCTGGTTTACTAGATGAGGGTAAAAGTGTAAAGGTTTCAGAAGTCAATGAAGAAATACCAACAGACCATTTACTATCAGCACATAGTAAAGGCATTGAAAGTAAAAAAATATTTCAAGCAGCAGATAAAAAAGTAAAATATGAACCTGCTCTTGACAGGGTAAATAAATACACTACTATCGAAGTAGGTAATAAAACACCAACTAAAATATCTTTACCAAGAAGTAAACATCCCATGACATTAAACCAACAAAGTTACACAATTAATGTTGATTTTGAAGGATTATTTAATGAGTTATTTATGGAAGCAGGCATAAATCCAATGCCTATAAGTGGTGGACAACAAGCCACATCAAAACCACGTTCTTCCACTCAATCATCACAAAATACGCAGGATGCTTTAGAAGAAGCAATGGCTCAAGCAAAGAAGGTTAAAAAATCATTAGAGTTTATACTAAAAGAAGAAACTGAAGATGATAAAGTACATGGGGAAAAAGAGGGTGAAGAATATGATTATACTAGAATACAATCTTACAAAACACATAAAGATTTTCAGTTGAATGATGAAGCAGAAGAATCAGTTAAAACTATCAATCTTAAAATTAGGTGGAATAAATTACTATCTGAAGGCGAGTTCAAATATGAAGATGAAGTATCTGAAGGAGATTTAGATGCTCAAGAAATAGTTTCTCAAATTAGAGAAGGCCAAATGAAAGAGACAGAAAGTTTAGCAGATGAAATGGTAGATAGAGGTGCTATGACTCAAGATGCCTATGATAGATTTATTGATGAGGGTAAAGTACCTGGAAGACGAGGCTTTAATAAAAAAGAGAAAGAATTAATTCAAAGTAATGTCAATTTTAAATCAAACTTAAATCCACCAATAGGTAGAACAGAGTTTGAACAAGCACTATACACAAAGGAAGTTGCTTCTAATATTAGAACTGTATCTAATAGAGTTAAACCGATAGTGCATAGTAAAAAAGGAACTAAATCTTTTTTCAAAAATGAGACTTGGGATACTCCAGATAAACTAGAAATTGATTTGTCAAACGGTGCAACTAATTCTATTAAATTAAAAAGAATGTTAGATATTGCATTAATTCCAAAAACAGTAGGAACATTAAGAATTACATTGATAGTTGTACATGGTTCTGATGAAGAAAAAGCATCAAGAGAAAAAATGGTACAGGAAGAAGATGATGATGATATTGTAACTAACTCAAAGTATTTGTTAGAGAGAGTATGGGATGTATTTAGATTAGAAGATGTACAATATATAGCAAAAACCGAATATTCATTCAAGGATTGGGTAGAAAGAAAGCCTGAATATAGAAGCATGAATAATCCAAAGGCTAAAAAACCTAAACTTCCTAACTATGCAAAACCTAAAAATCCACTTAGGGGTAGGCTAGACGAAGGAGGACAGCCTACTTACATTAATGTCAAATCAAATACGATATTGTATTATATTAAAAAGCAGGTAGCAGAATTAAATAGGGTGATAGAATGACCAGATTAAAATCAGAAAGTGATTATGTTCCAACTTTAACAGGTACATTAACAAGAGGCGATTATAATGAGGGTATAGGTTACTATACTACTCATACAGATGTTTCTGATTTGCTACAATGCGGTGCTTTTACTGCTTCTTCAACACCCGATAAAGCAGCCATAGGTAAAATAATACAAAGGACTGAAGGCAGAATAGATGATAAATTAAAGGTATCACATAGACCAGAAATAATAGAAAAAGAAGTGCATAACTTTGACCCATTTCAACATGGTGCATATCCTGTTAGACCTAGCAAAGATTATATTGGTTTCATACAATTAAATAGTGAAAAGGTTAGAAAGATATTAAGATTAGAAGTGTGGCAAGGAGATGAATATGTTGATTTAGCATCAGCATCTTGTATTTATACACCTCCGGCAGTAGCAATATCAGGCACATTTAAACTAACATTTGCTGTTGGTGGCCTTACTTTTGAATTAACAGAGAATACATTAAATGGTTTTTATGACCATTTTGGACAAAAAACAACTGTGTTAGAGATTTGTGCAGCAATAAATGAAGTTTATCCATCAAAGACTGCACCGTTTACTGGACAAAGGACTAAAAAACAAACAAGAGATGCAGCCGATACAAGAAATATATCTGATTTTTTCTATGCTTGTCCAACAGAAGACGGTAAATCAGTTTATATTTCTTCTAAGTTACCTTCGGATGCAGGGACAATTTGTACTCTATCACAATTGATTGGTTCAAATACCACAAGTTATTCTTTTGTTGATAATCAAAATAGTGGTAGAACAGAAGATTATTGGACTATAAATGAAGAAGGAAAGATTTTCTTTAGAACTAATTATCCTTATCAGACAAATCATTCAATTAGAGTTACTTATGAAAGAGGTAGCAGTAGAGTACCTGCTGCTATACATGAAGCAGCAACAAAACTTGTCGCAGCAGAAGTGTTAGTAACAGATGATAATACTATACTAATTGCCGAATCTGGTAATATAGACATTACTAAGAAACATGAGATACTAACGACAGAAGCCAATGCTATATTAGACGGCAAAAAGAACTTAATTTATTTGATTGATTAATATGACTAAATTACAAAAGGCTGAATTGCTTAGGAAGATATTGGTCATGGCTGAAATGTGGGAACAAAGACAGCAATATGAAGAACTTCTTGGAATACCTACTTCTGATAAATTAACTGAACAATTTATTAGACAAGATGCGGCAGACCTTATTGCAAAAGATTACGCTGAAACTATACGTCAGATGGTTAGGGATGGTGAAATCTTTGGCATTAGATGAAGTTAATTTCGTTTTACAATTATTAGAACTTAATTGGTCGCAGGCAATTGCTGATGGCGCAGGTATATCTGAACATACTCCTGGGACTGCGGCTGTTAACTTTATTGATGTGCGTTCTATTGAACCGCAGAAGGGAAGAAGGGTAGATGCAGACGAAAAAGCAATAATAATTGTCTATGAAGATAGTGCCTCAATCACCCATTCTACAATAGATTGGGCGGTTAGAGATGAAGAATACTCTTTTACTATACACCTAAGAGTACTACATCAAAAGGATTGGGCCGATTTAACTTATTCTAGGACTCGTCTGCAAAGTTTATATCAGATAGTCCGTCACATCATAGAGAGGAACGGGCTTAGACCGAAGGTTATTGTTGGTGGTAATACTTATACAGCAGACCTAATTGACATTACAGGCAGAAATGAGGCTAATGATAGAGGTAAACGATTATTAGGTTACAAGATGTCTGTTACCATGAAAAGGTTTGGAAGAACTACGTAAGTAAGTAAGGTGAAAAAAGATGGTTATGAATGAAGTATATACAGGAGCAGGGTTAACGGCAACGATGATACCTGAAATAGATTTTGAGTTATCAGAATTAGTAGGCACAACGCTAGGAAGCACAAGCATAAAAGGAATTAGTACAGAAAATGGTCAAAAAACATTAACATGGACTGTTAGTAATACCAAGCGATTAGTCCCAGATATTTACAAGGGATGTGTTGCTAAATTAGCAGGATATAATTCTAGTGGTACTGCATTAAATAAAACATATAATTTGGTTATAAAATCAAATACAGAGAATACCCTTGTGTTTAATGAAGCACTATCTACTGATGCATCTCATGTATGGACATGTACTATGCTTGGTTTTGGTTCACCTGTTTTAGCACCAAGTAATACTTCTATTACAGGTAGTGGAGTAACCTCAATTACTATTGTTGACGATGGAGCAGGAATACCTTACGCTGCTAATCAATCATTGACAATAAGTGGTAGTGGGGGTTCTGGTGCTACTGCTAGTTATACACTTACTAAACATAAAAACACGCTTACATGTGTAGCAGAAACAAGCACTAATTATGACGGTAAAAGCGTTACTATAAAGGCAGCATCTACAAGTACATTAGTTTACAGGTTTTGGTTTAATGCTGCAAGTGGTGGCACAGACCCTAATGATATAAGCGGCACAACAGATGTTGAAGTAGTGCTTGATACATTAGATGCAGCAGGTACAGTTGCTTCAAAACTTGCTACTGTTATTAATGCACAAATAGGTTTAACTGCTACTGCTACAAATGATGTAGTAACTGTTGAATCTTCTAATGGCGGTTTTACTACTAGTACGGTTGTCTTAACAGGTAGTTCACACCCATTAACAAAAGCAGAAATAGTTATAGGCGGAGAAATAGATGCTGTAATTATTGGTGCAGCAGGTAGTGGATATAGTAGTGCTACTGTTGCTAATATAACATCAGGAACTACAAATGCAACGTTTACTGCGGTTGTTGGAAGTACAACTGCACCAAATCTATTAGCAGATAATTGGTTAGGTTTAGTAAATACAATTACTCCACCTACTGTTGAAGCCGAAATGAAACAAATGAATATGGCTTTAGGAGGAACTAGAAACTTTAATTATCAATACAAAGGTGCTGAAACTCCAGGCTCTGCTAGTATTGATGTATCTGCTTCTCATGGAATGTGGCTATACTATGCATTAGGTAATATTAGCCATTCTACTAGCGGGTCAATAAATAATTCTAATACATTAGGAAGTACGTTAATTACAGATGCAGCATATGCTAAAGATTCTGGTTCTATTATATATAGAGAAAAGAGTGGAAGTATATTACCTGTTTTACCTGCGGGTGAAACGAATACTAATTACAAACAAGTAAATGGGGCTTTAACCTATACTATTACTGAATCAAATGCGGGAGATTTACCTTCATTTGCTTTAGAGGTAACAGCAGAAAAAGGTAATATTTCTTATGCTACACAAGATAGTGTGGATGATAAAAGAAATCATTACAGCAAAATATACACAGGAATGCAAGTTAATTCATTGAGTTTAAACTTTGAAGAAGGACAAGACGTTAAAATGACAGTAGATGCAATGTGTAGAAAGGTACATGATGCTGCTGATAACTATATACCAAAAGCAGGGTTAACTGATAATAATAACTTGTTTAACAGAAAGGCTTTACCTGGTGGAACGTTAACACAAGATGATACAAAACCGTATATGTTTTCTGATGGTTCTGTTAAATCATTCGGACAAACTCTTGCTAGAATTAAAAGCGGTACACTTACTATCAACAATAGTTTAACAGCACAACGCTTTGTTGGAAACTATGATAGAACAATTGTATCTGCTATGACTACTGGACAAAGAACATATGAAGTACAATTAACTATGTTAATTACTGATAATACAATGTGGGCGGAGTTAAGAAAACAAACTGAAACGGGGTCTGCAATAGGAGATATTGAATTGGAGTTTGAAAAAGACGACAATACAGATGATAAAATTACAATTAAATTAAGAGATTATATTACAACTGCTGTTGACATACCATTTCCAGATGATAAGACAGCGTTAGAAGTATCTGTAACACTACAAGCCCGTACATTACAAGAATGCACATATAGAGGAAAATGGATAATACAAGGATAATTTTTTAATATGGGGGTGGACAAAATCGAGCAAAAATCCGTAAATAGGTGGGTTTTGTCAGATATTGATGGTTTAAAAAAAGCCGTCATAGGAGGCCGAAATTAGAGTAGGTTAACATTTATATTCCACTAACATTGTAAGTTTGTTAGTAAGAAAATTGAAGGTGGAAAAGAATATGGAAAATATAGTAAACGATAAGAGCAGGCTATTTGCCGCAGTAGAAACAGAATGTCATCATCTAAAAGTAGACGCTACATCAGATGATATATTGAAGGTGTGGGTTAAAGAACCTACATGGCTTCAAGTAGAACAAGCACTATCTAGTATAATGAAACTAGATTCAAACAATGGTATGGAGTTAGACCTAAACGCAATGTATAAGTTTATGGTTGAAAACTTTATAGAAAAAACAGAACCTACCCTGTCTCCGGTGGAACTAATGAGGTTATCACCTTTTATTGGTAATCAATTAAAAGATGTACTGCCTAACCCATTTGAAGATATGTTAGGGGCTGATACGGGAAATTAGAATATAGACGGGCATTCAAAGGAGGACAAGTTTCTCCTCAAATTGGAATGAACGTTGCATTGTACGGTTATTGCCGAGCATTCAACGTTAATCCAACTGATGCCTACAATACTCCCGCTAGTTTAATATTAGAAATGTTAGCAATACATGGTGAAGCAAAAAGAGTTGAACAAGAAGAAATAAATAAAGCAGTAAAGTGATGTAGATGGCTGAAGATAATCCTTTAAGTGGTATAGCCAAAGATATAGAAAGGATAAACGAAGCAACTGCGGGTGCTGTTGTTAGGTTTGGTAAACTAGGTGGAGTATCAAAAAGTTGGACTGCGTTTGCTAGAGTTACTTCGGGTTCATTAGCATGGAAGGTACAAGCAAGACTAAGGGCTTTAATGAATGTTGTAGAATTGATAACAGATAGACAAGCCTCTTTTAATGTAGAACTTGCAGATTCTTTTAGAAAAATGAATGAACTTGAATCTGCTACTAAAAATATTAGAAAGTTCAAAGACGAGTTTAAAGCAATGCAAGATATACAAAATGACTTAGGATTTGTACCCGATGTATTTATAGAGAAAATGAGAGGTACTGAAATATTTGATGCTTTAATGTCTAAATATAATGACAATATTGAAAAGGTAATAGAAAAAGGTATGGATTTTTTAACATTTCAAACTAAAAAAGCCGATAAAGCAATTGCTATGAATGAAGCAGGTGGGTTTTTCAATTATTATGCTCAAAATGCAAGTAAATACATGAAAGATGCGGGTTTTGACCAAGCCTCATTATCAGCAGGACTTAGGGAAAGAGGAGGTTTTTTTGGTGCTAAATCTGGATTTGCTAAGACGTTTAGGAATACTGGTTTAATGGATTATTTATCACAGGTAGATACCAAAGAGCCTGGATTGGGAAGAAGTAGACTACAAAAAGGATTGAGTTTCTCAAAGGACAATTTCTTAGTTAAAGCAGTTACAGGATACATGAAGTTCTCATTGAAAGTACTCAAGTTTGTAAAAAATGGATTAAAAATGTTTCCTAAACTAATAGGAATGGCATTAGGTGCATTGATGACTGCTATGTTATATGGTACTGCTGTTTTAATTGGATTGCTTGTAGTTATAGCAATAATAAGAAAAGCGTGGCCTGTATTAAAAAGTGGAATGAAAATGGCGAATAAGTTTGCCAGAATAGGAATGGCTTTCTTCTGGGGAGTAAATAGAATACTCGAAGGAATAATGATGGTATTATCTGGATTATGGGAAGGAGATTTAATTAAAGTTTTGAAAGGACTATGGTTTTATGTATTGCCTGGAATCCTAGCGGTAGGATATTCGATTGTAGCGGGTATTGCTGCATTATTAATTTCTCTAGCAGTATCAATAGTAAGTGGAATAGCATTAGCCATTGCACATATTCTTGGTAAAATTGGAAGTTATATTCCAGGCATGGCGACAGGTGGTTTAGTAAACAAAGGTGGTATAGCAGTTGTTGGAGAAAGAGGGCCAGAATTAGTGTCCTTACCTTCGGGTGCAAGAGTGCATCCAAATGGATATGGCCCATCTGGTAGCACTGTAATCAATGTTAATGTTACAGGAAGAGTAGGTGCTTCTGATTCAGAAATAAGAGATATAGCAAATAAGGTTGCTAGAGAAATTAACTTAAGGATGAACACTAGAGGAACAATTACAATGGGTGGCTAAAATGACAACTAATTTTTCTAATTATGCAGGTGGATATCAAAACTATGTTATGTTAGAGTTAGGTAGACGAGCATCAGGCGACACAACCAACACAGGCTTTACGACAAACAGAATAGGTCTTTTAGCAACTACAATATCTATAACAACAAATAAACAATCACTTGCTTTATCAATACCATTTTCTGGTGTTATATCGGGAGAAAGCCAAACGATTGCTATTGATGCAGGAATGGCTTCTAAAACAGTATCACTACAAGGTATGATATTAGACCAAAAAATAACTAAAAAGAATAAGTTCGGAGATAAAGTAGAAGCCCAAATGACTTCCCATGAAATCGCTCAATTATTACATTCATATGTTGATTCTTCATTCTTACATGAAGACCAAAACTTATCTAAATTAATTATATTAATGCCTAGTAGGGTAGATACTAATTTTGAATATAGAGATGCTTCTCACGAAACTGCTGACCAAACAGAACTGCCTTTAATTCCTTTTACTTGGGCTAATCGAGAGTATGATATACCACAAACTTCATCAGGCTTTAAACTATCATTTGGTGCTACTCCATTTCCAAAGGAAATACTTACCGGAACTGAAACTGAAATCCCTGGAGTTTCAGGATTTATAAATGATTTTAGTTGTGATTTTTCTGGTCAAGAAGGAAATACTGTAACTTTTAGTTTATCATTTACATCTGCTGCTACTGCTATATCGGATTTCATTAATTCGGCTTTTTGAGGAATAAAAATGTCTGGTATATTTGTTGGAGATACAAAATCAATGGTGTTTCCTATATTATGCGATGCTCATTTAAAACAAGATTATTCTAAACATAATTTAACAAATAGTGTATTATCGGATAGACAAGGAGTATGGGGATTAACCGAGTTTTCTATTGAGGCAATTTTTACTCCATACGATATAAATGGATATGGTAGTAAAACGTCAAGTTCTCAAGGAGTATTAAACTCTACAAAAACTATACCAAGTTTAGGAGTAGGTGCTTCTAATTCAGCAAACTATCAAAGTTATGATTACTTAGGTACTAATAGAGGCACACATAAAATGATGTTATATCATAATACTAACTTTTCTTTTTATTTACAGAATACAGCACCATCTAATATAAATAGACCCGCAGAATATAAACTAGTAGCATCATTTCCTAATATTTCTACTACTGTTGAAAGTGAAACTTTAATATTTGGTACAAATAAAATGTTTAATTATGTAGATTCAAATAGTTATTATGAAGGAGATGCAACTTCATTAAGAAAAATATCATCTACTGCTACAAATGTAACTCCTTTTCAGAACATTACAATAGCAAATAATTCTTTACCTACCAATATTACAGCAGTAGCCGCAACAGGAACAATAACAATGACAGGTGAACCTGAACAATATTATCCTGCTCAATCTGCTAAGGCTACTTTAACTGCATCCTCAAATAACTTTACAGTAGATACATTACCTACTACGGGTTCAGGCACAATTAAGTTTGGTGCTAATCCTTCTGTTGCTAGTGCTAGTACAACTACAACTGAATATATAGAAATAACAAATCAAGACGGTACTGTTACTAAATGGATTTGTGGTGATGGGTCAATTCCTACATTTAGTGTAGATAGTGGTGGTTTTTTAAATACATTAAATTGGCCCGCTAATTCAAGAACATATAGACAATCGAGTTCTGCTGAATTAACTTTGACTCAATTAGTTAATGGTATTAACCAATATAATGCAGGTTGGGATGGTACTGTAACAGGTGGCCCTGACCCTACTTCTGCAACAGCAAATCCACCTGCTATTGTTGCTACATTAACTACTGCAATAAATGGTTCTAGCCCAAACAGAACAGGGGCAGGTGGAAGCATAGCAATTGGTAGCGGTATGGCTTCTGGTATTGTTAGAACACAAATAACTGGTGGTACTGCTGAAAACATGGTTGCTCATAATTATATTACAATAGTAGAAAATGGTAGAACTAGAAGATACCATCCCTATCCAGACAATGCTGATAATTTTCCTGGCCAACAAATAAGTAGAAATAACGGAACTAGCACAGTTAACGTTATCGCATTTGAAGTAAAGGCTAATTCTAATGCTACATTACAACAACTAGCAGCAGCAATTAATCACACAAATGGAAATACAGGAATAACTGCTAGTGTTAGTCTAAATGTATTAACTCTAACTGATGATTCTTCAGGTACAAGCGGTAACGCATACAATGTTAGTAGAACTCATAGTACAATGACTAGTGTTCTTAGTATGTCTAATTTTTCTGGTGGAGAAGCAGCCAATGAAACTAATAAATACATACAAGTACAAGATAGTGATGGTACAGTAACTAAGTTTCATCCTGTTCATTATACTAAATCTGGAATAAGTAATGCAAGTAGTTTTAGTTATGGTGGGAACTCTTTTGTTGCTTATGTATATAGCCCAGGTTCATACATTACTAATTTTATTACTGCTTTTAATAGTGCTACTGCATTAGATATAACAGCAGGTTCTCAAAATGGTAATGACATACCTTTAACTCAAGGCACAGTAGGAGATGTCGGAAATATAACAATAACAATTCAAGGTTCATTAAGCAATGTGTCAGCAAGTGGATTTAGTAATGGATTAGATGCTGCAACACCCGATAAAAAGATTACATTAACAAATGCTTCTGGAGTTGTTAAACAATACAAGGCATCCATAAATGAAAGTACAGGTACTACTGATGGAACATATGTTTTCTTTCAAAAGGGTTCAGATACAACTGCCACTGCAAATAATTTGATTACTGCAATAAATGGTGTTAATGGTCATAATGGTTCTATTACTGCATCTAATCCTTCAAGCAATAATGTTGTGAAGGTAGTTGTTGGACAAGGAAATAACTATGCACTAACAGAAAACATAGACCAAGTAACAATATTAGCAGCATGGAATACAGATTCATCAAATGAAATCACCTTTGCTAATAGTAATGAGTTGGCTAACATAGGGATAGGTGAAACTTTATTTAATTCTAATGGCTTATTAATAGGGACTGTTCAATCAATAAACAACGCAATAGTAACCATTAACGAAAATGCACCTGTTAATGCTATGACTACAATAGTATATGCTTCCCAACCTAGAGAAGCACTATATTTAGAATCAGTTGTTAAGGTAAGTTGTACTTTAAATAAAAACGGAAATGTTAATTTATATATAAATAATTCTTTGGCTAAATCACAAGTAGTAAGTTTTGCTAATGGCTTTTCCTTTGATGCTTCAAATTGTTATATCGGTAATGATAGTACAAATAAAAACACTCAATTTATGGGGGAGTTATTTGAAATAGCAATGTACAAAAGACCTACATTAACTAATTTTTATAAGACTTTAAATCCAGGCTATTCTGATATAGTTTTTTATTACAGGTTTGGTGATTAACGGTGGCTGAAAATTACTACTATGTATTAAACGCAGGTAAAAATCAATCGGAAGCATTGAATCATACTTATGCACAAAGAGATGCTGCATTTCCAAATACTGCTTTCTTTTCTACATCAGTTAATCCAATTATAAAAAATCCTGGTATTCCTTCTTCTGGAAACTTTGCAGGTATATCGGGTTTATCTGCTAACTTTTTCGAGATTAGAATTGCACCATATGATTTAGATGGAAATGGAAATGTAGAAAATAATGAACCTATGATTTCTAGTAATAGCCATACAGGGTTAGTGAATAGAATACATCCCGCAGGTTATTCAGATAATGCTGCTGATGTAAACCATATCAGTAAACATGCTTCAAATCTGCAAGATACTAAATCAAATAGAATTAGATTAAAAACAGAAACCGCAGGAACATTAGCGGTAGGTAGTAATGGGTTAAACATGGATATTAATACCTATGATTATTTCATTTTAATTAATCCTGAAGTAACAGGTAATGATGGAATAATAAGCATTAGACCACATTTTGCTAAAATAAAAGATATAATTCAATTTGATAACTACGGTGATGGAATAGAGTTTGAGCCTAGTTATCCTTCAACTATACCAAGAGGTGCTAAGTTTGAAATATATAAAGGGCCAAATAAAGCAAACACAAATATTGTTGCTGTATCTTATGGGGTAAGAGGCGATACTACTACAAATAGCCCTGCTTCTATTATTACTGATAAATATGATATTAGTAACGTAGTAAGTAGGCCAACTTGGTATTTTTATGAGGATAGATTAGTCAATAAAAACCAATTAGATTATGATACTAAGTACCAATTAACTAGTTGTAGGTTCTTTAAAAATTGGACTTCTTTAAGCGGCACTGGTTTGAATACTAGTGATGGTATTTACCACACTAATACAATAGCATCTAGTGTGTTAAATGATGTTAATTTACAAGGCCATACTATATGGGGTAGTGATGGTAGTGGTGGTGGAATATTAAGAAATATTGGTAATTTAGTTACCGCACATCCTTCTGCACCTGTACTAGACGATGTAAAATATGATATTCCTACTGCGGCAAATGTAGTAGGTGGAGCAACTGCATTTACCTTATATTACGGCAGAACTGTATGTCAAAGTGTTTTCTTAACAGAACCAGAATATGGTACTATAATAAGTGATTTAGGGTCTAAAGGATTAGATGCTGAAGTAGTAGATAACATGAAAGAAAAAGACAGAACAGAAATAAACTATGAGTCTGGCTCTGCATCTGCTTTTGACCCCATAATTTGGAAATCTAGTTTTCCTAATTATAAAAGAAACTCTAATGATAGAAATGTAAACCATGCTGATTATAGTGATAATACTTCATATGACCATGTACATGCGGATTTAGTAGGCCCAAAAAGATACTTACATTATCAATCTTCACATATGAAAAACAATGGTGTCCCTGCGGTACTACATAACATGGTTAATTTACCAAGAAATAAGGCTTCTCAATTAGCAAGAGCAAGCGTATTAGATAATAATGGTATTTACTTTCTCAAACTAAAAAAGGGTTCTAAATATGTAGTAAGAAACAACACTAAAACAGGTATTTTTGGAGTGTATAAATTACCATTCTCTGCTAGTAGTAGTAGTAGTGGCGGAACTTATACAGTAATATTAAATCAAATATCAAAAACATTTGATTGTAGAGATGATTCATTTATTAAAGTAGGAGATTCTCTTATAGTAAGAGGCGATTCTTATATTATATCGGCTATTGCTGCACCTAATATTACATCTATGACACAATCATTAACAGTAAATAAAATAAAAAGAGTAGGAGATTCTACTTACTCAACAATGTCATCAATTGATTCTTTTACTTTAGAAAATATTTATATTAATTCATGGAATGGATTATTAGTTGGGGATTTACCAATAGATACCAAAGCAATATATAGTAATAATGTGCTTCAAAGATTAACAATAAATGGAAATACTATATCAAAAGATAAAACTACTCTAAGTAAAAGTAAATTAACTATTTTATCTGGAGAGTTTTCTGGTATTGATATACCAATTGAATATGGTAATTCTACAACTAATCATATTAAACTTAAACAACCAAATAAACAAATGTATATTCCAGATTCAATATCATCTAATAGTAACCCATCATTTATAAATTACATAACAGGGAATTATGGAATAGATGAAGAAATATTTTCTGGTACTATTGAAGATACTTATCCTAAACTTATTGAAGGAACACCTACATATCAAATAACAGGTAGAGATGGCTTGTCCAGATTATTAGACAATACAGTGAGTAAAAATCTAGGATATACTAATGAGTTACTACACTCTAGTTTGATACCAATGTTTGACCATACTCTTACAGTAGATGTTTCTGGTACAATAGGTACAGCCTCTAAGACTTTTAACACCGTTTCCTCACCCGCATCCGGTAGAGTTAATGCTTCTGCTCTTAAAAAATATGATTTGTTATTCAATGCTTCCACAATGAAATTGATAGGAGAAGTAGACAGTATATCTGGAAATACTGTTACTATGAGAGATAACGCTTTGATTAGTGGAAGCAACAACATTCCTATAAAGGCGGTTAGTTTAAGTGACAATACAACAAATAAGTTTTATTTATCTGGTGTTAAATCTATAAATACAAACCCAAAAGGCACATCTAGACAAACTGATTTAGTTTCAGCAGGAGATAAAGGATTAGTGTTTATTGACGGAGATGAATTAATATATAATACAAATAGAGAACAGTCTACTAGGAACTTGGCATATACTTCTTCTCAAGGTTCTTATCAAGAAGATAAATCATTGGGATATGATGTTACTGGTGTAAGGGGGATAACCGATAATGATTCTAGATTTGCATTTAAACTTGGGGATGAAAGCACACCTACTGTAACTGAAAAGTCTAAGATTGTTGCTTCTGCTATAAATTATTTTTCTGTATTAGATATAAGTGAAAAAACAGGAGCAGACACAACTATAACAGTTGCACCTACTTTCCCTGTTGTATTAGGAAGCATTGAATTAAACACAAGCGATTCAAGATTTAGTAATGAAAATGAAGCATATATTTATTTCTTAAATACAAATATACCATATGGAGGATATATACATAAATTAAATGGGGTTTATGGTGGTGAAAATTATACTCCAAGTTTAACATTTAAGTATCACGATTTACAACAATTTAGTTCAGGTACTCTATCAATTGATAATACATTCAACTCACACAAATCAATATATAATAACTTAAGAGATTTATCAATAAGCGGTGCTTCTCCTGCTTATGGTATCAAAGGATATTCAAATACATTATACAATACAGCAGAAATGGCTAACCTATTAACTAATGATATAAATCCAATAGAGGGTAGTAATATAATTGATTCAGAATACAATGAGTTTTACAAACTTAAAGTAGGTAATTATAAGTTTAAATTATCAGACAATTCTAAAATAACTCCTCCTAATGAGTTTGTTAAAGGATTAACGGTTGATACATTAGATTATTCAACAGCAAGTTATCCAGGTAACTTAGTCATATCGCCCGCAGATATACCTAACGCAGAAGGCCCAACTAACGTGGTTAAAAATGGTAGTCGTTATTTAGTAAATATAGACCCTAAAGTTAAAAATTATGAATTAATGGCCGTTGGTGATATATACCCAGAATCTAAACTAAGACATAATCACTTAGGGTTTAGTAGTAAGCCCTTTGCTTCTTATGGAATGCTTTTAGAATCTACCCCAACTAAAGGTGATTCTGTATCTCATAGTAATTATACAGGAAGTTCTAAAGAAACAATATTAAAAGATAGTAGTTATCAAACAGCAAAAATATCTACTGCTTCAATTAATACTAATCAAATTAAAAGATGGGGGGTAATGAGATTAGTAGAAGCAACTTACGATTGGCATTTTAATCCTGTGGATGCAGAAACAATGCCTAAGACTTCCAATATTCCAACAATACCAAACTTTCAGTATTGGAGATTTAATGACCCTGTTCAACCAACAACGGGTAATGGTACTGCAATTACATATGTAGATTCAGATTATGATGAAGGAGAATTATTTTTTAAAGTAAATACTAACCCAGAATCTTCAACAAATAGACAAACTGTTACATTCCAACCTTTCGATGCATTATATAACGCAACTTCAGGCAATCTTATTGCTATATACAAAGGAACATCAAATGTGTCTTTATATGGCGCAAATGATTCTTCTAATTATACTAGTAGTGATTGGGTTTTGTATACGACATCAGGTGCTAATATGCCCTTATATGTGTTAAGAGCAGAGTCTACACTTCATTCAAGCAGTACCTATTATAATCACTACTGGCCTGGACTTATGCCATTCAATCTTTATTCTGATACAGGAAATGGAATAGACACACTAGCAGAAGACCCAATTAAAATGACTAATGTATATCTTGCCAGAGAACCAATAGACAAGGAGTATTTTGATTATAATATACTTGTAGGAGATGCACTATATGCATTTGACCCACAGAATATACTAATTCCTTTAATTTCAAGAGTAGATAGAAATAAGGATATCACAGATAAAAAACACTACGCAATATCAGCATGGCATGATAGTGAACAATGGGAAAATAGTAGAAGTAATTTCACAAATGATGATGCCCCTACTTATTATCACATATCGAGAGTGATGGATGCTTTAGCACAAGAAACTTTTGATGCTGATTTGAGTGTATCAAATCAAAATACAAAGCCTAGAGAATATTTGATGGGGTTAGGCCATATTTATGATAACTGTACTGCTATATTTAGAGATATTAAAAACAGTTTTGATGCAATGGAATATGACCTAGACAATACTTCTGCTCCTTTAGATTTGGCTTCATTGGCTGACTATACTGCCTTTGAACCTCATGTTATGGATAGTGAACAAGACCAACATGGCTTGAATGTTATGATTAAAAGAAAGGGAAAAAACGCATCGTTTGTAGGTACTAGAACAGTAGAACGTATTTTAAATAATGAAGAAGGTAGAGAACCAAAAAGTAGGTCAACAAATCATCAGGGTAATGGTGAAAATACAGGTGAACTATTTAATGCTCAAATGTTTATCAAACCTAAGTTTAATCTTGTAGAAGCAACTAGTTCAACTCTTGCCTCTAAAGGATATACTCATTCAGACAAAACATTGACATTTAGTATGAATGATAATTCTACACACAGTTGGTTAGCATTCGTTAATAACTTAGAAGGATACTATTTAGTTTCA
>Ga0315315_10001945_pt1 | contig 18963 bp, 25 predicted proteins | sample M140m3416metaG_FD_203699 | JGI IMG/M metagenome (GOLD analysis project Ga0315315, IMG submission 203699) | Ammonia-oxidizing marine archaeal communities from Monterey Bay, California, United States - M1 40m 3416 | ecosystem: Environmental > Aquatic > Marine > Intertidal zone | place: USA... | reverse complement strand
CTTGGAGCAATGCCCAGTAGTCCTCCAGCGGTCCCGCCATATACCTAAACGGGTGACGCCACCTATATCAAGCGACGGTTGATGACCGCCGCCAACGGATCAAATGATCTCAGATTTTGGGAACTCCTAATGCTTAGTTGGTCAGGGAAGTCGATGATCAATTTATTAGCCAGGATTTGCAGTGCCCGACGTCCGTAGCCATCATCTACCATCTGCGACACGGTGGGTCTTATTTTCGCGTTGACTGATTGAGGCCAGATTTTGTTAAACACCGTTCCCCACATTACGTTGGTAACGACCCAGCTGTCCACACTACCCATCGGACCATTGCTTTTCCCTGCTTGCCTCCATTCGCCACAGGAATCGATGAGCATAGTGACAGGATTTTGTGGACCACCCACATCCCAAACCGAGTTGAGTATGACGTTGACGTAACCGTTGTAGAAAGGATCCCAGTTCTCTGGCCAACCGCAGTTGGCTCCGAACAGCAGTAGATCTACCGTCCAATCCTGCTCCTTGGTGATTGCCAAACTACTGCTATGACCTACCCACCTGATCCCATGAATCTGCCTCTGATCGTCGATATGACAACCAGATCCGTCGTGAGTCCAATATCCCACCGTTCCTGCTGGGATTCCTTGCCCATAAGGATCGTCGTCTTGAAGCATGGTAAAGCGGATGACGTATGAGTAGGCTGGCACACCGCCGAAGCTATCGGGTTGTAACTGGTCGACGTTGCACTCTTTCGGTAGATCGTGAGGTAGAACCTTCAAGAGAGGTTTGTTGGGAGTTCCTCCTGGTGCTTGACCTTGGGGGAATAGGTAGTTAGGGCTGGCCATCTGGGAATACGCTTCTAAATCCTCGGAAGTCAGTTGTGGTATGGCGTTGAGGATCGCCTGCTGGGTGTCATTAGGCAGATTGGTCTTGCGGTAGTTGGTGGTCATGACTGATCACCGAACCTAACCAAAGCCACGTGGATGCCAAACCTTGGTGCTCGCTCGGCTTCGAACGCGTATCCGTCCCACATGGTGAACTGGTCGGCGGGTCGATTATTGAGTTTGATGGGAAGGTAGTCCATCACCTCCATGTATTCGGGATCATATTCGGGGGAGTCATACATGTCCTCCTCGTTATCGTAATCGTCTTTATCGACCTTGGTGAATCCCTGACGACTCATGAAAGCCTCCACGTCCTCGACTGCGTCCATGCGGTCTTCGTATCGGTAGGCTCCGATGGTAGTCATCGGACCCCACTTCTGCACCATGTCCGTGATGTCGGAACTTTCCGGCCATGCACCCCAACCGCAACTCTCGCACCGATCGGTTCGGTATTGGTCGTCAAGCAAGACGCTGACCACGATGAAGTTCTGGGAAAACGACTTGATGTCGATCTCATTATTGATAGTCCGGATCCTGGTCATTTGCCCACCATCCTTGCTAGCTCACCAGCATTGGCGTTCTCAATGCGATCAAACTCCTTCCACATATCGTTCCAAAACTGCTCGGTGTCCATATTGGTATATGACTTCACGATGGTTCCATTGGCGACACCCTCGTCAAACCACTCCACCAACTCGGGAGCAAAAACCTGACGTCCGCAATTGTCGCATCGGCGTTCGCGATCCAGATAGATGACACCATCGCAATCAGGAACGGTTCCTTTTGGGACATCCTTGCAGTTAGCGGCAATGCCTGCCAAACGGTATCCACTCTCCCTTAATCGATTAGCGATGACATCGTTGAGCATCTCTTCCACCATCTCGGCCTGGTAGGAGTTAGCGAGAAGACGACGCAGACCCGCTATCGACACCATGACCTTGCCGCTGCGATTGATCGGCGTAGAGGCATCCATGTATCATCCTGGGCATTACGACTACAAGAACGCTTAGGTAGGAACGCCACCTTCATTGGTTTCATGGACGAACTCCAAATGCTCGTGATTGCCCTCGGATACGTTGTAGCCTTTGTCGCTGGACGATGGACTGCTATGCGATCCGCCCTATTGACCAACCTTGCTGGTGCTGTATCTGACGGCATCGATAAGATCGAAGACGTAACTGGAATTGACATTCCAGACGATCTCGAAGACAAAATCGAAGACGCAGTCGACGATCTCGCCGAAGATGTGATCGACAAGGTTGAAGATGTTGCTGAGGATGTAGTGGACGCAGTCGAAAATGCCGAATCCATCGAGGATGCGGTTGAATCTGTCAAGAATGTCATTGATGTTGCCGTTGATGACCTGGAGGATCTCACAGTCGCTGGACTCAAGGAACGATTGGAAGAATTGGGATTGTCGACCAAGGGTCGCAAGGCTGATCTTATCGCTCGCATCAAGGAACACGTGGAGGGATCCCTGTGAACTGGAAGTCCCTCGGATTCTACTCTTGCCTTGCATCCGTTGTCGGATCAATCGCCATCTACTTTGGTATGGGCGACGAAAGCCTTGGCATCTTTGTTGGCCTCTGGGCACCTACCCTACTACTCATCACAGATCGTCTACCCGACATCCTCAACGAGTGATGCGCTTAAACGGGTGATTGTCCCGTTTATTGAATATGGGAGCCGAAGCAGTCCTCAACCTCTTGGTCAAACGCTTCAATCTCTGCATCACCAATCGTTCAAGACGCAACTTCTCGCATCTTGTCAATAGCGGGTGGGTATCTCCCAATAGCCAACCCTCTCACCAGCAAATGCTGGCCAACCACATCGATGATCCAGTTCAATTTGCCATGCTGTGTGTGCAGAAACAGAGGCAACGCAATGGCGGTCTCGCTATGGCATTACCTGGACTACGCAACACCCTACCAGACAACTCTCCCATTGAGTGGTTTGTAGGAAAGCTGGGTTGCCATAACCTTCCTGTGAATATCTGGGATGGTTCCCGACAACATGGTGGCAAGGTTATTGCCAATTACTCTCGATTGAAGATCGGAGGAGCTTATCTGATTCACGAACATATTGATACCCTGGATCGGTGGTCAAAGGTCAATGGTAGCGCACCGCAACCAACCACAGTATCGCGTTTTCGGATTATTATCCCTCGCGAGGTATCTCCGCGAGGAACCACCGTCTACGGTGATGAGATACACATCGAACAGCCCGCCTCACAGCACTTTTTCACCAGGGAGGGTTGGCGTTGCTGGTTGCATCGCCACTATGACGAGAACAAACCCAAATCCAAGGTCGGTTCACTAAGGGTGCTAAAGTCTGAGACTCATGCTATCCACTACCTACCGGATCTTTTTGAGGATAACAGCAGGGTTATCCCGTGCCTCATCAATTGGAGCACGGACTCGGTTGAGTTAGCCACACGATTAGGTCTTTGATTAGACCAATTCTTCTGATAGGTCGTATCGGTATCGAATCTTGATTCCATTAGGTGGGTATGCGTTCACCTGATCCTTATCGAGGAAAAAGACTTGGAAACGACCAGTTGGCATCTTGATTGGACCAGAACCTGGTGGCGTTAGATCAGACACAGCCATGAACTCCGGACCGGCTGGATCGATGTTATCGTCAACACCCATCCTCACCTCTACCAGACGCAGATCGAAACGTTGGAGGAGTTCCTCCAGGCGAGTTACCTTGATGGGCCCACTACCTGACCAACGACCGATCGCAGACGCTTGACCCCTCACCTTGAGCGATCCCAGGAATTGACTACTCAAACCTGCATTATTGCGGGTAGGAGTCATCAGTGTTTTGCGGATACGTTCCATAATGGGACCACGATGGAATCTGACTGCATCAATGGGATCAAGAACGCTGGTTAGTGGATTGAGATCAAATTGCCACCAGATGTCGGTGTAATCTTCACCACGTTGAGTGGTGGCATTAGGTCCGGCTTGTCCACCCCTACCCAATTTGCCCCCATCCATGGACTCCAGCTTGCCATAAACTACTGTGGAGTATTTGTGAATCGGTAAAAAGTCGGCTACCCATCGGCGACCCGATTTGCTAATGATAGAACGCAGGCTTCCCGACGAGTCGGGTAAAACCTGCTTGCTCATGGTTGAAACCGTGGTGTCCAGATCCTTGGCAGCGGCCGTGGCGGATCGCCCGGCGCTTAGAGCCTCCAGGAAGTCGGGAACCTTTTGCTCGGGAGTTCTTGAGGGAACGATCTGCAGTGGTCGACCACGACCGCGTCGCTTGTAGCTCCAAGGGATTCCCTGATCATCCATCCATTTGATGAGTGTTCTGGGTGTAGTTCCCGACATCTTGCATGCGGTTCGAGCACCCAAACCAGTTCTGCCCATAAGATCGAACGCCCTCATGGCGCGCTGCGCTGTATCGGCTCTCATGTTATCACCTGGTGCGGGCATCTACTTGAGGTTGGCTGCTCTGCTGCGCCATAACTGGTTTGAAACCAGTCATGCACCAGTTGATCAAAAAGCGATATGGACGTGCCTCTACCAGATAGACCACATGGTCGTTAAACCAGCCTTGGTCATCTGACCAGCGCATCAAGCCAGGATCTTTAGTGGGGTCATCTACATCTTCAGCTTCCTTGACGTGCCACGATTCCTCCGTCTGCACCAGGATGGGGCTACCGTCGGCAGTCCCATGGCTACTACTTGTCATACCCACCCCAATGCGACCATATCGATCGTGATCATCATCAAACCAGAAAACTGAGAATGGTAGTGTGGGATCGGGAGGTGAGTCCAATCCAGAAAGTCTCCCTCCAATCAGAACCTCCATTCCTTCGGATCTGGCGGCTCTCATGACATCAAGGAAGTCTACCTCCCCTTCTCTTTGAGCCATCCTAGTTAACATGGGGTTGACTCGGACAATTCCAGCAGGTGGTATTCCACTATTGGTGTCAAATCTCAAAGACCCCATCTATGACCCCCCTCGAGACCACCAAGAGCCCCGCGTTCACTCACCGAGAGTCCTCCTGTGTGTCGTTGCTGGGAGAGTCCACGTCAGGATCCTCTATTGGACCCAACGCGCCGTTCCTCCCGAGCAACCGGGAGATGTGTGGGTGAACCGTGAACGAGCCATCGGGACTAACGGTCACCCCCCTGGAGAAGAAAGCCCAGTATCCTTTGCGTGCAGCCCAACCCATCATGTCAGCGATCGGATCGCCTGACCGTTCCTCCCATGGTTCTTCCGAACCGTGGTCGTAAAGTGTTTTCAATATGGGATAGCGATGTTCCCAAGAGATATGGGTCACACTGTTGCGGAATCTGGGGTAGTAAAAGTCTCGAAGATAACTCCAAGCCAGATCGTCAGGATGGCGGATGTCGCTCATTGGCCACCCTCCTCAAATTGCCACTCTGAACGTGGTTGGAATACCAGCATCTCATCGCCCAGACGTAGAACGCCGTTGAATGCCTCCAATCGTGTCAGATCCTCGTCAGTAATTCGGATTCCTGCATCTCGAATGTCCTTGATAGACACGGGTTCTGGGAAACGTGTGATTGCTGTGGCATGCTTGGCTACCAAATTAGGATCAACCTCTGCATTCATAAGATCAATCGGGAAGTCGTGTGTGAGTGTCTGCAGACTCTTTCGGAACAATTCGCTGGCTTCGTCGAGGTGAGGAAACTCTACCATATTGGCACCACACAGCCGTGCAAATGCCCTCACGAGGTTGACGAACTCCTGGTATTTTCGATAGTCAGTGCTCACGCCGGCTCTCTTGATGAAGACCTTTCGGAAGGCTTCATTCGCTTCAAACGAATCAAACTCAGAATTGACCAATGATGCTAACGGACCGATCTGTGGGACGATTCCTGATACCGCACGTAGATACTCACGGAAGAATAGACGCCACATGGCTTCTACTTCCCTGGATTCTCGGGCATCATGGGATCCGTCCATTGTTTTGAGGATGTTTGAACGGATGTGATCCTTGGCGCCATCGCCAGCCAGACTCATCTGGGTGAAAATTAGGGTCAACCGGCTCATGATCTGGTATGTGTAATCGCCAAATGCAGCCAACATGGCCGTCTTGTCGGTGTAGTCATCCAGTTCACCATTCGATCCGAAATCTGCAGGTGGATTGCCGAGGAACAATAGGTTGGTGCATGTGGAACGACGTGTGTGGACGTTTCCTTTGCTGATGGCTACATAGCCGTTGGCCATAGCATTCATCAGTTCACCGAATGTTTCATCGGCCCAGGTTTGGAACTCGGAAACAGCGATCCTCTCGTTGTGCATCTTGGGCAGTAATCCGAGGCTAACGCTGTTAATGTCTTCTCCAGACATAGCACCAATCAATCCCGCTACCGTAGCTTGCTTGCCAGTTCCTGCAATACCGCATGGAACCAATGGCTCGATGACATGTTCAATCATGTGATCCTTGCCTTCGCCAACAGAGGATACGATACCGATGTGCATCATGTCCTGCTTGGTTTGCGGACTTAGGCAAAATAGCATGATCGCCTTCTTGAGGTAATCCTTGGCATACAGACGACCCCATAAGGTATCGTCACGAATCATCAGATCGAGAGGAGTCAGTGCTCGAGCTACCACAGGGTAGCCATTAAACTCCCAACGTCCTGGTGCGGTTCGATATTTGCCGAGGTCATTCTCGTGGACGATGGCCAGGGTGCGACGGTCGTAATCGACGGGCATTCCATTGGCATCAAGACGAGCCTCTTCACGAACGAGACAGGTGTGTTCACGACAGAGATTGACGAATCCATTGAGTTGATCAGAAGTCATCTGTGTCCGACTGGTCTCCGAATATGGTGCGAGAGAATCTACAATGAACACACGTTCCTTGCCACGGTTGCGGAAGGCACCCGCTACGAAGACCTTGGACCCGCGCTGAACGCTCTCAGTGAGATCGACCAGGATTTGGGTCAGCCATTCGTTGGGATCGCTGTGTTCAGAAGAGTCTCCACCAGGGAGAACCGATCGGTCGGCGTTGTCAGCAGAACATTCGATGGAATAAGAACCGTCTGAGATCACGAAACGCAATTCAGTCCTGTCCGCACCGATCTTAGGCGAGAGTGGGCTGTCCTCAAGTTTGAGGCAGACTCCGCTGCCCCATGAGTATGAGCCCGTTACCTTGGATCGATAGACCGATTCCAGAGTGATGTTGTGATCATCAAAGGAATCGACGCAGGTCTGAACGTAGTCGTTGATCGCATCTGGGATCCTGTTGTCAGCATTTGCAGTCATATTCACCCTCCTCGCTGACCCATGGGGCCGGCTTGAGGGTTTCGACCACTCGTCCGACGTTCATCAATGTTGCTTTTGACCGAGATCTGACCGGATAGACGCCCAGGGCAAGCCCTATGAAGGTGTCAGCACCGATCAGGCTCAATGGCCTGTGTAGCTCGATGTGGATCGGGTCGTGCGAGACGCGACTCAGTCCTGGAATTGATCTTCTGGAACAGGTGGGACAACAAGGCTGTCGTTCTTGCCAGCAGAGTCAGTGACCTTGATGCTGAATCGGTTGTAGGTGCGACCAGTCTTGGATTGATCCTGATGGCGAAGGAATGTGACGACCATTGGGTAGGCGTGGCCAGCTTCGAGTGCCTTGGAAACAGCAGTTGCCAAGTGTTCTTGCTCGTAGCCAGAAAGCCAGAAAGTCTGTCGTCGACCTGCAGCAGGTTCGATCACACGGACCGCAGTGTTGTAGGTAGTGTCGTCGCCTTCGACGGTGTAGTTTCCGCTGATGCCGCTGGTGAATCCTTCAAGAAGGTAGTCCTTGTGAAGTGCGTCACGGTCCACCTTGAGGGTGTCTCGCACAGGCCACTTCTGAGTGGTCTCATTTCCTTTGTCAGTCTCCAGGTCAGCCAAGAAGTTCTCGATTTCGTTGCTCATTTTTTTCATCTCCATTTTTTTGTTTTTTGTTGGTTGGTGTCCGCGTTGTTTTGGTTCGGGACAAATTAACGTTGTGCGACCACCCCTATAAAGGAGGCGGTCGGGAGGTCTTTTGCCACCGATCCGTTAGTATGACGCGCACGCGAGTGCATCGGTTTTGGGTGGAGACTTGAAATAGCGTCGCCACTAAGGTGTGTGTATGGCACACCGATGGATTGACCCTTACAGCGGTAGTGAACGAGTCTCCGATGATAGCCCCGGTGCTGACTGGCTGGCTATTGTCACCCTCACTATGCCCGACGGAGCTGAAGTCGATAGCACCATTCCAGGGATCTATGGCTACCTCGCGGGCCAGGACATCGGTGGTAGCAAATCGCTGGACACTATCCGCAATATGATCGACATGGACTTTCCCGATCGCCCAACTTACGACAATTTTACTGCTGGCGCTATCTGCAGAACCATACTGGCCTGCCCATATTTCGTTCTCAGTATTGAGGAAGAAGACGAGGACGGAGTCCTGGCTACGCTAACCATGGATCCCGATGCTGATAGCCTACCTCCCGAAGACGACACCTTCCAAAAGATGCAACGTGACACCAAGCTGGTTCGACCTGGTGGTGGCGGTGGCAAACCCGTTCCCGTTGGACCACCTCCGGTCCCATGGGATCCCAATCTACCATTCCCAGGAGATCCTAACAGAGAAGCCCCAATGCCAGATCTGCCTGATCAACTCCCTGATGCCGATGAATTACCCGATACGGGGGATCTCGATCTGGATCAAGCAGCACGTGACCAAGCTGACGAGGATGCCGACGGTGTCGGTGTCGATCCGGACAAGCCCGGTGATATTCCCCACCCAGATGCCAAACATCCTGGTGACTGTGATGCGTGCGGAGGCACGGGTCAGGATCCGGGTGATGATGGCGACGGTGGAGACGACCAAGGTGACGATGACGGAGCCGGTGGTGACGAAGAGGACGACCTCCTCAAGGGATTCTTCGATGATGAAGACGATGGCGATGGCGACCAGGAATCGGATGATGGGGGTGGCTCCGAGGGAGACCAACCCGGCGATTCCGGTGCTGGCGATGGCGATCCTGGAGGCGAGGGCGAACCCGGTGAGTGCCAAGAGTGCAACGGAACCGGTGAGCAACAATCCGACGACGGCGACGAAGACGATGAAGGCGACGACGGCGACGATGATGGCGACGAAGACGACGAGGACGAGGACGACAACCTCCCTGAATTGATTGACATCGCTAATGCAACCATCGACGAAGCCAACGCCGCCATAGCAGCCTATTCCGCTGACGCATCTCCCGAGATCATCCGAGGGCACATCGATAAGTGCATGGATCTGGTCGACACCTGCCATAAGATGGCGCAGAGTCGTTCTGTTCTACAACGGTCTATCTTGCGTAAAGCCGTAGATGCGGCACGCAGAGCATTGGATCTTGAGGATAAACTCAAACCAGTGGTTATTGAAGTGGAAGGTGAGATTGATGAATGAGCAACGTAGAGCAATTCTTGATGAGTATGTCAACGGAGAAGCAGTAGCTATTTTCACCCAACAGGTTCTTGACAGGTTGGCAGATGTTCGCACCATCACAGACCCCAAACAGCGTTCAGAGGCTACGGATCAATTGGTTGATGACCTTCCTGATATGCTTCGTGATGTCGATGTTTTCGATCGTGTCAATGTGGCACAGATCTCTGGACAACTCAAGAACATTTACGATCAGGACATGGGATTTGCCGCCATGAATAAGAGCATCATGAATGATGCTAACCGACGTGCCTTTACCCTAATGGAGATGCGAAGAGATGTCAACGAGGCCAACAAGATGTTCGGAGTCATGGAATTGGCTACTCGTCAATACGTCACCCCACTCGTCCCCACACCACAGGAAGCCGAATTGCTTAGGACTGCTGGTAACTTGGACGAGGTCGATTATGTTGTCATGGAGCACTTCGGAGATGGATGGGAATCTTTCCTTGAACTGAATCGTCCCCTTGACGAGTGGCAAGAATACATTACTGCCTATTACGACCAGATCATGTCTAAATTGCACCCATTGAGTGACATCCCAGGTGCTCCTCAACCTCAAGCCCCCGTTTCTATGCCGGATCAGATTCCAAGCCCTGTCATCATCACCAAGGAGCGTTCTATTGCTGTTCCCAGCGCCATTAACATGGGCACGGGTGGCGCCAACGATTACTTGGTCACATCAACCGGTCTACAAAGCCGGTTTGAGAATGCCCCACTTGGTGGCGTAGTAGCCGCTCCCGATGTCCGAACCGGCGATCGCGATGCCAGGAGACGTTCTCTCACAGTCCCTGCCAATCTCAACGGTCTGGCTCAGTGGGTAGAAGCCACCTATCGAACACAGGGCGACATCGTGCAGGTCACTAAGAGTCCCGAGGGCGGAGTCATATCCCTAATCATTACTGGCGACGTTTCCCATTGGACTCGTTGTCTTGATAGCATGAGGATTCCAGTTCCATTGTTGCGATCCGTCGATGATAACAACAACACACTAACGGTTTCATACGTTTGACGACTGTGCAGGCCGGAGGCGGGGTTCTTGGGGTCGTTAGGGCGGGGTAGGATCAGGTAGTCGTGCCACTAATCAGTCATTATGGATACGCGAGCGGTCATCAATCGTCACTTTGGAGGTGCCCGACAGATCTCTATCCCCGGTCTCCAAGCCAAAGTCGCCGCAGCCCTACAACACGCCGGAAAGGAAAAGCAAGCACGGTCAATCCTACTAAGAGATCCTTTGGTTCTGGATAACGGCTCAATCAAGTCCAATCTTGAACTAAACGACATAACTGGTTATCAACCACCTTTCGTCGCATTTGATGAGGCCAAAACCCTACAAGGCCAAGACGGTATCCTATTTGCAGACTCCAGTAAATCGTTCAGTCGGATGAGCGACGAAGAGATTGAAGAACTTGCAGACTTTTGGTTGAATGGACTTTGGGATGCTTGGCATGAGTATTTGGATCTAAATCCTGGTGCCAAACCCGATTGGATGGATGATAACGATCTGGAAGCGGACATTCGGTTGAAAACAGGCTATGCTAAAGAGCAAGGCCCATTAAGCCTCTGGATGGTCCAAGAGTATATCGAAAACCACACACCTTTCTTTACCACCTACGTCGGCGATCAGTGGGCTGACATGGTGATAATATCGCCTAAGTTCTTTGATGACTGGGCAAACGGCGTCCTTGGTTATGATGACGACGACTGGATGATGATGTGAGCCATGCTTAGGTAGTCGTTCGGCACAGGTATCTCTATGGAACCTTGGATGTCCGAATGGATCAAGTTTGATTCTCAGTCCATTAAGGACATGAAGCGACACTCCGATAACACCCACACTCATCGTGAATGGATGTGCTACGTCTACGAACAGGACTACGGTGTCCTAGTTCCTTCTAACGGCCAGCTTCCCGTCCTCATGACCGAGGATGGTAGCGAGGATACCGCCATATTCAAGGATCCTTCTGCGGCTGAAGCCGCTGCAAACAGCGTTGGAGGAACTGTCACTACTGTCTACCGACTCGGCGAACCATCATACGGATCGGAGAGTCGTATTGAGGTCAATCCCGATGCTAAAGCCAACGAAGACAGGTTGACTGAAGGTCTTCGAAAGGAAAACCGCAAGTGGACGATCCACGGTCACCCGCTCAAAGACGGCAAGATCTACACAGGTCGCCAATACTTCTCCTCCACAGACCTCGTCAACGAGTTCTGCCACGCCCGTGATTCGGGCGAACGCGTAGTGCAATTCTTGGTCTACCCCCATCAGCAAGTGGATACTAAGACCGGTGCTAAGGTAATCCATAATCGTTGCAGGATCGTGGTCTTCCCCGATCCGGAAACTATGCGTTCCGCTATGTCCGAATCCAACCCTGGTGTCAATTTTGATGCCATTAGTCCCCAGAGTGGTCAAAACAAACAGGTTCCAGACGGCAACGGTGGCATGACACTCCGAAACGATGCCGGAGTTAATTGGTTTGAGTTCCAAGAGGCTTTGGGTCGACGTGGCCAAATGGGGATCATCGACATTGAAGGGCCAACTGGCGGTTTAGTTTATCATTCCGAGGGATTCATGAGTGGCATTAGGAACGCTTCTCCAGTTCGTTTAGTGGGTATGCTGGCAGCCGTAGGACTCACATTTGTTCTCGGTCGTCGTCTATTCAACCAGATCCGACCCAAAGGTTCTGTGGCAGGAGTCACTACCGTATCCGGTGCTGAAGGATTCTCAGTAGAGGGTGGCAAGCACGGTTGGCAACGGTGAGACCCCTCAAGTAGTCGGTCGCACCAACCAAAGGCATGGCACAGATAGTAACTCGCACGGTCGACGGTCGTCGACTCGAGGCGTATCCTGTGCTTGATGGTGATTTATTCCTCGTCATCGTGGACGATGAACGTCTTGATGATCTATTCTCCAGGGAAGATGTCATAAGGATGATCTCCGGACGGGTAACTATGGATGCCGAGGAGGAGTTCACCGGGTTAAAGGACACCGATCGCTACCTTGATTCTGGACAACAGGGAGTGGTGTTTTCACGTGCAGACCCAGACATCGTTACCAAGCTGGTATTCCTCCCCGGCAGTCTCTCGATCAAGGATCAGAGACGTGCCGAGAGGCGCAGAGGACTTGATCCATGGGGTTCTATGGTTGGGTCTACTATTCTGGCTGCTAATCGTCACCAAGCCAATCTGTTCCGCTCCCTTGCCGAGCAACCTGGTCCACCATCACTCCCCCGCGTCTACGAATACCGTGAAGGCAAGATGGATGCCCCTACCCGTCGCCGACTCCTTTCTGCCGGCATTCCTGAGAATCGTCTACCGCCTACTGGTTGGCCAGTAGCCGCTTGGGTCATGGAACGTGTGCAACCAGTTCAACCCAATGATTCCAAAACCGACATTCCTCGAAGACAGGCTCTTGATTACCTATGGAAAGAACACAGCATGGTTGCCAGAGATCTGGCTGGAGATTCTGGCAATTGGGGTCTGCGCGAGGACGGGAGTTACGTTATCATCGATCCGTTGGTAGTTAGGATCCCTAAATCGGTCATCGCTAAACCACCATTATCTCTTCATGGCGCCATTAGGGCACTATCGGCAATCAAGCGTCAAGATGAGAACTCCTACATCGCCACAGTAGCTCCATTCGGAGCCACCATGACGCGCGGTCAAGAATCACTGGCTATGATTTTGCTATCTCTCAATCTGGCTTATGTCCAACCCGATCCGGCTTTCGTGGATTTGGTAGTGGATATGAGGGGTGGTAGCAAACCATCGTTCCCAATCAGTTATCTGGGCTATCCGCATTCGCAGATACCATTTATGTGAGCAACCAAAGGTGCTCGGCCAGAGTTAGCCAATTAGCATCACCATCTTCAACAGTCATCTCCAGATCCACCATTTCATCGGGTATCGCCATAATCTCGGTTTCAGAGATGTCGTTGCGAGCATCCCAGTGCCGTTCCCAATCATCTGGGTAGGCAGTCATCAAACGTTGCATCTGAGTCTCATCATCGGGAAAATTGAGTCGTATGATTATGAATCCCTGGTCAGACAAGGCCATGGCCTCGTTGACAAATCGTAGATCGTCTACCACTACACGATCATGTGCCTCAGCACACCGAATGGTATCGTTAATCCACATCATCGGATCGATCTCTCGACCGGCTGCACCAATGGTCTGCAACATTCGACGTTGTTTGATCTGCCGCTGCTCGGCATCTATCAGACCGCTATTGATTAGGGATTCCAGGATCTGGTTACCCATTAGCTTGACCCCGCGTGCCAGGGATACTCTCGAAAAGTCGTGCCCACCAATCAATTGTTCCGCCAGACTTGATTTTCCAGAAGCCATCGGCCCGCAAATTGCTACTCTCATGATTACGGGATGCACCATCACCCTCATAAGCCTCAGGTAGTCGGGCGTTCTATTGTCTACTATGCGATTCCAAGTTGATGCTATGGAAAAGGTCGGTTCTGGCCACGATCAGACACAAGATGCCTGGTCATACTCCATGGATACCATGGTGTTAGCAGATGGTGTTGGTGGATGGGTTTCCCGAGGTATCGATCCGGCTCTGTGGTCGCATGTCATGGTATGGGAGGTCTCCTCTGCATTCCAAAAGATGCGTGATCCTCTACTGGCTGTCCGAACCGGACTGGCTCGTTGTCGTTTAGCCGGATCTTGCACTCTTGCTTGTCTCGCTCTCCAGAAAGATGGTCGCGTTATTGCCTACAACATCGGGGACTCGGCTTGGCTCCACGTCCGTGACGGCCGAATCCTTTCCAAATCCAACCGAACCCTTCGAGAGGGATCGAAAACCCCGCGCCAACTGGGTCGTAATCTTGATGGTAATCTGCACGGTTCCGACATCCCAGAGGATGGAACCATTGACGAATTAGAGGTTGAGTCTGGCGATCTGCTGGTGCTAACCTCCGATGGAGTGCTATCTCTCATCGATGCAGTCACTTTGGCGGATACACTGGACATTGACGAAGAACCTGCTATCGGATTGGAGACGTTGGAGGCTCTCCTAATACCACTTATCCACAGTTCACCACACGATGACCTCACCGTGCTTTCGGGAAGAGTGATCTAATCAGAAATCTGGCATCTCAAGGAAGTCTTCGATCTCAGGGTTGCGGATCAATCCTGCATCATAGAGTCGTCCCAGTGCCTGTTTTTCAGTCATACCACCATTTTCTACCATGGTCGTCAACGTAAGTTGAGGATAACAGAGATCTCTGAAATCACAGTAATTGCACTCGAAGTCGCCAACGCTGGCGAGATCGCTCTTTTCCCACTTCTTAATTTGGGCAGTTAGGTTTCCAGATCCTGTGTATGCAATTCCTGTGTCCTTGAGCTTCTGCACCGTTTCTGGTGAATATCGCAATTCAAAGTCGCGATCGGGAATCTGCTTGTTGGCCAAAGCATTGCTCACATCGGCGTATGACTGCAGAATACCATTGATGTTGAAGTTCTGACGTGGGCTGACAGTCAGAGACGGATCGTCGGCTTTGCCGAACAGGTATCGCTGGCTGGGAACGACCTCTCTGCCGAACTTGTCGAACACCAGGATGTTGCCATCGGCGTCCAGACGAACTCGGAATGTTGAGAACACCATTGGCTTGAGACCGGCATAGCAGATCTGACCTTCTTCAACCGTGACATCAAACTCAGCCTCGATGACTCCCTTCATGTGCAGGTAGCAGGCCACTTGCATGGTGTAGGCCAACTTGGGCTGACCATCAGGATAGAGTCGCATCTCCCAGTTAGGATACTTGACCAAGTTGGGCATGGTTTGTTCGATAGACATCCCACGTGCAGTCTTGAACTCCATGATGGTAGCCAGATCCTGGCTGATGTCGAGAATCTTTCCGCCGTCCATGGCGTTATGTGGATCTTCTTGCGTGAAGTTGCGTAGCAGACCGTCCATTTCACCAGAGATGGTGATCTTGGTGCCGTCAGGAGCCTGGGTTTCACCGCGGAAACGGTATCCTTGGGTAATCAGCACACCGGCCTCTTCCCACATATCACAGAAGTAGTCCTCCATGGCGTTGCCTGTGGCGAAAATCAATTGGGTGTTGTCAGTCTTCTCACCAGATTCAGCTCCGGTCAGTCGGTAGTAGATGGCACGTCGGCACTTGCCCACGCGCTTCGGGTTTCCGAACTCGTCGATGATCTCGCACGAGGCTTCCGTTGGTCGGAAGTTGCCAGAAGAGACGTAGCCGTCCCTGCGGTGTCGGTAGGTATAGAGCGCCGCTCTCATCGGATCGGCGATGCTCTCAATTTCGTTCGGGTTTTGGTTATCATTGTCCATTAGGATTCACTCTCATGTGCACCTTAACGGCGCTGGTATATCAACGCACCTGTCGACATCAATGGTTATCGCAATCCGGATTATCGCAACATTCGTCTTGCCCTTCAAGATCTTCCAGATTGTGTGCAGAGGCCAGGAAACCGATATTGAGTCCTACCTTGGGTGTATCATTGCCACCATCATCTGGATTATCCAAAGGATATTGATCCAGAATCTCGTTGAGTGATGTGTCAAAGTCAAGCATGTTTCCTTCCAGATCCTCTGGTGGACAAATACGGTAGCCATCGAATACAGCGAAAACGCCCTTCTCAACCACGTCAATTACCTCAAAACGGGAATCGTCAAAACAAGTTTCGAAAAGTTTACCACACTGGTCGTGTAATTCATGATTCGGGTTTCGGAAACGCTCATCGGCGCAAGTCATACGGACGGTGAAACCTCCGATTTCGACCCCTGAGTCGATTGTTTGTTTGATGGCTGCCTTTAGATCGAGTATTTTTGTCATGATGTCCACTCTCCGATGTCGAAGTTCTCCCAGTCCTTGACGATGTCCAACATCACCTTGAGATTAGGGATTAGTTCCTCAGTCGGAACCTCCTGAGCCTTCTCAATGATCTCGGGATCCCCTCCAGGGATTTTGTATCGTGTCACTTGGAGGTAGCATTTTTTATCAATCAACGAAGCCAGAACCGCTCGGGCTTTGGTAGCATTATCGTCGGTATCAAGAGGAATCGCAACTTTTTCCTGACCAGTAGTCACCAATGCACCATAGTGCTGTGCTACCAGACCGAGGTATTTTTGCGGATCGTTATTGGCCAGGTGCTTGGCCTCTCCTGGCTGGATCAATTTCATGGATTCCATATTCTTGGCGAAGTCGCCGACGGTTCCGATGGATAGACGCAATGGCTTATCCTCGTCTGGTGCCATGATGTTGAACATTACGAAATAGAGATCGTCCTTGTCAGCAGGATTTTCCATGAGCACGTTGGATCGCACCACTACCCGCGCCTTGTCATCAAGACCTAATGTCACACTACCAATGGATTTCACGAGGAGACCCCCGATCGGTAGAGGAAACCACATTGGGTAATGTCGAATGTAGCTCCTGTATCTTCACAGACGCGGTTGCGCCACCTTAGCATCCAAAGTGATGATTTCTGACTGGCTTCTTGTCTGGTGATGGCTTCGGTGTTCTGAATTAGGCCATCTTCCAGCACGAGATCTCTCTCATTAGCCCATTCCTGGAGTTCTTGGAGATCCGCCATGACTCATACCACCTTGCAGGACCTACTTAACTGTGCTCACATCGAGCGACCGGCTCTTTTGAAGTCGTCACGTTCGGCCAGACCGAGCGTAATGGACGAATCGCTGGTGGCGTCCATAACGGAAACCTTGACCAATTTTTTATTATCCATCCAATCCTCGATGACCAGATACTTGGATTCACCGAGGGGGATCTTAATCTGCATAGTAATCGTTAGGGGACTTACCTATCTGAAACTACGCTCATTCAAGCATAATGTCCCAGGGCTGTCGATTGTAGTCATCGGTATCCCGATCGTAGTGCGCGATGTCCATGAGTGGCATCGTATGTGATGAACAAGCCCAAGTCCACATCTTGAGGAACGAGGTCACTGCTGGACCGAGTCCCGTGATGTAGATGATGAGGTGATCCAGTTCGGTTCCAATGACATTCTCGTGCAACCATTCCTTGATGCGCCTCTCAATCTCAGAGTAGGCATGGACATCCTCGATAGCATCGAGGACGTGGATTTCAACAGGTAGTGGGTGTCGGGTCTGGATCAAGCCCGCTCGCAGGACATTAGGTTCCATATCACATCGTGTGTCCAGGTCCCTGATAAAGCTGCTTGTGGGTTCCGAATCTCACGAATACCACATCACCGGTGTCCTTGTCGTAGTAGTAGAGTATTCGGAACTTGCCGACGTTCTTGCCGTAGATGGTGTTGGTGCCGTATGTCCTGATCAGGCCAGCCAAAACTGACGATCTCGATCCGCGGCTAATTGATTTGACTTCACCATTAGAGGGGTCATTGATGACTTCTCTTTCGGCACTCTCAACTTTGCGCCCCAGACCTTTGTCTTTTTTGGTGGCTTTGCGGACATCACGTTCGTAGTGCTTCGTCTTGTCAGACTCCCCGTTCATACCACGAGACGGTGCTCGAAAGGTTAAGAAGATTCCGGCCAGTATCGTTGCCGATGCAACCCATTCACTGGGAGATAGATTGACCATACCGTGGCATGGTTAAAACGACTATCTGAATCTCACACGTAGCGATCGAACAGAGCCTGAGCCAGATTGACCATCATGTCGGCCACATCTGCATCGGACTTGCCGCTGAGATCGTGCATGTTAGGAAGTAGACGGCCGGCATTGTTCATGCACATACCCAGAGTGATCTGCTCCTCACGAGAGAGGACTCGTCCGCTTTGGTCGGTTCGACCAGTTGGTCCGAGAAGGATCGTGTGCCCACCAGGGGAAGAGATGGTGACTTTGGCTTTGGCAGCGTCAGTAAGAATACCAAACTCGGTAGATGCGTTGCGGTCTGGAACGAACTTGCCTTGGTTGCGAGAACCAGGACTCAATTCAAGGTGTCCAAGGGATCCGTTAGCATCCTCCACATAGACACGCAAGAAGTCCTTGCCGTCTTTGCTCTTGTTCCATTCATTGGCTTTGTAGCCGCTTTCAACATTGATATTCATCGTGCCCATTTAGATTCGCTCCATTCTAACGGAGAAGCTCCACCTATATCAACTCGCCGTTGGGGGTGCATTGAGGTAGCTGAACGGTGCAATCAAAACCATGCCATCACGTCCATTCCGTATGATGAACCGTGATATTGCAGAACCACCTGTTCCGGATCGGGAAGATTTTGGTATCCAATATCTGACCGCCATGCCGTCGCCTCTAAGTGGGCAAACGGGATTCACGTTTTCTGAATACAACATCTTCCGTTCCGATGCCGAGAGCCTCATGATGATACTGGACGAGGTATTCGGTGATGATGGTCTCATGGTTAGGGTTCTAAATGGACAGCAATTCGGACAAATGGGTGCTGGAACCGGTAACTTGGACTCGCTCAATTACGTCAATGTCGGAAGCCAGATCTATTTCGAGTGGGGAGATGGGACGCCCCCGACATACTCGCGTAAAGAGGATGTCGGAACTCGAGGCTTGAAGGATCAGATAGAAGAACTCCGCGTCATGGCTGGTCGCTCACCTCCCAAGAGGAAGATCTCTCGTCTTACCTGGACGATTGAAGCCTACGGTCAAGGAACCGACATGGTTCGGATCGGA
>Ga0315315_10001942_pt1 | contig 18980 bp, 14 predicted proteins | sample M140m3416metaG_FD_203699 | JGI IMG/M metagenome (GOLD analysis project Ga0315315, IMG submission 203699) | Ammonia-oxidizing marine archaeal communities from Monterey Bay, California, United States - M1 40m 3416 | ecosystem: Environmental > Aquatic > Marine > Intertidal zone | place: USA... | reverse complement strand
TTTATACATTTAGGAATTGGTTATCCAAACGCTCCTGAAAAAACAATTTGGACATATTAATAAAAATTTAATGAAATTAATTAGAAAAATATCTATTGGCCAAGATTACAAGAATGAAGCAATGCACTATTCTGTAGGTCAAGAGGTTTATGGTGGGCATACAATATGTGATATATTACAAGAAGAAAATTGCTATAAAATATTTATTAAAAAAAATGACGAGATATTACCTTGGAAGCATTTTAATAATAATATGGCTATTTCAGTAGAGTATAATTTAGATTATTAAATTGCACTCAGTATACAATTATATCATTCAGTGTGATAATAGGTACAATAACTCTACAAAAATAGAAGACAAAGAATTAATCTTAAATACTGAAATTACAGAAAGAGATTATCAATTTGTTAATAGAACAGGTACTATAATAGCAACGCCTTTGCTTATAAAAACGCCAGCAAAAAAAGGTGATAAAGTTATTTTGCATCATAATGTATTTAGAAGATGGTACGATATAAGAGGTATTGAAAAAAATTCATCTGCGTTCATAAATGAAAATGAATATATAGTATCACCAGAAGAAGTATTCGCTTACAAAAGAAGAAGTAAATGGAATTGTTTTGATAAATTTTGTTTTGTTAAGCCAATAACTGAAGAATCAAAATGGGACGGTTTAAAAGAAAAAGAATTACAAGGAGTGCTTGTGTATAGCAATAAGTATTTAAAGAGTTTAGGGCTATCCGAAGGCGACCTGGTGGGGTTTAAACCTAATTCTGAATACGAGTTTAATATAGATGGCCAAAAATTGTACAGAATTTTATCAAATTATATAAGCATAAATTATGGCGAGAAAACAAAGAATTATTGATGCTGCTGAAAAAGCTTTAGTAGAACTTGAAAAAGTTATTAGACAAGAAATAAATTTACAAGAATTAGATCCTGAAAAAGCTAAAATAGCAGCACAAGCAAAATGGGTTGCAATTGATGACTCATTAAAGATTGTAGAAAAAATTGAACAATTATCTGAAGATAAACAAGAAAAAAAATCTGAAAAGTTTTTAGGTGTAGAAGATAGAATTAAATAATGTACAAACAAAGTTTATATTCAATTCATACAGACCATTTAGACGATAAAAAAGTAAAAAATAAAAACAAACATAAAAAATACGATTACGGATATAATGAGGATTTAGATTGTGTAGTAATAAGTAAAGACGGTACTATAGGTAATATATATGAAATCCAAGGCCTAAAGATAGCAATACCTAAAATTCCTAATAAAGTATATGGATCTGAAATTAAAAAAGAAGATCAAGTATTTACACAAAGGGAAAGGCCTGAATCTTTAAATAGAATAAAAAGTATATATGATTTCAAGCTCAATAAAGAAAATGTTAAAGAAAAATATTATAAGTATATTAACGAAGAGTTTGATCGCCGTAATGATGGTTACTGGTTTATGTGTAACGGCACAAAAACCTACCTTACAGGATCGCACTATATGTATCTTAATTGGACAAAAATTGATGTGGGTGCACCCGACTTTAGACAAGCAAACAAAATATTCTTTTATTTTTGGGAAGCATGCAAAGCAGACCCTAGATGTTATGGAATGTGCTATCTCAAAAACAGACGGTCTGGTTTTTCCTTCATGGCAAGCTCAGAAGCAGTTAACATTGCAACGACTACTAAAGATTCAAGATTTGGTGTGTTGTCAAAGACAGGGGCAGATGCTAAAAAAATGTTTACTGATAAGATTGTACCAATATCCACAAATTACCCGTTCTTTTTCAAGCCAATACAAGATGGGATGGAAAGACCAAAAACAGAAATCTCTTATAAAGTACCATCAAGAAAGCTTACAAGGAATTCACTTAAAAGCACAGACACAGAAGAGGTTGAAATTGGGAAAGGGCTTGACACTACTATTGACTGGAAAAACACCGGGGACAACTCCTATGATGGAGAAAAACTTAAACTCTTGGTACATGATGAATCAGGGAAGTGGGAGCGTCCGGATAATATTTTAAATAACTGGAGAGTAACTAAAACATGCTTGCGATTAGGTTCAAAAATTGTAGGTAAGTGTATGATGGGATCAACGTCTAACGCTTTGAATAAAGGTGGAGATAATTTTAAAAAACTTTACTATGACTCAGACGTTACAAAAAGAAATCGCAATGGTCAGACTTCAAGCGGATTATATGCTTTGTTCTTACCTATGGAATGGGGCTACGAAGGATTTATTGACAAGTATGGTTATCCTGTCTTCAATAGCCCACAGGAAGCGATTAAAGGAATTGATGGTGAAAAAATATACACAGGAGTTATTGAGCATTGGGAAAACGAGGTTGAAGGTTTAAAAAATGATTCTGATAGTTTAAACGAATATTATAGACAATTTCCTCGTTCAGAAAAGCATGCATTTAGAGATGAAACATTAAATTCATTATTTAATCTTACTAAGATATATGAGCAAATAGATTTTAATGAAGAGATGACGTCTAAGGGACATGTTACACAAGGTAATTTTAGTTGGGAAAAAGGTATTAAAGATTCAAAAGCAATTTGGGTACCACAAAAAAAAGGCAGATTTAAATTAAGCTGGATTCCACCTAAGCATTTACAAAACAATATAATAGAAAAAAATGGTATAAAATATCCTGGTAATGATGGGTTAGGTGCTTTTGGTTGTGACTCATATGACATATCAGGAACAGTAGGAGGTGGTGGTTCAAACGGAGCACTGCATGGATTAACTACTTTTTCAATGGTTAGTGATGTACCTATTAATAAGTTTTTTTTAGAATACGTTGCAAGACCTCAAACCGCTGAAATATTTTTTGAAGATGTGTTAATGGCATGTTCGTTTTATGGAATGCCAATATTAGCTGAAAATAATAAACCAAGACTTTTATATTATTTTAAAAGAAGAGGCTATAGAGGGTTTTCAATGAACAGGCCTGACAAATTAAAATCTAATTTATCTAAAACAGAACTTGAATTAGGTGGTATACCTAATACATCTGAAGACATAAAACAAGCTCATGCTGCGGCTATAGAGTCATACATAGAAGAATATGTTGGCAAAAAAGAAAATAACCATGGTAATATGTATTTTCAAAGAACACTTGAAGATTGGGCGAAATTTGATATATTAAAAAGAACTGCATTTGATGCATCTATTAGCAGTGGATTAGCAATAATGGCATGCAGAAAACATATGTATAGACCAGCAATGGAAAAACAAACAAAAAAATTAGATTTTTCTTTTTCTAAATATAAGAATGAGGGATTAAGAAGCGAATTAATTAAATAAATATGGCAAAAACTACAGGGCAAGTTGCACAGTTTCCAAGCCAAGCTGTATCAGACTCAGAGAAAAAAACATCTGAGTATGGTTTAAAAGTGGCCAGGGCAATAGAACAAGACTGGTTTAATAAAGACCGAGGTAACGGCAGGTATTTCCAAGCTAGAGATGAATATCATAGATTACGACTTTATGCTAGAGGAGAACAATCAATAGGAAAATATAAAGATGAATTTGCTATAAACGGTGATTTATCTTATTTAAATCTTGATTGGAAACCTGTACCTATCATTCCTAAGTTTATAGACATAGTAGTTAATGGTATGCAAGACAGACTTTTTTCAGTAACAGCTTTTGCACAAGATACTATAGCTACTGGTAAAAGAACAAAATTTGTTGAAAATATACAAAGAGATTTAGCAGCAAAAGAAATATTAGCTCAACTAGAAGCTGAAGTTGGGGTTAATGCTCGAAATGTTCCTGAAAAAGATTTACCAGCAAATACAGAAGAACTTGAACTTTATATGCAATTAAATTATAAACAAGGAATTGAAATTGCACAAGAACAAGCTATTGATAATATATTTTTAAGAAATAAATATAATGAATTAAAAAGAAGATTAGATTACGATTTAGCTGTGTTAGGTATTTCAGCAGCAAAACATACGTTTAATAATACTGATGGGATTGTTTTAGATTATGTTGATCCAGCTAATTTAATTTGGTCTTATACTGAAGATCCTAATTTTGAAGATTGTTATTATTTTGGAGAAGTTAAAAAAATAAAAGTTAATGAATTAAAAAAACAATTTCCTAATTTAGATAATGAACAAATATATGAGTTAACTAAAAAAGGCTCTAATTATACATCTTATAATGATATAAGTGATTATAATAATAACTATGAAGATGACTATAATACTTTGACTGTATTATATTTTAATTGGAAAACATGGGAGAATGATGTATACAAAATAAAAGAAACTTCTTCCGGCGCAAGCAAAGCTATTGAAAAAGATGATTCTTTTGATCCACCAAAAGATAAAAGAACTAGATTTCAAAAAGTTGCACAAACCAGAGAAGTAGTATATGAAGGTGTATTTATTTTAGGAACAGATATTGTTTTAAAATGGGAAAAAGCAAATAATATGATTCGCCCAAAATCTAATGCCAATAAAGTTATAATGAATTATATTGTAAGTGCTCCAAGATTATATAAAGGCAATGTAACTTCTCTTGTTTCAAAAATGACTCCTTATGCGGATTTAATACAATTAACACATTTAAAGTTACAGCAAGCCATTCAAAGAATGACACCCTCTGGTGTATATATTGATGCTGATGGTTTAGCTGAAATAGATCTTGGTAATGGCACAAGTTATAATCCCCAAGAAGCTTTAAATATGTATTTTCAAACAGGTTCTATAATTGGTAGATCATTAACTGTTGATGGAGATCCTAATCAGGGTAAAGTTCCTATACAAGAATTACCCGGTGGAGGGGGTAATCAAATACAGGTTTTAATAGCAGCATATAACCAGTATCTACAAATGATACGTGATATTACCGGACTTAATGAAGCAAGAGATGGTTCTGATCCAGATCCAAAAGCTTTAGTAGGAGTACAAAAATTAGCGGCTGCAAATAGTAATACGGCAACAAGACATATATTACACAGTAGTATGTTTATTACCTTGTCGTTAGCTGAAGCAATTTCTTTAAGGTTTAAAGATGTTTTAAATTATCATCCTCAAAAAGAAGGGTTTATTTCTGCTTTAGGAAAATTTGCTGTAGGCTCTTTAGAAGAATTAAAAGATTTGCATTTACATGATTTTGGTATATTTTTAGAATTAGAACCAGATGAAGAAGAAAAAGCTTTATTAGAAAATAATATTCAAGTTGCTTTATCACAAGGAAGTATATTTTTAGAAGATGCAATTGATGTTAGAAATACACATAATACAAAGCTTGCTAATCAATTGTTAAAATTTAGAAGAATAAAAAAACAACAAGCTGACCAAGCACAAGCTCAAGCTGCTAGTGTAGCCCAAGCAGAAGCCCAAGGACAAGCTCAAATACAAATTGAACAAGCTAAAGCACAGGCTGAACAAATAAAAACAGAGTCTAAAATACAAATTCAAAGTACTACAGCGGAGCTTGACATAAAAAAATTAGAAGTTGAAGCACGAACTAAAAAACAATTAATGCAGTTTGAATTTGATTTAAATGTTAAATTAAAACAATTAGAATTAGAAGCACAAAAAGAATTAGTTGAAAAACAAAATAGAAGTAAAGAAAAAATTTCTATTAATAAAGTGCAGGGGCCACCCCGAACAGAAAAACCTAAAAAATCTTTTGAATCTAAAGGGAATGATGTATTAGGTGGGTTTGATTTATCAAGATTTGAACCTAAGTAAACAATAGTTTAATTATTTTATTATATATTATGGAAGAACAAGTACAAGTTAAAGCGGTTGAAGACAAAAAAGAAACTTCACCACAAGAAAAAGAAGCCGCTGTTTTAGAAACAGCTGTAAAAGAAGGGGAAGTAAGCCCTAATTATGGTTTGCAACCTGATGGTGTTTATAAAGTAAATTTAGATAAACCACAAAAACCAAAAGAAGATGCCATTCAAAAGCAAAGCACAAATGAGGTATCTGTACGCGACGGATCCGAAACTAGCGAAAAGGTTCAAAAAGAAAACAAAGAAAAGCTTGAAGAGCCTGCCGGAAAAAATAAACAAGAAAAAGAAAATACGAGTAACAAAGAAGAACCGAAGAAAGAAATAGAATCGCCTTTAGAACTTGTTACAAATGAAAAAAATACAACTGACGAAGCACGAGTAGATACAAGCATTAAAGAGCCCGAGCCCGTACAGGAACAAAAAGAAATATTACCGGAAGCTAAAACACAAGAGCTTCCAGAAAATGTAGACAATCTTATAAAGTTTATGAAAGAAACTGGTGGTAGTCTTGAAGATTATGTTAATCTTAATAAGGACTTTTCATCAATGGACAACGTATCTCTTTTAAGAGAATATTATAAGTCTACAAAACCTCATCTTGATTCTGAAGATTTAAGTTTTTTAATGAATAAAAATTTTTCATATGATGAAGAAACAGATGAACCAACAGATATAAAAGCTAAAAAATTAGCTTTTAAAGAAGAACTTTATAATGCCCAAAAGCATTTTGATAATTCTAAGAAACAATATTATGCAGATCTTAAGTTAAGAAAGCAACAAGATATTGATCCTAAGTATATTAAAGCAATGGAGTATTATAATAATAAGCAACAAGAACAAGAAGATTGGTCAAAGCAACAAAAAGTATTTTTAGATCGAACAGAAAAAGTTTTCAATAAAGATTTCAAAGGTTTTGATTTTCAGGTTGGTGAAAACAAATATCGATTTAAAATAGACAATACAGAAAATGTAAAAAAACACCAGTCAGATTTGAAAAACTTCATTAATGAATATGTTGCTGAAGATGGAACTTTAGGTAATGCTAATGATTATCATAAAGCATTATTTGCAGGACGAAATGCTGATAAAATAGCTAATCACTTCTATGAGCAAGGCCGTGCCGACGCTATAAAAGAAGCTGCTAAAAAAGCTAATAATATTGACATGACTCCTCGGACAGATAATTCTGTAGTTACTACATCTTCAGGCGATAAAATTAGAGTTGTTTCAGGTAATTCTTCGGATAAGTTGCGCATTAAATTTAAACAATAATAACAACTTAAAAATTTTAAAATATGGCTTTTACAAGTGGTGTTCCCGCTGCCTTACAACCAACTCAAACTAAGGCACTATATTCAGGGAACTATATCGATTTCACTGATTCAAGTTTTAATCAGTGGGCTCAACAATTTTTACCAGATGTATACGAACAAGAAGTTGAAAGATATGGAAACAGATCTATCGGTTCTTTCTTACGTATGGTATCTGCGGAGATGCCTTCTACTTCAGATCAAATTATTTGGACTGAGCAAGGTAGATTGCACACAAGATATGCAAATATCGTTTATTTAAGTAATGCTGGAACTATGCCTACTAGTGGTACAACTCCAGGAACTGCTTCTGCAGTAACTACAGGTGGTAGTGTTGGAAACTTTTTTGTACCAACAGCTCAACCAACTAGCTTAGGTGTTACTTCACAGGGTACAACAGCTGTCAACTTTAGAAAAGGTCAAACAGTTATGATTCAAGCTCAAACAAGCGCAACATCTGCAATTGGAGGAACTGGTGCTATGATTAAAGGTATTGTTACTAATGTTAGTGGACAATATTTCCAAGTCAAAGCTTATGGTGGTGCTCCTGCTATTACAAATGCACAAAGATTTACTGCACTTGCTTATGGTTCTGAATTTGCAAAAGGGTCTTCTAACTTTACTGAAAAATTAGATCCTAGCTATGCTACATTTAAAAACAGTCCTGTAATTTTAAAAGAGCACTATTCTATTAGTGGTTCTGATACTGCACAGATTGGCTGGATTGAAGTTACTTCTGAAAATGGAGCTAGTGGATATTTATGGTACTTAAAATCTGAACACGAAAATAGATTACGTTGGGAAGATTATATGGAAATGACTATGGTTGAAGGTGTTAAACAATTAAACACTGGTGCAACTTTAGATTTTTATGATTCTTCACTTACAGCAACTGCTAGAGGTACTGAAGGTTTCTTTGAAGCTATTGAAGCAAGAGGAAATGTATATTCAGGCTTTGGTGCACAAGCTGGTGGTGGTGGTGGTGCCTTAACTGATTTTGATGCTGTTTTAACTCAGCTAGACAAGCAAGGTGCTATTGAAGAAAACATGCTTTTCTTAGATAGGAATCTTTCTTTAGAAATTGACGATATTCTTGCACAACAAAATGGTGGATATTCTGGAGGTACATCTTTTGGAGTATTTAACAACAGCGAGGATATGGCATTAACTTTAGGATTTTCTGGATACAGAAGAGGTTCTTATGACTTCTATAAAACTGACTGGAAATACTTAAATGACTTTTCTACAAGAGGAGGTTTTGGTGATGTTGAAGGTGTATTAGTGCCTGCTGGTACTTCTACGGTTTATGACCAAGTTCTTGGTTCAAACATCAAAAGACCATTTTTACACATTAGATATAGAGCTTCTGAGACTGAAAATAGAAAAAACAAGTCTTGGGTTACTGGATCTGTTGGTGGACCATCAAGTTCTCCAATTGACGAAATGAGAATGCACTATTTATCTGAAAGATGTTTAATCGTTCAGGGTGCAAACAATTTTGTATTATTCAAAGACGCTTAATATTTATATAAGTTTTACCCCCGTGTTTTATCGGGGGTAATTCTTATTAATCTTATTATATTATATTATGGAAACAAAGACTAAAGCGCCAAAAATTGAAAAAAATTGGCAAATAAAAGACAGAACATATATTCTAGCAAGCGGAAGATCTCCTCTTAGCTGGACTATACAATCTAAGCACACTCAAAGAAAACCTTTATTATGGTTTGATGAAGAATCAGGCGAGCAAAGAGAATTAAGATATGCAAGTAATCAAAAATCATTATTTGTAGATGAACAAAAAGGTAATGCAACTCTTGCACATATAGTTTTTTTAGACGGTGTTTTAGAAGTGCCTAGACAACAACAATCTTTACAAAAACTTTTATCATTATATCATCCAAAAGCTGGAGAGTTATGGGAAGAAATTGATGAAGAAGTAATTGCAAAAGACGAAGTTGATAATATAGAATTTGAATTAGAAGCATTAAATCTAGTAAGAACATTAGATATAGAACATTTAGAAGCAATAATGAGAACAGAATTAGGATCTACTGTTGCTACATTGTCTTCTAAAGAATTAAAAAGAGATGCTTATAATTTTGCAAAAAGTGATCCTGAACTTTTTATTGAATTATCGAAAGATGAAGATATAAAATTAAGAAACTTAGCAAATAGAGCGGTTGAAGTTGGTATATTACAATTAACCGATGACAACACAGTATTTAAATTTGCTAACGGTAAAAAAGTAATGACAGTTCCTTTTGACCAACATCCATATGCTGCTTTAGCACAGTATTTTAAAACAGATGAAGGTGTTGATTTAATGAAATCTATTACAAAAAAATTATCGTAATACAAATGATATGGGGCAAGAAATTAGCCCTATATCAACTAATTTAAAATTAAAATAATGGCTATAAATATAAATGACGTTTATCAGACCGTTTTAGTTATAACTAATAAAGACAATAGAGGCTATATAACTCCTGAAGAGTTTAATAGATTAGCCGATCAAGCTCAAAATGAAATATTTGAAAGCTATTTTGCTAGAGAGTCTGGATATGAGCTTAATGCAAATTTACAAAGTGATTTTGCAGATCCAGTATTAAATACATCAGAAAAAATAAATGTATTTTATGCTAATATTAGTTTAACTAAATCAGGTAATATATTTCAATTTCCTACAAACTTTTATAGGTTAGGGGTTGTAAATGTAAGCAACACAGTAGATTCTGTAACACAGATAAGCACAGCAGATTATGTTTCTCATGAAGAAGCTCGCTATATAAATTTATCTCCATTAACTTCTCCTGTTTCAACTCAGCCAGTTTTTACTTTAGTAGGAGAAACTGGTATTAGATTATATCCAGATACTATTACTTCAGATGTTGATATTGATTATATAAAAACACCTGAAAAACCAAAATGGGGTTATTTAATGCCAACAGCTTCACAAATAGCAGCGGGCGTTCCAAACGAACCTATATATGATACTACTGTTTTTGATCCAGCTACAGATGACTATAATGCAACTGCTAAATCATATAATTTTAGATTGCATCCTTCTGAAAAACATGCACTGGTAGCAAAAATACTTTCTTATGCAGGTGTTGTTATAAAGCAACCTGATGTATCTGGCTTTGGACAAGGTAAAGATCAACAACTTCAAGCAACTGAACAATAATGGCAATATCAAGAAGACCTTTAGACGTAGATAATTATTCCGCTTTAGACGGAGGTACAGGATTAGCAATACCAGGGTATTATAGTAGGGTTAATCTTAATGATGTAATAAATAATTTTATTATTGCTTATATAGGCGATGGTAAAATATTATCAAAAGTGCCTAGATATGAAGTAGCTTTTTGGGCCCAAAGATCTGTACAAGAATTTAGTTATGATATTTTACATGCTGAAAAAACTATTGAAGTAGAACTTAATAGCACGTTGCAAATGTCATTACCCTCTGATTATGTAAATTATGTAAATATATCTTTTTTAGATAGTCTTGGAAATTTAAAAACAATACAGCCAAGTAGGGCTACTAAAGCCACAAGAGCTGTAACACAAGATGAAGATTATAAATATTTATATGATAATGATGGGCGTGTAGTTTTTAAAGAAACATCTGATACATTAGAACGTTTTCAAAGCACTAATAAAGTATTAACTGCAGAAGAAGCTGCTGACTATTATAATGGATATTATAATAATGATGATTATAGCTATTTTGGAAGAAGATATGGTAGCGAACCACAAAATCAAAATTTTAATGGTAGTTATGTACTTGATTTAGAAACAGGTAAAATATTTTTTGATTCTTCATTTAAACAAGGAAGTATAATAATACTAAGATATATATCAGACGGTATTGGAGATAATAATGACTTTGATAACGTACTTATACCTAAATTAGCTGAAGATGCAATTTATGCAAATATATTATATAATTTAGCTAAACTTAGAAGTGCAAGCGCAGGAGCATCAGGTTTATACAAAAAAGAAGCAAGTGCTAAAATGCGTAATGCAAAAATACGTCTTTCTAATATGAAAATTGAAGAAATGGCGCAAGTATTAAGAGGTAAATCTAAGTGGATTAAACATTAAAATATGCCAGAAATTAAAAGGCTATTCAATGCAAGCCGAATGAATCGAGACGTGGACGATAGACTTGTCCAAGCTGGAGAATATCGCGAAGCTTTAAATATAAACGTAAGTAAATCAGAAGGCTCTGATATGGGCGCTGTTGAAAATCTTTTAGGTAATAAAGAAATAGTATCTACATCTATAAGTGGAGCTAAAGTTATTGGCAGTTTAAGAGATAACGGTAACGAAAAAATTTATTATTTTATTACTAATAATAATAGTTATGATCATTCAAATAGTAGCTCAAAGCAACACCAAATAATTGAATACAACCAAAAAGCAAATAAATCAATAGTTTTAGTAAATGAAAATACATTAAATTTTCATACAGAATTTCCTATTACAGGCGTTAATCTTGTTGATACATTATTATTTTTTACAGATGATAGAAATCCTCCAAGAAAAATAAATGTAGATACTGCAAGAAATGAAGAAGGCCATTATAATATTAGTGCAGGAGTTGATAACCTTATGTCTGTAGCTAAATTTGCTCCATATGAAGCTGCTGAAATATTAGCATTATCAAATACAGATGAAACTGGTGCGGTAATTACATCTAATTTTTTAGAAAATAAACTTGTAAGATTTTCATATCGTTACCAATTTGAAGACGGTGAGTACAGCGTATTAGCACCATTTACACCTATTTGTTTTTCAAGATTAGGGAATACCGATACAATTAATACAAGTTCAATATCTGATTTTGGAGAAATTGAAACATTTGTAAATGCAGTTAAATCTGTGCAGTTAGCAGTATCAACACCAACAGGTTATGGTATCACTGGTGTAGAATTAATATATAAGGAAACAGGTTCATCAACTCTATATGTTGTTGAAGAAAAAACAATTACTACGGAGGCATCTGTAAACTTTTTTTATAAATCACAAGATCCTTTTAAAACATTACCTGGTGACCAATTAACAAGGGTTTCTGATGCAGTGCCTAAAAAAGCTAAATCACAAGAGTTAGCCGGAGGAAGACTTGTATATGGTAATTTTTTACAAAACTTTGATATACCAGATATATCATTTAGTGTTACAAGAACAGGAGAAACTTCTGCTAGATATGCTACATTAGATACATCTATGTCTGTTAAGTCTAGAAGAACATATCAAGTTGGTATTGTATTAGCTGATAAATTTGGAAGACAATCACCCGTAATATTATCATCAACAGGTAATGATACAGTATTTGTAGATGCTGCAGCTGGTGAATCTAATAGTACTAGTGTATTTAACGCTTTAAGAATATCTTTTTCTGCAGCGGCTGTAGCTTCTTTAAAAGCACTTGATTGGGCTTATTCGTATAAAATAGTTGTAAAACAAAGAGAACAAGAATATTATAATTGGATTTCTGCTCTTACTGGAGGTAATGTAATTGCAAGGCTTGGAGATAGCATAAACAAAATACCAAGAGATCAAACAGCTGTAATACCTCCTAGTACAAGTGCTTCAATATCTCCTTGTAATGTTTCTGTTTATCCTAAAGTATTAAATGGGGTTAATCAAACAACTTCTAGTTTAACAAAAATACAATCAATTAACAACCCTGCAGGTACAGCTAATGTACCTACTGTTACAGACTCAGGATCTGCTATAACATCTGGTGTTTCAGTATATGAAACAGAACCAGTAGAATCAGATTTGGATATTTTCTTTGAAACATCTACAGGTGGTTTAATATCAGTTTTAAATAATGCAGGGGCAACTATTGATATTAGATTTTTTAATTGTTATTTATTAAACTTTACATCGGGTACACATATAGAAATTAATAGGTTAAGAGCTGGTTTTAATGAAAAAGCTTTTGATGTAGGTGTTAGAGCTTATGTTGTAAAAGAAAATTTTGCCGAAGAAAGAAGGTTTAATACTCTCATACATTCAAGTGGTTTATTTAATTCAAGAACTAATGTTAATTATATAAACCAATTTAATGAGGCAGAAGGTGGATTAACTATATCATTAGATCCTCAAGATGGCTCTGTTCAAAAACTTTATGCTGATGATACTCAAATAGTTGTTTTCCAAGAAGATAAATTGTCTAGATCACCTATAAATAAAGATTTTATATATTCTGCTGAAGGTGGTGCGGTCCCTGTAACTAGTAATACACAATTTTTAGGAACTATAGCACCTTATGCTGGAGATTTTGGAATATCAAAAAATCCTGAATCTTTTGCGGCATATGGATATGCAAGATATTTTACTGATAAAAATAGAGGTTCAGTATTAAGATTATCACAAAATGGAATTGTAGATATATCAAACTCCGGGATGAGTGATTTTTTCAGAGATGCATTATCTCACGCTACACAAGTTATAGGTTCTTATGATGAATATCATGGGTTATATAATTTAACTATTATAGGAGATTGCTACGACAGTGAAACAGATACTAACATAGCTACTGCGTCAGATGGATATTTTACTGTTTCATTTGACGAAAATGCTAAAGGTTGGACAAGTTTTAAATCTTTTAAACAAGAAAGTGGCTTAACATTAAATAATAAATATTATACATTTAATTCAGGTAAATTATATGAGCATAACTCAGAAGATGTAAATAGAAATAGTTTTTATGGTGCTGCTTCTGCTGATTCTTATATAGAGCCTATATTAAATGATGGGCCTTCACTTGTTAAAACATTTAATAATATAAGTTATGAAGGAACATCTGGTTGGGAATTAGATTTTTTAAGAACTGATTTATCAGATATTGGTGTAGTACCTACTAATGCAAATTGTTTTGATATTTCATTACAAATTTTAAGAGCTAATACAACTGTAGGCGCAAATACTTTAATAACAGGAGAAAGAGTAGCGAGAGCTAAACAAGGAGAAACAATTACATGGGCCGTATTTGTAGAACCAAAAAATGCTGATTTTAAATTTAATGTAGCGTCAGATGTTACTTTAACATATTCAGGTTCTCAAACTGTTAACATAACAAACCCAACTGCTATTGTTGATGGTAAGCTGGTATTTAATATAAGCTATACTGTTGGCACATCAAATCAAACTATTGAATTAGCTGTTGGTGGTACAGGTGCTTCATTAGCATTTACTGTAGCACTTCTTAGTATAAGTGTAGGTGATTCTGTTTCAGATGCAGCGGTAACCCCAACTCTTGTTGAATTAGCAGCGGGTGCAACATCACAAGATATAATAGTTGCTCCTGTAAATACACATTTTATAAATCCTTATAATATTGCTGTAGGAACAAGTTCATTAAATTCTTTAAATACAGGAGCTATAACAGGAACAGAAACAATACCTGTTAAAGTTGTTGCTTATAGTGCTGGCAATAAATATACATTAGACGGTATAAGGCAAGATAATATTGCACTTACTATAGGTAAAACTTATATATTTGATCAAAGTGATAGTAGTAATAGTGGGCATCCTTTGAGATTTAGTACTACACCAAATGGTACTCATGGAGGCGGAACCGAATATACAACAGGTGTTACAACAACAAGTAATCAAACACAAATAGTTGTTACTAGCACAACACCTAGTCTATTGTATTATTATTGTAGTAGTCATAGTGGTATGGGCGGTAATATTATTACAACACCTTTACCTTATACAAGGCAAACAAACCAAATAACTTATAATGTACCGGTTACAATGCCTTCTGCTGCTACTAATGAAAACATGACATTTTCAGGAAGTGGTACTACATTATATACTTTAACTTGGGCAACTCCTTCTGTAGGTACATTAACAGTACCCTCAGGAAACTCAGTTGGTAATGCTTATACAATAAGTCCATATGTTTCTGAAAATCAACGTACTGCAACACTTAGAAAAGATGTTACAGGCACAACAAAAGTAATGTTACCTAGTTCTTATGCTGTTGCTTATAATACAGAAGACACTGCTATAACAGAAATAACAACTTTTACAAGCGCATACACACAAGATTATTATCAAGCATCAATTGTATTACCTAAAATATATGAAAATACGACTGCTACTGCTACTATAACAGGTTCAGGTGAAGTAACAGCGGCTATGGGTACTATTACGGGAACACATACATTTGCAGCAACTGGTAATAATAATTTAGTTATAGGAGATGTAGCCGGTGAAAAAGCTAATATTGCTGTAAGAGTAGAGCCTGATAAAGATTGGATATATTTAGCAGCAGCTACAACACAAGGAACAGCAATTAATCCTACATCTAGCGGAGTATTATTAATTGATCCAGATGATATTACCATATATGGTGGTAATTATCCTTTTACAATTAATGTAGCTGATAATACAACTGGAAGCTCTAGAACAGGTACGGTTGTTATATCAAAACAAAATTCAAGAGTTACAGGTGTAAGTTCACATACAATAAATATAACACAAAGTGCATAATGAGTACAATAATAACATTTCCATTTCAAGAAAAAGAAGGCAAATATTTTGCACCAATAGTATCACAACAAAATACATATAAAGTAACTGGTGGTGCTGTTGTTGCCGATGCTAACAAACTTGTTTCTGGTGTTAAAGGCGTTTTTATGAAAGTAAGAATTAAACTTACTGGAGTAAATGCACAAACAAAAAAAGAACTGTTTGCTGTTAATTCAGAAGCAGTTAATTCATCAAATTAAATTATATGAAATTACAAGTACGAAAATTACAAGAATCCGATTGGGATTTTTTGCCCTCATGGTGGGAAGCTTATAAACAAGAAGCTATACCACGTGATTTTCTTCCAGGCGCTTTTCAAATAGGCGATGAAGAAAAAAAAAGAGAAGGTTTAGGTGGCTTTATGGTATGCAAAGGGGATGACCCTATTGCAGCTATGTGGCTATGGATGACAAATAGTAAGACTGCAATTCCAGCTGTAGTGATTAGCGATAAAACGTATAAAGACACAGACAGAAGTGATGCATTGCAACTCTTAGTAAACTTTACAACAGATTTTGCTGAAGAATTAGGATATAAATATTCTTTTGCATGGGCAAAACCTGGTGTATTATTAGATAAATATAAAAAGGCTGAGTATTATGTAGATGAAACTCCGTCTTATGAATTAATAATAAAATACTAATGGGAAGTATAGTAAAAGGGGTTGCCTCTCTTTTTGGAGGAAGAGCAAGAAGACGCGAACAAAAACAAGCTAATCAGGCTCTTGATAAAACACAAGGTGCTTTTGATTCTTTTAGATATGATAATATTTATGAAGGAATGCAAGCACCAGAATTTCAAGATCAATTACAAGGTGTTGATACAACTGCTGCTTTAGCCGCTTTAACAGCTGGACAAAATAGATTAGCAGGCTTACAACAAGATCCTGCAAAATTAGCAACGCAACGAGATGCTATAACAACAGCTGGCAGTATGCAAAAAGCACAACAAAGAGGTTATACCGCAGGGCAAACAAATGTAGGCGGTCTTCAACGAGGTGCAGACGCTGGTTTAACTAATACTATGCGAAATCTTCAGGTCTCAACTGCTGGTGCTGAAATGGCTGCACAAGAAGCGGACCAAGCTTTAGCTGCATCACAAGATCTTGCTGCACAAGCAGGTACAGGTGCTGGTGGTGCTACTGCTTTAGCTGCGCAAGCCGCAAAATCTAAAGCAAAAATTGCTTCTGATATTGATCAACAAGTAAAAAGAAATGAATTATTAAGAGCGCAAGGAGAATCTGAATTACAAAGATCTCAACTAGGCCAAGAAAATTTAGCTTCAAAATTTGATTTAGGCCAACAGCAATTTAATGTAGGGCAAGCCAATCAAGCAGAAAGATTTAGTGCAGATGCTTTTAATAGAGCTGAACAATTTAATGCTGGTCAATTTAACAGAATGTCTATGTTTGACGCACAGGCACAAAATCAATTTAGTAGGGATGCTTTTGGGGCTGGAAATAGACTAGAGCAATTTAATGCTCAACAAGATACAAGAATGGCTGAACTTGGCGCTAGATTTGATTTACAAAGTGCAAATGTACAAACCGATGCTGCAAGATTTGCGGCTACAACAAATAATCAATATCAAGTTGATTTAAACAACAGAAAATTTGCTATAGACCAGGCTACAAGAAACTTTGAATTTAAAAATCAACAAAGAGAATTAGATGTTTTAGAAGCAAAAAATGATAGAGCATTAGCTAGAAAACAAGCCGCTGATGCCGCAAGAGCACAGGCAAAATCTGATCTTATTGGTGGCATTGCGGGTGTAGCAAGTGCGGCTGTTGGTGGATTTGCCGGCGGCGGAGGTTTTGATTTAGGCGGAGCACTTCAAGCTTCTAATTAATAATTTAACTAATTTAGTATGGATACGTATAGCAAATATAAAGACGCTTTTCAATATGCCGGCGGTGGTATGAAAAGCCAACAAATGGTTGGTGCTGCAATTGACTCTGCTTTTGAAGAGCAAAGAAAAATGCAAGAAGAGGCTAGAAAGCGTAATGAGTCTAAGCTTAGACAAGGGTTATATCAAGTTAAAATTAGTCAAGCCTTGCAAGATGACATGGACGACTTAAACCTAACTGGAATAACTGGCGCACAAGGAGTTGATAGCGTAATGAATCAAGCTGGAAGAAGTATGGCTGATTATGGTGCTTTTTTAACTTCTGAATTAAAAAGGACTGGAAATTATGATACTTATGCTAATGAGATGTCTAAATTAAGGAGCCAAGTTAAGCATCTAGGTAATATACAAAATGGAGTAAAATTATTTTCTACAAACGCTAATAAGCTTTTAGCAGATGGAGAATTATCTAGTTTTACTAGTGATGATGCATTGATGATGGCTGCTGATTTTGAAAGAGGAGCACCAAATGGAAAATTTGAAACAGTAAATGGACAACTTGAATGGGTTTCAAAAACGCCTCCATCTGAGCAACATCCAGAAGGTAAAGAATACAGAATTGCTGCATCTGAATTTTCTAGACTTAATGACAAGCTATTAAAAAAAGAAGATGTTGATACAATTATAAGTGGAGCAATGGGAGTGCAAAAAGGCAATAGTGGTAATATTTTAAGCTTTGATCAAGCGGCAACAGGTGAAGATGGAAGACCTGGCTTGTCAGCAAAAGATATAGCTTTAGATAGTTTAGATACTGTATTAGCCGCTAACGGTGCGGAAGATGAAAAAATTTTAAGGCAAAAAAGAGCTTTAATGATGGATCATTTTGGTGCAACAAAAGAAGATACTTTAAAAATGGCTCAAACTATGCTAGATCCTAATACTTTATCTAATGAAGAAAAAGCAGATGGTGTTAGGACTGAATTAGATAGGCAAGTTCGAAATAATTGGACAGATAGAGCTCAAGGCTTGTATGGTATAAATTCTGATGCGGTGCAAAGATATGATCAAGCAAAAGGAAGATATTATTTAGAAACACAAGATCAATACGCTAACATTGCTGATGTAAAAGATATACAAAGAAATCTTGGCAATATGACTTATAAAAACCAAGATGGTGCTGATGTTTTATCAGGAAGTTATCAAGGAAGAGCTATAGAAAAACAAGGTAAAGACGGAACAGTCATTGGCAATATTATGCCTTTAGATCAGTATAAAAAAGAATATAGAAATGAATATTCTAGAGAATTACAAAATAGCTTAATGAAAAAAGGGTTTCATAATCCTATACCTGTAATGGGTAAAGTATCACAAGCAACACTTGATCAAATTGCTGCAGAAAAAGATGAAACTAAAAAACAAAAATTAATTCAAGAAGCTATAGCTATTCAAAGCCAGCCAATAGGGTTTAGAGTTACTAATCATAAACTAACA
>Ga0315315_10001941_pt1 | contig 18985 bp, 14 predicted proteins | sample M140m3416metaG_FD_203699 | JGI IMG/M metagenome (GOLD analysis project Ga0315315, IMG submission 203699) | Ammonia-oxidizing marine archaeal communities from Monterey Bay, California, United States - M1 40m 3416 | ecosystem: Environmental > Aquatic > Marine > Intertidal zone | place: USA... | reverse complement strand
GTCGAAAAAGCTGGTGTCCCTTTACCACTCAAGTGGCATTGAAACAGACCACTCTTCTCACGGAATAGCACAAATGAAAACGATACTGTTACTGGGATTTTTTAGCCTGTCAGTTGCCACGTGTTATGCGGCTGACAAGAGCGCGGCGACGTTAGACATTACAAAAGCTGATGCGGACTTTGCCATACAGGGCGAGTACACCGGCACACTTGAATTCAATGGAGACGAAGTCAAATTCGGGATACAGGTAATCGCAAGCGGAGATGGTCAGTTTCGTTCGGTGGGGTATGTTGGAGGGCTTCCAGGAGACGGATGGGACGGATCGGAACAAACGAAGCATCCCGGAGCCGGCAAGACAGTCGACGGTGTATGTGTTCTTGAAGCAACCAACGGTGAAGGCCGTGCTGTAATTAAAGACGGAATCCTGACTTTGTACGCCGGCAGCAACGAAGCTGCAGGAGAACTCAGAAAGGTCGTCAGAAAAAGTCCAACACTGGGAGCAAAACCTACTGAGAAGGCTGTTGTTCTTTTTGATGGTTCCACCGCGGACAATTTCGAAGGTGGGCAGTTGTCTAACAGAAATTTTTTGAAACAGGGAGCAACCAGCAAACAGAAATTTGGCAGCTACAAACTGCACATGGAATTTCTACTATCGTATATGCCACATGCCCGCCACCAGGGTCGAGCAAACAGCGGGTGTTATCACCAGGGACGTTACGAAGTACAGATTCTGGACTCATTCGGGCTTGAAGGTGTGGACCACGAATGTGGCGGCATTTATACAATTGCACCGCCAAAGATCAACATGTGCTACCCACCGCTGTCATGGCAGACCTACGACGTCGAATTTCATGCAGCAAAGTACGACGATGCAGATAAGAAAATCAAAAACGCCTGGATCACGGTTTTGCACAATGGCGTGAAAGTTCACGACCACCAGGAACTGGGATATGCAACTCGAGCACACCCAGTTGACGAAGGTCCGGAAGACGGCCCGATCTATCTTCAGGATCACAACAACCCCATTCGGTTTCGCAACATATGGGTGGAGCCTATTGAGTAAGCCGCCCTTGCACCGATTGACGCCAGCAGGCCTCCTTTTCCTGTTCTTCGCCTTACCCGGTTCACTGGGCGCAGACGTCTATTCAAATGCAATCGTAGCGACCGATCATCCGGCTGCCAGCAAGGCGGGTTTGCAGATACTCAGGCAGGGCGGCTCTGTTGTTGATGCAGCGGTTGCTTCGTCATTTGCACTGTCTGTCGTACGACCTGCCAGCTGCGGAATTGGTGGCGGTGGATTCATGGTTATTTGGAATGCGGAATCACAACAGGCAATCGCTCTTGATTATCGCGAATCCGCTCCTGCTGCTGCCATCCGTGATATGTTTGCAGCAGCCAACGGACCAGAATCTGCAAGCGTCCGAGGGGGCAGGGCGATCGGTATACCGGGAACGGTCGCAGGACTCTGCTATGCAGCCGAGCACTACGGCACACTACCCCTGGCTACTTTGTTGACTCCGGCCATTCGTCTGGCAACCATCGGTGTAGAAATAGACGAATATGACCGGGCGATTCAAAGACGAGTTCTAAAAACGATCGGTAGCCAAAGCGGTTATTCCCAAAGGTATGCGGCACTGGTACACCTGTATTTAAACGATGGAATTCCCTGGAAGTCCGGAAATCGATTTCGTTCGCCACAACTACCAGTGCTGAAACGAATTGCAGAACACGGACCGCATGCCTTCTATCGTGGCGATGTCGCCAAAGCCATTCTTCGGGAATCAGACGAACATGGCGGGATCCTGTCAGCAGAAGACCTCACAAACTATGTACCGAAAGTGCGAAATCCCGTTTCCGGACAATTCCGAGATGCCACTGTGCTTTCGATGCCTCCTCCATCCAGCGGAGGCATTGCACTTATCCAAGTGCTGCAGGCATTGGAACAATGGGAAACGCAAACACAATCATCACTGAAAGATCTGAAACACAACAGCGACGAATACATCCATGTGATCAGCGAAGCAGCCAAACATGCGTTCGCAGATCGATCACGATTTCTGGGAGACAGTGACTTTGTCCGTGTGCCAGCGAAGCAGCTCACCAGCCTCGCCTACGCGGCTCAAACAGCTGCAAAGATTGATCGTTCAAAAGTGCGCCCCCCAAATTCATATGGCCGCTATTTCAACAGTGATGACTCCGGCACCAGTCACATTTCGATCATCGATGGTAACGGCAACGCAGTCTCATGTACCGAAACAATCAATCTGACATTTGGCAGCTTTGTCGTTGTGCCGGAATATGGAATTGTCCTGAACAACGAAATGGATGATTTCTCAGCTCGGCCTGGCCAACCCAATGCCTTCGGCCTGCTGCAAAGCAAAGCGAATTCGGTTGACCCCGGCAAAAAGCCTCTGTCGAGCATGACACCTGCCATCGCCATCCGCGACGGACGGGCTGTGTTCGCCAGTGGTGCTTCCGGTGGCCCTCGTATCATCTCAGCAACAGTGCAGGTCACACTCAATCATCTGGTCTTTGAGATGACACCACAGCAGGCTGTGACAGCCCCGCGATTCCATCACCAATGGTTTCCAGACGTGCTCAACCTGGAATCTGGATTTGCAGACTCTGTTCGGAATTCACTGAGTCACAAAGGCCATCGGCTCAAAAGCATCTCTGCCGCCGGAGTCAATCAGGCTGTCTCCTTAGATCCCAACGGCCAACTCCGAGGCGCAAGCGATCCTCGCAAACACGGCCAAGCGGCAGGATTTTGAGCCCCTGGTAATATAGGACGATTGCATTGCCATTCCGTGAAAGGTAACGTGCGCAGAATGTATGCCATTCGGACCCCTTAGGGCTTCAAGTAGCTTCAGTTGGCTATGAACGATCTTCTAATTTGCAGAACCTCAACGCTGAGATCGTCCGATAAATATCACGGAGTCACAGACAGATGGAGAGTCAAATGATCGGACGAGCCCCAAGAACACCGTCGCGCACACATTACGGGATGATTATCCTCAGTGCAGTTGCCATGATCTGCCTGACCGAAACGCAGATAGCCACCGCCGAAAACACACCGGAACGCACGCTCACCCTGCCACGAGAATTTCAGCGTCGTTCTCTGACGCGTGTTCTATCAGCCGAACTGGCTGAGCAGCTTTCGACCACGATCGAAAGGGTCTACAACGTTAATTTGAGTGATGAAGAACGTCTGGCAGCTGCGGATCACGTTCGTGACTTACTTGGGAACGCCGAGCTCAGCAACTTCCGATCATCCGTTAATCGCCGAGTTGACCTCATTAGTGCCGGCATTCATGCACAGCAAAATAAATCACTTTCTGCTGAAGACCAGGCAGCCATCAAGACAATGATCCTGTCCGCTAACCGCTTCGAAGACACATGCAGTGCGACCGACGCCGAAGCTGTGCGGTCAGCATGGCAGCAACTGCAGCCAAACGCTGAAGCCAAAGCGATCCTGGAACCAGTGTTTGTAAGCCATTACTTCAATCAAAACATGCACGTCACGCTTTCGGAACACATGCTGTCTGAATTCCTTAGCGACTATCAAACTCGCAGCGGCACAATCGCTGAGTGTCTTTTAGGTGCGTGGGTGACAGGAACGAAGGTTACCAATGCGAATGTCTCTGTCGATATCAAGCATTCGGACGACAGCGGTCACTTTTTGCTGCAACTCAACGGACAAACATCGTCTAACACTCAGGGCCGTAAGAAACCAGCCACGATATTCACTCGCGGCAACCACACTTTTCTGATCGAGTCTCCCGTATTCTTCGATGGAGAAACCCTTAGCACAGGTGAGGCCAGTATCGATGTGAATACGAACAACAAAACAGTCGGCGTCAAAACAGACTACGATTGGATCCCGTTGTTCGGATCTATCGCCCGTAAGATTGCTCGCAAAAAATCTCAGGAAAAGCGTGGTCAGTCTAACCAAATTGCCGCCCAAAAGATCACCAATGAGGCTTTGCCTGAGTTCGTTAAGGAAGTCAACGAGCGATTATCTAAAGCCAATACAGCTATTCAGCAGGATCTGTTTACCGGTCTGAATGACAAAGGTGTTGGACCGGACTCCATTTCGTCACGATCCAGCGAGTCACATCTTGCAGTGAGTTCCCGCACGATGGGAGCCACTCGACTTGGCGGATCAGCACAACCATTTGTCCCGCTGCCCGAACGAGGCATCGCGATCCAGTTACATGAAACAGCCATCAATACTTTTATTGACGGTCTGGAACTAAACGGGCGGTCAATCCGCGGAGACCAATTCAAAGATGAAATCAGCAAATCACTAAGCGCACTGCTGCAGCGCGACATCAAATTCGGAGATTCTGCTGACGAGTCCTCAGATGCGAATTCCGAACCACCAGCAACGTTTATTTTCGACGAAAACGATCCTATCCGCGTTCGTATCGAACAAGACAGTGTTCTTCTCGTCCTGCAAATCACGATCGAAGAAGAGAGCAAAGACGCACTGCCAAAGCATCGGATCGAAGTTCCTATTGGAATCGCAATTGATGGTACTGACATTGTCCTTTCTCCCCCCGCAAAGCTTACGACAATCCGAGCGACTGCATTGGAACCAGTAAACGCCCTTAAGCGAGCCGGGATTGCGAATCAAATTCGTCGTATTGTTGTGGCTCGACTGCCCGAGCGCAAGATTGATGGCAGTGTGAGCATTGCAGCATCTGACACTAAGACCATCAATTTACAAACACATGTTGTCAGCAGCAGTGACGGTTGGCTGAACATCGAATTGCAGTAACCATTCTGGCAACGCTGAACATACGACATTGAGAAGCCCGGCCGCTGACAGACCGGGCTTCTTTTCCTGACATCGGACGCTAAGTAACCAGGAGACGTACTGTGACTGACTGCCTGCAGAACTGTTTTGGTTTTGTCACAGGCAGCACCCAGGGAATCGGGGCAGCCATGGCAACAGCAATGGACAACGCGGGAGCTTCAGTCATCCGCCACGGTCAGCCTGAAGCCCCAAAGACCACCTCTAATAAAAACTCACAGTTCATTCTGCATACAGATTTGAGCAGCCATCTGCCTAAATCGGCTCGCCACCTTGTCAAAAAGGTACTCGAACAGGAACCACGTACGAATCTACTGGTCTGTAATGCAGGTACCTACATGGACCAGCCGTTTCTTGAGATGGAATTTGAGACCTTTCAATCGACCATGCAACTGAACGTGGCCAGCCAGTTCCTGTTGGTTCAGGAATTCGCCCGGCATTGGGTAAAAAATAAAATTGCCGGACGAGTTGTACTTACGGGATCCATCAACGGTCGATTGGCTGAACCGGTGCACGTCGCTTACGACACATCCAAAGGAGCAATCGAAGCGATGGTACGATCGCTGAGTGTTTCCTTGGCTCCCCATGGAATCCGAATTAACGGAGTTGCACCTGGACTCGTCAAGACTCCACTCACTGCATCGGCACTGAACAATCAATCGGACCGCCGCTGGATGGAACTGCATACGCCGAATGGCGAGGTGCCAGGACCAGAATCCTGTGCCGGTGCAACGGTGTTTCTTCTAAGCGACGCCGCAGCACACATTCATGGACAGATGCTGTTTGTGGATGGGGGCATGAGCATCTGGCAGCAACCAGAGCGACCTGACAACTGGAATTAATATTAGCACGGTCACTCGTGACTTCCCCAGTCTGCCTGACCGGGAAGTTTTCACTGAGGAGATCTTCTGCTACCGCAGGCAGAATGAACGCGGATTGTTTTGCCAATGGCTGGTCGTGCCGAATCCCTGTTTGACAAACTCATTTTGTGCCGAAACACAAATTAGCAGGATGGCCTGCTCACATTTTCTAAGCACTCCAGTTCGTAGAAACATGCTCGTTTCGAGTCGCAGAAGGGATGTCATCATGCGACATACAAGACAATCCACAATCTTCCTGTTAATCGCGGCTTTGTTCTTGAGTGGTTGCGCCACTAGTGGCAAGTCAACTTCGCCACCCCATGATCATGATCCGGAACCAGCACTGCGTTCGGCCAGAAGACCAAGCCCTCCACCACCGGCTCCCGCTGCCTACGGGATATCTCACGTAAGAACCATTGGATTTCTTCGAGCGTTGAGCAGCAAAGACGACGCGGCTGATCGCTCCTGTGGCATGGCTCCGTGCGCAGAAGGCTGTTGTCCAGCTCCTACAAGTCACGCGAATGATCGCCATCCATGCTTAGCCGAACGCCTCGAAGATCCATTCCTCGATCAGCTTCCGGAACAGGAAAGTAAACCTAAACAGCCACAAGTACCTCAATCGCACCCGGCGCCCCCGGCAGCTCGGAAACATCAGGCACTCTCCCCTTTGCCACATACCGGAGTATCCTCAGGAAGACCCTCAGATAGTTACTTCCCAACGAAATCCGGTCGACAACGGTCGATCGTCGAACCACCGCGCTGGCAGGAACGTCACACAACACGATCAGCAGCAACGTATCATTCAGTCACTCAGGAAACCAAATCAACTCCGGTCTTCCCTGCATCAGTGTGAATCACGATTCAGTCACGCCAAAATTTTGCTAGCTGATTCGGGTGATTTCAGACTGCACAACACAAACGGCCCCGGATATTTATCCGGGGCCGTTTGTGTTGATCGTAAAATACTCAATCAACAATCAGTACAACACAACTAATGTTGTCACGAGAACCGCCTTGCAACGCGCCGTCTACAATCGCAGTGGCTACAATCTGAGGATCGTCAGACGACTGAAGCAGCTTCTGAACCGCTTCGTCATTGATTCCGTCGGTGACCCCATCACTGCACAGTAGAAACCGATCGCCAGACCCAGGATTGATTTCGCGAGCATTTGTCCCTGCCGCTCCGTCTCGCGTACCAAGGTATCGATACAAGACATTTCTATACCGATGGTTTTCCGCTTCTGCAGGAGTAATTGTACCGGCATCCAGCAGTGCCTGAGTCAATGAATGATCTGTAGTTTCCTGAGTCATCTTTCCGTCACGCAGATGATAGACGCGACTGTCTCCGACTCCTCCGACGTAAAAACGTTCACCTACACAAATAACGAAGACGACCGTCGTACCCATGTTACGAACAGACGGATCAATTTCGCTGAGCGCCATAATTTCTGAATTGGCGTACTCCACCGCCCCGTCAATTGTTTCCACAATCGCTTTCGCTTCACAACTCGCAAAGTCGAGATTCTTATCCAGCTGCTGCGGAATCAGTTCCACAGCCAGTTGACTGGCCTTCTCACCGGCATTCTGACCACCCATACCATCGGCGACAATGAAGTAGCGAGACGAGCCGTCAACAACGAAATTGTCTTCGTTGTTCTCACGGTAGTTTCCCGTGATACTGACATGTCCGGAACGAATGGAAACCATGTGAGTGCCTGTAAACCGATCAGAGCCTCAAAATTTTCTGCCAAAGCGGTGACAATATCCTTCAAGGTCACTTCGCTTCGAATGGTGGACCAGCTGTCCAGTTTAACCCGAGTTTCCGTCTCGACGTCCGCAAAGAGTACCAAAAACATCCGTCAGCCCAAGAGTTGTCGTACTAATCAGCATCTCACCAGCATCAAATCCTGCTGAGGTACCTAGCAATCGATTCTGGCTTTCCACTAACTGAAAAACTCTTTGCTTGTCCGGCGGAAATTGAGTTTGATAACAGCGAATCGCCGCAATCTTCGCGTCCAGCGTGTCTGAAATATCAGATACGAACCGACCGCCACCTTCCGGCAAGCTCAAATTCTGCAATCCAAGAGGATACCACACCTGTCGTTGAATTCGATGAACCGGCAGGTTGTCAAATGTCTCTTCCCACTTTGTCAGTCGCGAATAGAAAACAGCCGCGTCTGTGATTTGCATCGCCTGCCAGTGGTCAGGAGACGCCATCGGCGTCTTGTCTGCAATCCCCAGCACCATCTGCGGACGATATCGCCGAAACACTTTCGCCAATTCGACCCGAGCTTCAAAGGTATCGAATAGCCGACGATTAGGAAGCTCCAGCGTTTCCCGAATCTGCACTCCCAGAATTTTCGCAGCCTGAACGGCTTCCTCCAGTCGGACTTCCGGACCAGGACTCAACGGAGTTGGCTCTCCATCAGTCAGATCGACAATCCCCACTCGCAATCCCTGCTGAACCATTCGCGCAAGCGTGCCCCCGCAGGCGATTTCCACATCGTCCGGATGAGCTCCCACAGCGATCACATCGAGCGGGACTGGCAGAGATGACGAAATTGATGCCATACCGGTTAGTTCCTTTGAAAATTTAAACCAGTGTAAAGAGGCAGAAGAAACCGCGGAAGGGTTGTAGCGAAATTGCCCCATATAAACTCACTGGAGTATGACAAATCCTTTCACAGCCGGCGGACTCCGATGGGGTTCGTGACTTCTGGTGACTTCAGTCAGCCGTTACAGTGAGATTGACGTAATTGTCGATGGGCATTCAACCAGAAGCGGACGTGTGACACAGCCGAGCCCGGAATCACAATCAGATCAAGAACGCGAACTCATTGACCGAGTCGTAAAAGGCGATCATGATGCGTTAGCCCAACTGTTCTCCAAGAATCGTGATCGGTTGTGGAGAATGATCAGCTTCCGTATGGATCCACGTCTGCATGGCCGTGTCGATGCTGACGACGTTTTGCAGGAAGCATGGCTCGCAGCAGTTCTGCGAATCGATCATTTTCAAGCGGATGCAACTCGTTCCATTTTCGTTTGGTTCCGGATGATCGCCAGCCAATCACTCATTGATTTGCACCGCAGACACCTTGGAACCAAAAAGCGTAACGCAGCGCTGGAATTCTCAATCAATCGAGGTTGGGCGGCTGATTCCACGTCCTCTGCGCTTTCCTTCCATCTGCTGGGAAACCTCACCTCTCCCAGCGAGGCTGTGTTACGAGAAGAACTATCCATCCAACTGCAGGACTCTCTGACCTCCATGAACGAAATTGACCGTGAGGTTCTTGCGTTACGTCACTTCGAGCAGTTGAGTAACAAAGAGACAGCTCAAATACTTGGCATATCAGACCAGGCTTCAAGCGATCGATACATGCGTGCTCTGGCACGCATGAAAAATGTACTGCAGATACTTCCGGAATTCCGCGACTGAATCTCGTTATACTTCATAGCTTCAGCAGCTGAAGGGGTGAGCCCAACGAACCGCATGCTGTTTGGCTTCAGATTGCTGACTGTTTCTATCTTTGACAGATCAACAGGAAATAACTTTTGGTGACGAATCCGGATATTCCACAATCGAATGGCGAGACCGGTTTTCACCTGCAGGGTACCCCGCAGCCGGGGCGAGAAGCAGATTTGCGCGCACGCGCGCCAGTCGAGTTGCTGGCAAGTCAGTTCGTTGCAGAACTACGAGAAGGCCATCGACCTTCTGTTCAGACTTACGCTAAACGCTATCCACTGCATGCAGATGTTATTCTCGAATCATTCCCCGTCTTATACATGCTGGAACAAGCGAGGCTACAAAACGAAGCTCAGACAATCCGCCGCAGTATGCCTCAACAATTTCCCTTCACACGCATTGGAAACTGTGAACTGCTGTGTGAACTCGGTCGAGGCGGTATGGGCATCGTATTTCAGGGAAGAAACACTCACAGCGGACATATTGTCGCAGTGAAGATCTTACCATGGCGAGTGTCAATGGTTCCGGACTGGCAGGACCGATTTCGCGAAGAAGCGCGCATCGCAGCGGAGCTTCGACATCGGCATATCGTCCCCGTCTATCACTTTGGCCAGGAACACGGTTACTGCTACTACACGATGCAGTTCATTAACGGAGTCTCACTGGACCAGATCATAAGTCGTCTGTGTGTGACTGACGGAATTGTCTATCAGGATGAGATCGCCAGAGAACAAAAAAAACGTCCCGACGGTTTTTGTGCTGAGGATCAACTGGCCTCTGTTCCCCCGACTGAGGCTTCGGCCAGCTCGGACGGTGCACGCCTCACGCGTTTCTCATGGAAAGCATTTGCTCAAATCGCAATGCAGGTCTGCGACGCTCTGCGATACGCTCACCTGCAACAAGTGCTTCACAATGACATTAAGCCCGGCAATATTCTGGTGGATGCCAAAGGACAGGTTTGGCTGACGGATTTTGGACTTTCCGGGTCAGTGCGGTCATGTGACTCAAAAAACCAGGCGAAAGACCTGCATGGTACCCTGCGTTACATGGCTCCGGAACGATTTGTCGGGCGACACGACGTTCGAAGTGACATCTACTCCCTCGGCCTGACACTCTACGAGATGCTGGCAATGCAACCAGCGTTTGAGGCTGTAACCGAAGCAGAGCTCATTCGGAAGGTCCAGCATAATTCACCTGTCCGACCATCCCGACTGCAGCGGCAGGTCCCAAAACCTCTTGAAACGATCGTCTTGAATTGCATCGCAAAAAATCCGGCAGAACGCTACCAAGCAGTCGAATCGCTCTATTCCGACCTATTGCTGTTTGGGCGAGGCCAGCGCGTAACATCAACCCGTCGTAACAAACTGGCTGCTCTTTGGAGCGACTGGGCTTCCGGCGAAAAACGTCGCCAATAGGCACACTTCTCGGCATGTGTAATCTCACCAAATACCAGAATCCGAGTAATGCATGCTCGGGATTATGAAGCAAACCGGATAGTTCTGTTGTAGAATTCCACCGGCTCTGAAACCACCTGACATTCGGGCCAACACTTTGCGTCAGGAAACTACTGAGTAGCCGATCCCGTTTCAACATGACTGAATCGACTCAGACACCAGTGACTGCTGACGAATACCTGGCGCTGCTTAAAAAGAGCGGCCTGATGTCTGAGCGTCAGATTCGCAAAGTTCGACAGGTGTTTGATGTTCAACCGGGATCTTCAGGAGAAGAGCTGGCACGGCAACTGGTACAGCAACAAGCATTGACTCCATTTCAGGCCGAAAGACTGCTTGAAGGACGTTACCGCGGATTTCTAATCGACGGCTATCGTATTCGTGAAATCCTTGGTGTCGGCGGCATGGGCTGCGTGTTTATTGCCGAAGACCCCGAATCGAATCAGAAGGTTGCTGTCAAGGTCCTGTCCAATCAATACGCAACCGACGCTGGTATGCTGGCGCGCATGAAACTCGAAGGCTGGGCTGGGATGCAGCTACAGCATCCCAATGTGGTCAGAACTCATCGAATGGGCTCCACTGGTGCCGTAACGTATCTGGTGATGGATCTGGTGCGAGCAATCAGCTTACACGAAATGATTGCATTGGGTGGCGCGGTCAGACCAGCGATGGCATGCGACATGTTTCGTCAGGCGGCACTTGGCCTGCAGGCTGCCCATGACCGCAACATCATTCACCGTGATATTAAGCCGGCAAACATTCTGGTCGATCAGACCGGTCGTGCCTGGATTCTGGACTTTGGGCTGGCATTGGTGGGTGACAACAAAGCTGCTGAATTCTCTTTGGCAATGATCTTCGGTCATGATTGCCTCGGGACTCCGGATTACATCGCTCCGGAGCAGTCACTGGACAGCAACGCTATTGACGCTCGAGCAGACATCTACAGCCTGGGCTGTACGCTCTATGTCGCACTCACTGGTCGAGTTCCCTTCGCGGACTGCAAAACGAACCGAACCAAACTGGAAGCTCAACGAACACGCACAGCACCACCTGTTATCGCCATCAATCCGGAAGTCTCTCAGGAGATTTCTGACGTCGTTGAAAAAATGATGGCTCGAGATCCAAACGATCGCTACCAAACAGCAAGCGACGCGGCCGCCGCTCTTGAATCACATTCAAAACAACTGCCTGTGAAATTTGATTTCCGCAAGTTGATTACCATTCGCGCTCGATTAGCAAGACAACGCGAAGTCGCCGAAAACAGAAATCGAACCGGCCCACATTCTATTATTACGTCTTCACTGTCGTGGGTGGATAATCCGAGCCATCATCTGCGACGAGAAGCAGACGTTCGGGCAGAAGGAGACACCTTTTCGGGAAATGAGACGCCGGCGATCCGACAACAGGACCAGCCTTCCCCCGCACGCTCTCGCCAATCTCAACAATTGCGTTTTACGAGAGTGAAGTCATTGCTGCCTAAACCACAAGGCTGGTACGTGCAGTCACTAAAGAGCCGACGCCGTACCGCGCTCCGAACCTCGCGATGCAGAGTTGGCAAGACAGCTGACTGCGAAATCAGAGTTGACGGCAAAGCATGTGATGAGCACCAGTGCACTCTGAAATTCGACGGCCAGGTATGGCGGCTGAAACAGGAATCATTGAGTCACCCGACGTTTGTTGACGGACACCTCAATCCTTACGTCGACTTGAAACCAGGATCGAAGGTGACGTTTCTGGATGGTTCCGGATTCATCCTGAAACAGGTCCAAGATGATGTAAAGGAACCATTTCTCCCGGAGACCCCTCGTTGGGCAATTACAGTCACGATCGCTGGAGCAGTGGCCATTGTGGCCTGCGCCGCCTGGATTCTGTTCGGCTAACCCCGGAAACCCTGCCATGGCCACGGCTAACTGTTGAATGAGGCAACTTCAGGGGCCGAAACGTCCATAAATCCAGCCCAGTCTGCCAGTTTCACGGTTTCGAACACTCGAAGAACCGCAAACCGAATTGATCCTGGTACTTCGAAGCGGGTGTTTCTGGTTACTGGCCACTGATTCCGTTAGTTTTGTCCCTTCAGACAGGCTGGCCTCAACAGAAGGTGCATTCTCACCTCTACAGTGAGTGACAGGCACGGGCTGTGCTTTCCAACCAGATGACATTTGTCGACGTCTGCGACGTTGATCCTGAAGGTCGAAATTCGATGGCGAAAAAGAAGGCGACGAAGAAAAAATCGACAAAGACTAAGAAGTCCGCTTCACGCGCGGCAACCAAAAAGACAGCACCGCGTGAAGCTGCAAAAAAGAAGGCCGCTGCAAAACCAGCAGGGAAGAAGAAGGCTGTTGCGAAAAAGAAACCGGCTGGCAACGTGACCAGAAAAACCTCCGCACGTGTCGTCAGTGAAGCACCTGCTCCGGCAAAGAAAGCCGTTAAGAAACGAAAAGGCGTTCGTCGGGCAACCACGATAAGTGGAATACGAACCAGCAAACCTGCTCGCAAACTCGGACGGTCACAGATACCAATCGACGCACCATTGGATATCGTGTTCCAAAATGATCAACCAGCTCGTGAAGCATTCGTGTTTCTTGGGATCCACACAGTCCGAGAACTGGAAGAATTCGAACCAGACGAACTGGTCCGACGACTGACCAGTCCGGCCAAGCAGACCGTCGGACGCATTCGCAAAATTCTTGCCATGAACAATCGTAGTCTGGAACAGGACGAAGCGTTCGCTCTGGAATTCAAGGAACGTCTTTCACAAACGCAGGCGATGAGATAAACGGCGGCTCAGTCCGTGCAGCCTAATTACTCCGCCATCTCTCACAGAGAGAATAGACACAGAAGCCCGGTTTCAACAAACCGGGCTTCGTGCGGTTCCTACTAGGCTTCTTACAAGATCGTTCACCATGACTCCTGTTGTGTTCCTACTTCTAAGCTGTGTTGCAGGTTTCCTTACTGGAGGCATCCCATTTGGCTATCTGGTGGGACGCGTTGTACTGGACGATGATATCCGCAATCACGGCAGTGGAAATATCGGAGCCACCAATGTTGGACGTGTCTTGGGGTGGAGCTGGGGCGGCATGGTCTTGTGCCTTGATGCACTCAAAGGACTGATTCCAACACTAGGTGCATCGTATGCGGCCACAAGGGTCATTCCGGAACAATGGCAACTCCATGCGGGGGTTGCGGCCGGCATCAGTGCTGTTGTCGGACACATTTACCCGGTGTACCTGAGATTGCAGGGCGGTAAAGGAGTTGCCACTGCTCTGGGAGTCGTCATTGTTCTGGCTCCCAAAGCCATGAGCATCGCACTGGTAGTGTTCATTGTTGTCCTTACAACCTCTCGCAGAATGGCTCTTGCCTCAATTCTGGCAGCAATAACATTCGGTCTGTCCTATTTTTTGCTGGTCGGTCGCAACGCATGGACTGTGCCACTCGCATCGCTGACAGCCTTTGCATTCTGCATTCCCTCATTGATTGTCTGGCGACATCGCAGCAACATCGTACGGCTGCTGGCTGGGACAGAACCAGCGTTTACGAGCAAACCCAAGCCGACTGATGGCGCCGCTGATCTGAGAGAGCAGACTGATCGAAATAAGTTCTGACAAGAAAATTCTTTGTCGCTATTCCCTGACCGCCGACATTCGTTTCCCACAGCTACTGCCCACACGGCACATTGAAGATGCAGAATCAAAGGCTGAATTTTGCGTTGGCGTTTGTGCATTAACAGACTCACGCCATTTCGATAACCGTTCCTGAAACTCCACTGCCCCCCCTTCATGTCGCAAAGGGCATAGTGCGGGACGATCATATGAAATCAGAATCCCATCTTGGCTTCACTGGTTGTTCAGTTTAAGAAACGTCCGGATGATCTGTTTTCTTTCCGTGACGTTCCGGAATTCATTCTCAGTGACAATGGTTCTGAGTTCATCAGCAAGTCACTTTGACAATTTTTGAACTGCGACAATGTCGACACATTGTATGCCGAGTCAGGCAGTCTGTGACGCAATCGGGATACGGAAATCGTTCACAGTCACTTCTACAACAAACACCTTACCGGTAAAACATCGGAGGAATTTCTAGAAGCGAAAGTCGTGATCGCCAACTGGCGGTAAACGGACAACAGTACTGGCTGCAACATTCACATATCAAGATTTGTGAACGTTGCGATGCGATTCAGATCCTTGAGCAACCCAGTTGGAGACTGATACCGGTCTTCGGGCCGTTTGCTGAGCATTCTCATCACGCAACCTTCGAACAGGTCATTAATCGATAATTGATACTTCTTAGGCGTCTCCGGCACCTCATTACGGATTTTATCCAGTAATGCCGGAATCGAATGCGATTCAAAAGGCGGGCGGCCGGTGAGTAATGCATAGCAGGTGACCCCCAATGCATAAATGTCAGAGCGGCCATCTGCTGTTGTCACATCCTTTGTTGCTTCCGGCGACATATAAGCCAGATCTCCGACCAATTGTCCTGGCAAAGTGATCTGTTTAGCCATGCTGCCATCCAGAGCCTTTGCCAGCATCATGTCACCCAGCTTGACGACCTGATCTGACGTTCGCATGAGGATGTTCTTCGGCGTGATATTGCGATGAACAATCCGCTGTTCAAAGGCGGCTTCCAGTCCACGAGCAGTGTGCACAGCAACTCGAAATGCATAATCCCAGTCCAGCATTCCCACCGTTCCGATGCGTTCAATAACCTGAGCCATATTTTCGCCATCGACCAATTCCATTGCCACCCAGGTCAAATTCCCCGTGCGACCCGCATTGTAGATGCGTACAAGGTTTTCATGCTGAACAGGAAACATCGTTTTCATGGCCCGTACAAATCGTTGCATCGCCTCTTTGTTCTCTGACATTTCCGGCCAAAGAACCTTCAGTGCGATGGGGCGATCATGAGTGTTGTCGTGTGCTGCGTAAATCGTGGCACTGCGACCTTCGGCGATTTTACGTTGGATCTGGTAGTCGTGGATCTTTGTTCCGACCAATTCCTGTAATTGTCCCTGCTCAACACCATTACAAGGCTTAAACACTTCGGAGGTTGCCGGCGTTGCGTTTTGCTCCCTATTCCTCGATTTCACTCGCAGCTTTGTGTTGCCAATTCGAATCTCATCTCCGTCATGGAGGGTTTTTCGTTGAATGCGCTCCGCATTCACAAAGGTTCCACTGGAGCTTCCTGCGTCCGCAATTCCAATCGTTGCTTCTTCAACATGAAAGACACAGTGCTGCCGAGAGACGCTGCCATCCTCAATCTGCATGTCGGCACTACTACTGCGGCCAAAAGAAGTCGATCCTTCGGTAAGCTCATACACGCGGCCTGACTCGTCACCATCAATTACCGTCAATTGCATTTTCATTTGATGATGAGTTTTCAGAGAGGTTTGTGACTCGAGTTCAGCATATCTCAAACCATCGGAATTTAAGAACGCAGGAATATTGTCTGATTACAACCCACCATGTCAACACACCAGAGCCACTGTACCGTTTCCACCGGACCTTCAGACTCGGCACAGTCCCGTCATCAGGCTACATCAATTCCATGGCAGGTCATAGCAAACTGCCGAACTGAAATAACGCGTCTTGTGACAGTCGTTCTGTAGTCTTCCCGATCGTGCATGCCTGACTTGTCAGCATCTTACTGGCACGATCGCAAAAAATGTGGAGACAGTAGAACGCAGAGCACCAACCAGACAACTCCGACTCTTCCGCTCTTCACGGGAAATTACTGAAGTGGTTGTCAGCCCTATCGAAAATGCATTTTACGCATCCACTGGTAGTCACGACGAGTCATAGCCCACGTATTGATTAGACAGAACACACCTTACCACACGAAATGAGCCCGGTATGTCACCATGCCGAGCTTGTTTCGTGATCAATCTTACTGCTTCTTAAATACAACCTACTCAATCACAGGTTCCTGTCCGCCGAATACTGATTCGTCTTCAACCACGGCTGCCGTTTGCCGAATCGGACTGGTTGTTTCCCCAGTCATGAGATTGTCAACTCGAGCCGACTTCTTGAGCTCTTCGAACGTCTCCGCAACGAGCGATTGGACTTCACGTTCCAGAAGTTCGCTGTGCAGACTTGCCTGAACATCCTTGATGTCGTGTTCAACAGGCTCAGTCCGGCCCTCATACTGCAACATCGCGTACTGACTCGGCCCAATCTGCAGCAGCCCTGAAACGCTTCCCAGTTCCTTCATACGGAAGGCCGCGTTACGCAGTTCTTTGTGGGCTCCTGAGTATCGGCGAATCGGCGGGATCCGGCCGCCGAGAGATTTGCTGTTCGGTTCAGTAGAATACTCACGTGCGTAATCTTCAAAATCCTCTGGATGCTCGCTCACTTTCGCAGCCACATCCTGGGCACGACGAAAATCATCCAAAACAATCATTCGAGCCTGCACACGAGGACCATAATTATCAATATACGCTTCCTTCAACATCTCCCGTGTGATCTCAACCTCTTTGCCCGCAATCTTCTTCAGCGATAAAAGTGGCCAAACAACGTCTCGGTGATACTGCAATTTCGTCAGCCCACGCTCCGACTGAATAAACTTGTACCACTGATCCAGCGGTAAACCGGCATGCTTACTGATACGAGTCACTTCGGCAGCGACTTCGGCATCCGCTACATAAACGCCGCGTTCCGAACACGCCTGCTGAATGATCTTCCGGCTAATCAGTCCGTCAAGTACTTCCCGTCCAAACTGCTGAATGCACTCACGAGCGAGTTCCTCACGCGTAATCACGTCTCGATTCACACGTGCTGCGGGACGCGAAAAATCTATTGCATCAAGACTTGTGGTTGCTTGCTCTTTCGGAACAGGTTCCGGCGTAGCACGCAACATTTGAAATCCAACACCAACAGCAAGAGCTGCGATTACAGTTCCTCCAATAATTGTCGAGAGGGGCTTACTTTGCCCACGGGGGGACTTAAATTTAGAGGCTGTATTTATATCTTCACGAGTCTCGACGGAATTTGTTTTGTCGTCCATGACAGTAACTCCTTAACCCAACGTGCAACGACTGGTAGCATCAGCCCCAAGCCCAAAACTGCCGCGTTGTATGCGTTGAGATTAGCGGGAATAGAGAAAACGGCCGGAACGACCGGAGGAGATTTCAAGGGCTGCCGTAAAGGCAGAAACGGCCGGTTCAGGGGCCGTACACGAAACTGACTACTGACCTTATACGAGTATTTCAGGAATCAGGTCAAGTTGTGTTTCACTAGCGATTTGACTGGCTCCTTCGATTGTGAATCCGGCGTTTTCTGCTATCATACAGCTCGTCGAAATCATCGCTGCAAGCTCCTAACACTGAACGGGTTACGACATCTACTCAACAGCAATACGGGAGCGACTATCTCAATCGTTGTAGCGTCAATGATTCGACGACGCCGTCCAGCGAAGTGATTGCCAACGGACGGAGTTCGCATATTTTGCCACTGCCAGCCAGGCAGATTTCCAGGGAGTGACCAGATTGTCTACCGACGATCCTCAGGGTGAAATTTCAGTACCGAACAACCCACGTGTTCAGAACACTGACATCCAAGACGAAATGCGCACGAGCTATTTGACGTACGCAATGAGTGTTATTGTGAGTCGAGCACTTCCGGATGCGCGTGATGGCCTAAAGCCGTCACAGCGGCGTATTCTGGTGGCGATGAACGACCTTAATCTTGGCCCTGGCGGAAGCAGAACCAAGTGTTCGAAAATCGCTGGTGACACAATGGGCAACTATCATCCTCATGGGGATGCCGCCATTTACGCCACGCTGGTCCGAATGGCACAGGACTGGTCGATGCGTGAACCACTCATCGATAAACAGGGCAACTTTGGCTCACTAGCCGGTCTTCCGCCTGCCGCAATGCGATATACGGAGGCTCGACTTGGTGGAGCAGCTGCAGAACTTTTGCGCGATCTTGATCGTGAAACGGTAGACTTCACCGCTACGTACGACCAACACCGATTTGAACCAGTCGTGCTGCCGGCACGCTTCCCCAATCTGATCGTGAATGGGTCAACCGGGATTGCCGTCGGAATGGCAACCAGCATTCCGCCTCACAATATGGCCGAGGTCTGCGAAGCGGTTATACAGATTATCGACAACCCGGAAGTCACACTCGACGAACTTCTGGAAGTGATGCCGGGACCAGATTTCCCGACTGGCGGTGTAGTCTGCGGCCGAATGGGCATACGCCAGGCTTACATGACCGGTCGTTCGACAATCACGTTGCGTGCAAAAACCCACTTCGAAACAGAAAAGAAAAGTGACGTGATCGTCGTCACTGAAATTCCGTACATGGAAACCCGTGACCGCATCCGTGAAAAGCTGGAACTACTGGTTCGTGACGAACGGATCAAGGGAATTTCGCGAATCGTCGACCTGACAGAC
>Ga0315315_10001940_pt1 | contig 18987 bp, 18 predicted proteins | sample M140m3416metaG_FD_203699 | JGI IMG/M metagenome (GOLD analysis project Ga0315315, IMG submission 203699) | Ammonia-oxidizing marine archaeal communities from Monterey Bay, California, United States - M1 40m 3416 | ecosystem: Environmental > Aquatic > Marine > Intertidal zone | place: USA... | reverse complement strand
TGCCACTGGCACACCAATCACAGTTGGGATCAACCAGAAAAGTGCCACGGCCCAAGTTTGGAAATAGATTGAGCCAATCAGCAACGCCGTGTAGATACCCAGCATGAGACGTGCCTCGAAATAGATACGGGGCAATTCTTCATCGGGTACAAATTGGCGGTTAAACGGGTGCATATACCCAAAGGCGTGCCGAAACAGCCAGCCAAAGTTCTTGATCCACAGGTGCACAGCGGACACGTAATAGATATATTCAATCAACGAGCGCGGCGCAGGCAAAACCAATTCTGGGTCTTTGCCGGGGACCTGTGCGTAGGTGTGATGCCCCGCATGATCATAGCGAAAATAAATCGGTGGCCAGATCGTGACGATACCACAAAACCACAACACGGACTCGTTGATCCAACGGGTGCGAAAGGCCGTCCCATGGCTGGTTTCATGCAAGGGCGCAAACAAGTGGCTCAGCATAATTCCGTGCAGCAACATCGCGGGCCATAGTAACCAGCCCGACCCCAACGCCAGATAGACCAGAATGCCAGAGACGCTGATAAACCCTAACAATCCAAAGAAATAAAGCAATCCCGGCAAGTCCTGCCGTTTGGTAAAGGGTTTAAGCGTTTTACGATCCACAATCTCTCTTTGGCGTCGCAAAAGATCCGCATTCGCATCAACTGTCGTCATCAAATTTCTCCAAAACTAGAACAAGCCTTACGACCTTGGCTTAAACTAGACAGTGAATTAACTTCAGTCAAAACAATCGTCTTGAAGTATATCATCAATTCGGCTTAAGTAATAAAATGCAACTTAGACAGCTCAAAACCCTAATCGCCATTGCCGACACAGGCAGTTTCCACGCGGCAGCAGAAGTTGTTTGCATTACACAATCTGCGGTGAGTATGCAGATGAAAAACCTTGAAGAACAATTGCAAATCGAACTGTTTGAACGCTCGGTGCGTCCGCCGCGCCTCAGTAATTCTGCGCAGCTTATTCTGGAACAGGCCCGCAAGATCGTTGAGCTGAGCGATAACCTACTGGGAACATCCCCAGTTGCGGGTCAATTTGCGGGGTTTATTAGAATCGGTTCGATACCTGGCGTTTCTTTTATGTTGCCCGATACACTGTGCTTATTGCGGGACAAATACCGCGATTTACAGCTGCGTGTCTTTTCGAATTACACGGATGAACTGATCACACAGGTCTTAGCAGGCAAGTTGGATGCTGCTGTGGTGTCTCAGCCAAGCGAACTGGATGCACATCTTATGTCCCGCCAAATTCTTGTTGAACCAATGGTCGTTTTGGCTCCAAAAGACATGACAGGCACCAGCGACGAAGTTCTATTAAAGACACAGCCTTTGATCAGTTTTAACCGCAAAGCCGAAGTTAGCAGACGTATCGAAGAAGCCTTGCTTCAGCGACGCATCAAAGTAGACCCGATTATGGAAATGGACACCCTTGAAACTTTTCAAATGATGATTCAGCGGGGATTGGGCATTGGCATATTGCCCGTTTCATCCGTTCGAAAACACCTGCGGGACGATCTTTATATCGTACCTTTTGGCACCCCGCCGCTTACCCGTAAAATCACGTTGATACAGCGCAGTGATCACCTGCGCGTGTCGCTCCTTGATGCGTTTTATTCAACAATGGTGAGCGTAGCAGGAGAGCAGCGACGGGACACTGTTCCTAAACAGATTCTCTCGCAACAATAATGCTGGCTGCAAGAGCATTCGGGCAAGAGAGCTCTAACTGCGGGGATGATCTTTGGGCTTTTCCGCCACCATTGGGTGCCGAGCACGCCCCTTAACGGCTGTCGGGCTGTTACCTGTGCGCAGATATTGCTTTGTCGCGTCAAAGGTGGGCTGGAAATCCCAAGGCCGCGTTGTGCCTTTCATCAGGATACGCTGTACAAAATGGCGACGTTGTTGGCTGGCGATGATATCTTCTTTTAATTTGACTGGGTCCCAACGGCGCAATATTTCCGCAACCATTTCAGCCGCTTTATCCGCATGGGCGGGATCTTCGCATAGGTTTTTCAACTCATTCGGGTCGTTTTCCAAATTGAACATCATGCCCGGATCGGTTTCGCAATAGATGTATTTCCACGTCCCTTGGCGCAGGATAAGAGCCGGCGCATAGGTACCCTCGGCGGTGAATTCGATCATCACTTCATCAGGGTCAGATACAACTTCTCCGTACAACATGGGGGCTAAGGATTTCCCATCGATGACGTCTACAGGTTCGGGTGTTTCATCTTCCGAAGCCAAATCAACAAAGGTTGGCAACATGTCCATTAAAGATACCAGACGCTTTTCGACAACGCCTTCGACACCACCGGGTGCCGCGACGATCATTGGGATGCGGACAGACCATTCAAATGGGTTAAATTTATACCACATCCCCCGCTCACCCAGCATATCACCATGGTCAGCGGTAAAGATCACAACAGTGTTGTCTGCCAACCCGCTTTCATCCAGCACGTTTTGCAAACGCCCAACCATGTCATCCATATAAGTTACCATCCCGTAATAGGCATGACGTGCGTTGCGGATGTCTTCATCACTCACATCATGTTCATCATTACGGATCAGATAGTAATAGCGCTGTGACCACGGATCGCGTTCTTCAACAGGCTTACCTGTCACTGTTGGCATATTGATCTTATCGTGGTCGTACAGGTTCCAGTATTTTGACTGGGTGGTGAATGGATTATGTGGATGAGTGAAGCTGACCGCCAGAAAGAACGGCTGATCTGGGCTGTTACGAGCGTAATCCCACAATTTTACCTCTGCCTGATGACAGGCTTCTTCGTCATAGTCGATTTGCAAAGACCGTTCGCTAATGCCTGCCTCGACCACGGACCGCATGGACATGCCTGACGGTGGCAATTGATGGCCTTCGGCCAGCCAATCTGGTGTCCAGCCGAAATCTGACGGATAGATATCTGTGGTGACGCGTTCCTGAAATCCGTGCAGCTGATCGGGCCCAACAAAATGCATCTTGCCGCTGAGGCAGGTATGATAGCCTTGATCCACCAAATAATGCGCAAAAGTTGGAACCTGCGCTGGAAACTCTGCCGCATTGTCATAGGCCCCAACACGCGAAGACAGTTGTCCTGACATCATTGAAAACCGCGAAGATGCACAAATTGGATTATTGCAATAGGCATTTTGGAACACCACCCCACGGGCGGCCAGTTTGTCCAGATTTGGTGTTTTAACCACGGGATTTCCATAATAGCTCAGCGCAAAGGCTGTCATTTGATCTGTCTGGATGAACAGAAAATTAGGCTTCTGGGGGCGGGTCATATTAAGTTCTCCAAGTGATTGAATTAACTGTTGGGCAACAAAAGGGTCGCCGTCCAAGGAGACCATGTAATGAAGACCCAAAGTAGGATAAGGGGAATTAGAATTTTAAGGATATTGCGCATGACAGAGGGGTAAGGAACACCCATCACTCCGGACACGACAAACAGGTTCAGCCCATAGGGCGGCGTGATAAATCCAATGGTTGTGCCCACAACAAAGATCACCCCCCAATGAATCGGATCAATACCAAAATGATCCGCAATCGGCGCAAGAATAGGTCCCAAGATCAACACTACAGCGGTGGATTCTGTAATCGCCCCCACCATCAAGATGATCCCCATCATGATTAGAATAGACAGACTAGGGCTGTAGATCGCACCTAGTTCTGTGATCCAGTTTTGCAACAACTCGGGCAGACCCATAACGGATGCGACCTGTTGGAATTGAACGGAAAAAACAACCAATGGCACGATCATCCCGGTCAATTGGGCGCTTTGCAGTAATATCTTTGGCAACTCCCTTAGCTTCAGTTCCCCGCTCATGAAAACCGCAGCAATCATGCAATAGAGCGTGACGACGCCTGCCGCCTCGGTCGGGCTGAAATAACCCCAATAGATGCCAAAAAGGATAATCCCAATCGCGATGAAACCCATCCAAGCCTTAACCGCATTGGACCCTATTTCAACAATACTCAGCGAACGAAAGCCCTTGGACGGCTCGTTTTTGTGCGTCAGAAATACCGCGCAACTGACCAGTACAAATACCATTAAAAGGCCCGGTATGATCCCACCAACAAACAAATCAACAGAGCTTACATCAACGGTCACGGCATAGATTAGGAACATCACGCTCGGCGGAATAATGACGCCAACGGTGCCACCCGCGGCGACCAATGCTGCTGACAGACCGCGATCCACGCCTTGTTTGTCTAATTCGGGTCCGAGCAAGCGGCCCATTGTAGCGGCTGTCGCGGCGTTAGAACCGCTTACAGCTGAAAACAATCCACAGGACACCATTGTTGTGGCGGCGGTGGCCCCTGGTAAAAACGGCACCGTGGAGCGTGCAAAGGTCACAAGTTTTTTCGATATGCCGCCCGCCGTCAGAAGATCGCCCGTTGCCACAAACAAAGGCACTGCAAGGAAGACATAAATCTGCACCGCTTCATTGGCGGTTAAACCAACATTGATCAGGGGAAATTCAACAACGAAATAGGAGGTCGCAATTACCCACCCCGAAATAACCAACAAAACGGGGGTCCCTGTGAGGAACAGTGCAACTGCGATCAAAGTTATCAGCGTAGCATAATCCATACGATTGATTTTTCCTATTTAACTTGGGTTTGACTGGATCTGTTACCCGAACGTGGATGAGTTTTCTGTCTGCAAGTCTTCTGGTTTTGAATCGGTAAGAAGCCAGTAAAGCTGTTGCAATATACGGACGACCGAAAACGCCCACCCCAGTGGAACCGCCAAAGAGGCCGCAGCGAGGGGGATATCAGTGCCAAAAACCGTGCGCCCAAGACGCAGATCCGTTTGCACCACTTTGTAAGAAGTTACGATAACGACACCGCCAATGATCAACCAGATAACATAGTCCATCATCTTCAGATATCTTTGCACTGTGGGTGGAAACTTCTCTCGGAACGTCAATAGGGCAAGCTGATTGTCGTTCCGAAGGTTTGCAGACATAGCAAACCAAGCAAGCCAGACAAAGGCATACATGGCCACGTCAGGACCCCACCCAAACTGCTGCCCGGTCAACATGCGCCTAAGCGTTTCCAAACTTACCACAAGGATCAAGGTGGTGTAGCTGATTAACATGGCAGCTTTTTCGATGTGGGTGATTATCTTGTCAAACATTCTGGCTCCGGGGTTTTGGCGTATTTACATTGTAAAGGCGGAAAAAACCGCGGCAACTAAAGCCATCATTTTAATTTGTGAAAATTATGCAGCGCGGCTAAGCGCTGCATGATTTGAAAGCAGCGTTATAGCCACCATTTTTGCATATTGATCGGCTTTCCTGCCAACCCGTCGGCTTGCTCTTTCATTGCTGCAAACACGTCAAAACCAGCGATCTTGTCCATGCCAGACCGCATTTTTCCATACATATCCATGTTGGTTTCAACACCACCGACCGTTGCAAAGCCGGCTCGCTCTTCGTCAGTCAAGCGCACATCTTTCATAGGAAGCTTTTGATAATTGCTGTCCGCTGCCGGCGCGTTGCCGCTACCAACAATCGCATTATTTGCATTTTCACCCGCCTCATAAGCAACTTTTTGTGCTTCCCAAGACGCTTCATAGACCACTTCTTTCAATCGATCCGGCAATTTGTCAAAACTTGCGCTGGATATAAAAGCAGGGCAAACACCAGGTGAAAAATTTATATCGATAGCCTGCGCCGAAACAGCAGTCATTCCATACCCTGCCGCCGCAGATGGGAATGTTTCCATGGCATCTACAACACCAGACTTCATCCCTTCCAGCGTTTCAACCCACGCCAGTGGAATTGGGTTCATACCAAGACTTTGGGTAAAGTTCTGGAACATTTCACTGACTGAGATACGGATTTTAGCGCCTTTTAACGCGTCGGGTGTACGGATTTCATCTCGATCACTATACTTTAAGCCCATATAGATACTGCGCATGTCCCCATAGTAGCTCAGCATTTCAACACCGTATGTGCTGCGCAAAATGCCACGATAAGACTTTTCGCTTTCAGGACTAAACAGGTAGTTAAAAATCTCTGTCCGGCCTTTCCACAACATCGGCCAGTCAATTGCATTGGAATAGGCCAGAACAGAACTAAGGTTTGTGGACGATGCAGTCCCCATATCTAGAACGCCGTTTGCAACTTTCTGCGCACAGGTATTTTCTGCGCAGGCTTGCCCCTTATCAATCAATTGAATAGCGAGTTCGCCATCGCTCATTTCTTGAATAGCTGTCGCTAATGTATAAACACCACTTTCCAAGAACCCATCAGCCTTGGCACTGACCAAAGTGCCAAACCGCAATGTATGCGCAGCCGTTGTCGAAGCATGCGCTTGGCCAACAACATATTTTCCCAAATTCGGCATGAGACCTGTCGTGGCAACTCCGGCCGCAGCATATCCCAGAGCCATCAAACCATAGCGGCGTGTAATGTCGACTTTTTCTGTTTTAGTAAGTTTTCGATTAGTCATCAGATAATTTTACTCCCAGTTAGATTCAAATTCCGTTACCTGACATCAGACACGTTGAAACAAAACAAATCCAGCAAGACTTCTTCACCAACATCTTAAGTTTTGTTGAAGAAGTTGGTTACTGAACTAAAATCCGTTGAACCCAGATGTGAATTAACCCAATATCTTTTCATCAGATATTCTGAAGTAATTGTTTAGTTATATGAATTTGCCTTGTGATGGTCGCGGGAATAATCAAACGCCCAATATGTAAAAAATTTGGAACCAAATGGCGCGGATGTGAAAAAATTCAACGATTATCCTAGTGCAAAATCTCAGGGTCCACTATCGGGCATTAGAGTTTTAGACTTGTCCCGTATATTGGCCGGCCCAACGTGTACACAATTGCTTGGCGATTATGGAGCAGACGTAATAAAAATTGAAAAACCCGGTGTGGGGGATGATACTCGCGCTTGGGGTCCGCCCTACGTTACTGGTGTCACTGGTGAACCAACGGCCGAAAGCGCCTATTATCTGTGTGCTAACCGTAACAAAAGATCTGTTGCTGTCGATATATCAAAGCCGGAAGGCGCTGATATAGTCCGCGAATTGGTTGCCCATTGTGACGTGGTTGTAGAAAATTTTAAAGTTGGTGGACTGGCTAAATATGGACTTGATTACGAGAACTTAAGAAAGCGCCACCCTAACCTAATCTACTGCTCGATCACTGGGTTTGGGCAAACAGGACCCAACGCGAACAAACCCGGATATGATCTGCTTGCCCAAGGATTTGGTGGTATCATGAGCCTAACCGGCGAACCTGACGGCGAACCGATGAAGGTTGGCGTAGGTATCGCCGATGTTGTTTGTGGTCTTTACGCGACAACTGCAATTCTTGCTGCGTTACGATATCGTGACCAAACGAACGAAGGCCAGCACATTGATTTAGCTTTGGCGGATGCACAAGTTGCCTGGTTGGTAAACGCTGGCACCAATTACCTGACCTCCAGGAAACCGCAGCCGCGACTGGGCAATCAACATCCAAATATCGTCCCCTATCAAGTTTTTAAAACAAACAATGGGCATGTCATTGTCGCTGCAGGAAATGATGCACAATATGGACGGTTTTGTGGAATTTTGGGACGCGATGATCTGCGATCCGATCCAAGGTTTGCAAAAAATATCGACCGGATCAAACACCGGGAAACTCTTATCCCTCTTTTAGCCTCAGAAATTGAAACATGTGAAAAAGACTGGCTTGTGGATCAGATGGAATCCTTGGGCGTACCAGGTGGTGCGATCAATACTTTGCCCGAAGTTTTCGCAACAGATCAAGTGGCTGCTCGAGAGATGGTTGTTTCAATTGATACGCCACACGCGCTGTCTGGTTCCGTTAACCTCATCGGAAACCCCGTCAAGTTCAGCGGAACCCCCGTTACATACCGCCATGCGCCACCGACCTGTGGTGAACATACTCAAGAAATCCTAGAAGAGCTGCTTGGCTCAGACAAAACAACATAAAGGTCATTGCAAAAATGCCATTAACAACCGCTCAATTGAAACTCCAGGCCAAGGCACGTGTTCTGGCTGAATCCGAATTCCGACCCAAAGCTGGCGAAGTAGACCAAACCGAGGAGTATCCATGGGACAGTATCAAAGCGTTAAATAGCGCAGGCTTTATGGGCATGACAATACCAACCGAATACGGCGGACAGGGCAAAAGTTATCATGACACCGTTATCGTGATTGAGGAAATGGCACGCTGTTGCGCAACCATGGGCCGGATCACGGTTGAAGCCAACATGGGCGCTATTGGTGCTGTCATGAAATACGGTTTAGAAAAGCAAAAGAAACTCGCTGCTGAATACGTGTTGTCGGGGGACAAACCCGCGATTTGCATTACCGAACCCAATGCAGGTAGTGCCGCCACCGAAATGACAACAACCGCAGTAAAACAAGGTGGAAAATACATTCTCAATGGGCAAAAATATTGGATTACTGGCGGTGGCGTTTCACGATTCCATTTGGTTTTTGCGAAATTGATGGAAAACGGTGTCTCTCAAGGCATAGCTGGATTTATTGCAATTCGCGATGAAACACCCGGACTAAGTATTGGATCGCGCGAACCTGCGATGGGCGTTCGTGGCATTCCAGAAACTTATGTAGACTTCAACGATATGGAAGTTCCCGAAGATATGATCGTCGTACCACCCAAAGGCTTGAAACGTGGCTTTGCCGGTCTCATGAACGCCTATAATGCCCAACGTGTGGGTGCAGGCACGGTTGCACTAGGCATCGCCCAAGGTGCTTATGAAACTGCTTTAAATTATGCAACAGAACGCGAGCAATTCGGTAGGCCCATCGCCGAGTTTCAAGGGTTGCAATGGATGATGGCAGATATGTCTATTGGGTTGTCTGCGTCCCGCGCTCTGTTACATGAGGCCGCTGTGTCAGCGGGCGAAGGGTTCCCAGATATGGTGGCTGCAGCACGTGCCAAAGTCATGGCTTCAGAAACAGCTATTAAAGTCACAAACGAGGCGCTGCAATTGCACGGGTCAATGGGATATTCCCGCAATCTAACTCTTGAACGGCATGTCCGTGATGCCCGCATGTTCACCATTGCAGGCGGGACAGCTCAGATATTGCGGACCCAAATCGCTGGTTCTATTTTAGGTATAAAAACACCGCAAACCCGAAATGGATATGTCAACCGAGATTCCCCCAATTAGGAAGACAGTTATGTCCGTCGTCAGGGTTTTTAGCACAACCATCTCGTCGATGAATCCAATTAACCTGATTTGCTTTAGGAAATAGAGGAGACAATCGTGGCCATGCCTCCCCCATTTTCTCATCTAAAGCACTTAACTCAGGATCGTTACAAATGGCTATCTCAGTCTCTGTGATAGCCTTGTTGCAATCAAAGCTGGCGGCACTCCCCACACCTCCAAAACCAACTAAAAGCAGCAGAGCTAAACCGACTAATCGAATATACTGAAACATGAGTTAAAGAGCCTGTCCGCCATCTGCTTCCCCAAATTGCAAACTAGCCCATAATTGCGTGAATTACTGCGTTGTTTCAGCGAGATACAGGCGTGCGTTTTGTGTGATGCATAGGCTGTGGCCTGGATATCAGCGAATCTATAGCCCTTGCTCAGATCTCATTTGGCGAGGGTGGGTTTTGGAGAGCGCAAATCTTAAAAGTGCAAGCTAACTATACATTAGCTTGTATGTCTGATGAACATCTTCCATCTTAAACGTCTAAAGGCTCAGGGGATTGATTGCATTGAAGCAATCATTTTTAGTACCAAGCGCCTTGGTAAAAGAGGTGTGATCCAATTTACCATAAATGAAAAGGATCTTTTATTCACCGCGACTAACTTACCTTGTGTCATTGCATCATATCCGAATTTTGCACAGGATTTTGCACTAGCAAATGCCCCTTCACCTTGACCTAGACGGGTATCTTGAAGATTTGCCGTTTCAAAGAATTCTGTTGCAACCCCGCCAGGACACAATGCCGTAGACGTTACTCCCTTCGTTCGTAATTCTTGATCAATAGCTTGAGAAAATGAAGTTACAAATGCTTTTGTGGCAAAATATACAGCTTGTAATGGCCCAGGGCTAAAACCAGCTGTTGAGCTTACGTGTAACATTTTTCCTTTGCCATATTTAACCATATCACTACCAATCATATGGGTTAGAGAGACAACAGTTTTAACATTTAGCTCTATCATCTTTTCTTCTTGTTCTAGTTCGCGCTCTATGTGAATCCCATGCCCACCAAAGCCAGCATTATTGATTAAAATTTCTATCGTTTTCCCAGTTGCTTTAACTTTTTTGTACAAGGCTTCAGCTCCCCCCTGAACAGCTAAATCTAAAGGTATTATTTTGACTTTTACATCATAATTTTTTTCAATTTCTGCTTTAAGATTATTTAACTTATCCTCACGTCTTGCAGTAATTATTAAATCTCCACCTTTTGAAGCGTGATATTTTGCAAGCTCCCAACCTATTCCTGATGAGGCACCGGTAATTAAAGCTGTGTTGGGCATTTATTTTCCTTTTCGATATCTTTAAGTCAACAGTTGCAGTCAACAGTTGATGTCAACAGTTGATGTCAACAGTCGTTGAATTTTAAATATGATACTTTAATTTTTACGTCAACGACCGTTGAAAAAAAATAAGGAGTTATTTAGTTTTGATAAAATGAACAGATCTATTAATACAAAAGACCTTCTGCTTACCAATGCTTGTAAAATATTTTGGTCAAAAGGGTACTCTAATGTTTCCGTACGTGAAATTTCGAATGCGGCAGGCGTCGATGTTGCTTTGATTGCCAGATATTTTGGCTCAAAGCGCGGTCTATTTGAGGCAACACTAGAAAATCTTACCAAAATTGAAGCCAAAGATGTTCAATCATCTGAAATCTTAATTGATGCAATAGTTGAGTTATTTTCCAATGGTCCAAAGGATAATGTTAAGGCCTCTCCTATTTCCATGATCTTAACAAATTCAGATGACGCTGAAGTGGGTGGGATTGTAAGGCAAATACAGTACGAGTATTGGCAAAAAGGATTAGAAGACATTATAGGTAACAAACATCAAGCTGCTATGTTTTTTGGGGCTATTATGGGGTTTTGTGTAGTACAAAAAAGTTTACGTTTGGATGGGGTAGCTAAGGTTGGAAGTGACATGTACCGCGCCCAACTTCGACATATGCTGGAAAAAGCCACTGAATCGCCAGAAAAATGATACTTATTTTGCAAAATTAAATTTATTAGACAATCTTTGATCCCAGCCAGCGGAAGATTGAAAATAAGATACAGATAAAATTAGTAAATCTGCAGTAGTACCGCTTATGCTCTATCTAGTATGTCTGAGAACACCGCGATAAATTGCCTTGATAACAATCTTACCGCCCCCAAAGCCAATGAAATGGTGGCGTCATTAGGCTTCAAAAACTTTTCAAAAGGCAAATGGACCATCACCACGCACTGGATCTATGCGAATTGACTTAAATCCATCCGCCCACTGATGAAGCAGAGCGCCACCCTCTTGTTTTAGAAATCCAATTGGAGCGTCATGATGGGTGTTGAACAAGAAACTGCTACAAACGGAGGGTGCGGATATAACGGTGTGGCCTGCTAACCGGGTTGATATATTCCTGTGAATATGTCCACAAAGCACCAGAACTTCACCCTTGTATTCAGCTAAAATCTGGCTGAGCTGCTCAGTACCTCTCTGTAGACCAATTGAGTCCATGAATGCCATACCAGATTTAAACGGTGGATGATGCAACATCACAACGACGGGGGCCTGTGTCAAATCTGTCAAACACGCCTTTAGGAACTCCAGGGTATCGTTAGTTAATTCGCCGCCACCCTGCCCTTCAATCAAGGTATCAAGACCAATAATTTGCAAAGCGCCCAGCTCATAGTGCCAGTCCAACCTACCAGTTTTTGACAAATAACCGGCCTCTTCAAACGCTGCGCGAAAGGGAGTGCGCGCGTCATGATTTCCGGGAATACAAAAAATCGGTAGGTTCAAAGGCTCAAGAATTGATTGAAATAGCGCATAACTTTCTGCTGTCCCATCGTCGCTTACATCGCCAGTTACAACAATTCCATCAAGTGGCCCGACTTCAAATTGTAGCTCTGCAATACGCAAAGCTAATCTCCTTAGTGGGCTCGCAGTATCCAAACGTCCGGAGACAAGGCTGCCTGTTTTGACAATATGCGTATCAGAAATTTGTAAGAACTGGGTCATTTACATCTCACAGGCTTTGTATTCTCACTCATTTTTTTCACCACTTAACTAGGTTCTGTTATTTTTTTGTTGGGAAGGAAATAGTGCTAAATCCAGCAGGATTTTGATCATCCGCTAGGATTAGTTTATCACACAGTCGTTCAACCATCGAAGCAAAGTTTTGATTAGGCAAAAGATCGAGTATCAACGTCTCAACGTCACCAATATTTTTACATACCGCTGGTGCCAGGCGACCAAATTTTAAGTGATCAACGGCTAAAATCGAACGCAGAGCGTTTGCAATGATTCGTTTACGCACGCGTGCTTCGGCTGCATGGAACTCAAGCAGCGAACCATCCTCAGCGACACCTGCCACACCAAATACACAAAATTCGGCGCGGTAACAGAAAAAAAACGCTAAAACTTCTTCTCCTAAAATGTTGCAATCCGGCAAACGTAACTCTCCGCCGGGTAAAATAATCCGATTAGTCATTTCGTCACTTAGAGCCATTGCAGCTCTTAAATTATTAGTGATAACTGTTAAGCCTTTTCGGTGACGCAACTCACGCGCAACACTTATTGGCGTCGACCCAATAGAAATAAAGACAGTTGATCCATCTGGGATCAACTCTGCTGCTGCTTCGCCAATGTTACGCTTTTCTGGCAGATTGTTCGAACCACTTTGATCAAAAGGTGTCTTTGACTGCCAAGGAGATGGCTCAACGCGGCCATGCCGCCGCTTCAACAGACCACCCGCGTATAATTGATCCACGTGGCGACGAATTGTTTGGGTAGAAGCATCCAAAACTTCAGCTAAAGCACCGACTGATAAAGCCCGTTGCTCAAGAACGATATCATTAATTAATCCGTACCGTTTCTTCGTTTTAGACGACATTAATGCCCTCTATGAAATTTCAGCCAAACGCTCAAGAAAAGCGGCGGCATCGGGAACGCGACCTATATTTTTACGCACCTCAATAATTAACGTTGGTGTAACTTCAGCTTTATTCAAGGTATCCATAACTGGTTGCCAAGAAATTGTGCCTTCGCCTGGAAGCCAGTGACGATCCGCACGCCCATCTACATCTTGCAAATGCACATGAGCGAGCAGGTTTTCAGAAGCTGCGATAAAATCCACCACCGTGGGAGCTCTGTAATTACAGTGAGATAAATGTGCATGCCCAGTATCAACGGAAAGCTGCAGGTTTGGATGATTAATCTCACGCACAGCGCGCATCCTCATATCTGGATCCGTGTCATCACAATTTTCCAAAACCAACGTGCAGCCAATATCAGCGGCACGTTGCAACGGAACTCTTAGAATATCGCCCATTGCGGCAATAATTCCGGGTTCCACAAAAGGATATTGCCACCGATTTAACTTAACCCAATCATTGAACGGGCTATGGATAACCATGTATTGCGCGCTCAAATCTTCACAAATCCCTAGCGAGGTAATCAATTTCGCCGTAATCAATTTTTGAAAGGCCGTTTCAAAATTGCCGAGGTCCAAGCCAAAAAATGGCCCATGCACCCCGCGCGGCCCTTGATGAGCTTGCAGCTTTTCATGATAGGCGGATAACAAACCTGAAAGATCATCTGATAAGACATTTGGAGGCGTGAAATCTTGAATCTCAATTGGCCGGTCTTGCTCGCACAGCCAGTCAAATACCGTATCGATATTTTCTAGTGTGACAGCCGCTCCGATTTTCGAAAGCGTCATGATCTTTCCCTACTTAATACCAGCGCGAATAAAGCTTTGGACAAACTGCCGTTGGAAGAGCAGAAAAGCAATGAGTAACGGGCCCGATGTCATCAATGTGGCCGCGTTTATTACTGACCATTGAATGCCCGAATCCGTAACAGCAAAGATTGACAGACCAACGGTGAGTGGGCGCGTCTCTACTGAGTTGGTCACGATAAGCGGCCACACGAAATTATTCCAGTGATGGCTCACTGAGACTAGCCCATAGGCGAGATAGGTCGGTTTTGCGAGTGGTATGTAAACGCGCCATAGCACGCCTAAAAAAGAGCATCCCTCAACCCGTGCGGCTTCGTCCAACTCTTTAGGAACTGTCATAAAAGTTTGGCGAAGCAGAAATATACCAAAACCGGATGCAATATAAGGAAGACCAATCGCGGCAATTGTATCAATCAACCCAAATGATCGCATCGTCTGATAATTCTGAACAATTAAAATATCAGGCATCACCAAAAGTTGCAGCAACACCAATGTAAACAAGAAGCTCCGGCCAGGAAATGTAAAGCGCGCGAACGCGTAAGCTGCCAAGGTACATAAGAAAAACTGTGCGGCAACGATGCCAGTTACGAGGATAACAGTGTTTAAAAAATACCGCGCAAAGGGTGCTTCATTCCAGGCCTGTATAAAATTTTGCAATGTTAACGGAGAAAACAGGCTAAATCGCGTTTCATATTCACTGGGGTGAAAAGCCGTCCAAACAGCATAAAGAAGAGGAAGCAGCCACAAAAGGGCCAAACACCAAGCCCCAAATGTGTTTAAGAAACGGTCAAAATCAAACGACTTGCGTCTAAAAGTCGACTGGGGTGTCATAGATGAGTTTTCCATCATTTATAATGCACTTTTTTGTCTAGAAAAAAGAATTGACCAATTGCAACTGTCGTTAAGATGGCCAGCATAACAACCGTCAAAGTTGCAGCATAAGCCGTGTCCCAATAATCAAATGCTACTTCGTAAATATAAAATAACAAAAGACTAGACGCATTGTTTGGACCGCCTTCAGTCATGACGAAAATATGATCAACCAAGCGAAAAGAATTAATCACAGCATTGACTGAAACGAACAGGGTTGTGGGCATCAAAAGTGGGAAAGCGATGCGTCGGAAATAGTAGAACTTACCCGCGCCCTCGATCGAAGCGGCTTCACGCAATGAGGGCGGAATGGTTTGCAAAGCCGCCAAATAAAAAATCATGAAAAAACCCGCCTCTTTCCAAATAGCGACCGCAATCATTGAGTAAAGCGCCGTATCGGGCGAGCCCATCCAATTTTGTTCAGGGTAGGCAAACAAGCCGCGGATTTGATCAATCAAGCCGAAGCCCGGAGTGTAAAAAAACAACCAAATATTAGCAACAGCTATCAAAGGCAAAACTGTTGGCGTGAAATAGGCCATGCGTAAAAATCCACGCCCACGAAGCTTATCATTTACCCAAAGCGCCATCGCCAGCGATAAGATAATTGATAGCGGAATAGTCCAAACAGCATACCAAAAATTGTTCACCAAAACCTTCCAAAACACTTCATCAGCCATCAATGTGGTGTAATTATCCCAACCGATGAAAACCGATTCACGCCGTCCACGTGCTGTTGAAAAGAATGAGCTTATGACAGTTTGCACCGCCGGGTAGTGGGTGAAGGTAATCAAAAAAATCATCGCTGGGCTTAACAACAACCACGCATATATCCATTGATGTCGGGCAGAGTTTCGCATTGTTCTGACGTGCTTTCAAAATGTGATCCTGCCCAGCCAACTGGGCAGGTCTTCAATGTGTGAATCTTAACGGTACGGCTTCAGGATTCTATCGGCTGTTGCCTGTGCCTGATCAAGCGCTTCTTGAGCAGTTTTTTCACCTGCAATTGCAGATGCCAGCGCATCATTAAACGTTTGTGTTACTTTGCCATTCTCATAGGTTGACAACTCAGCAACCGCAAATTCTAGCTGATCACGTGCTACCAATGCGGGGGGGAAATCAGCCGCATAGGCTTTCAATGCGTCAGTCTCCCAAGCATCAGGACGGGGCGCTACATAGCCAGTTGCAATAGACCAGACTGCCGCTTGCTCGGGGCTCGTAATCCATTGAACAAAATCAACCGCAGCATCTTTTTGCTCATCGGTTGAATCTTTGAATAAATAGAAGTTACCACCACCTGTTGGAGCACCACGGCGCTCTTTGGCGGGCAGCATCGCGACACCAAAATCAAATGGGGCATTCGTACGCACATTCACCAAGTTGCCCGTGGTAGTCCACATCATTGCAGTTTCACCCTCGAAGAAGGCTTTCGGCGTTGGGCCCCATTCGATAGAACCAGGCTGCATCACACCATGTTTTGCAGAGAGATCAACTAAATATTCTAAAGCCTCTACAACTTTAGGGTCGTTAAAATTGGTTTTGTTGCCGTCAGAATTGGCTAAGATAGCTCCCGCTGGTGTTGAAAGACCTTGGAAAAGCCAATATGGAAACCCAGCTGATGGAATACGAACGCCCCACTGGGTTACGTTGCCACTATCGTCTTTTTTAGTCAACTTCTTGCCAAACTCAACCATTTCGTCCCAATTTGCCGGCGCCACATCCGGATCAAGGCCAGCTTCTGCAAAAGCTTTTTTATTCCAATATAAAACCGGAGTTGAGCGCTGAAACGGGATACCATATGTTTTTCCACCCGTTTGGCTGTTTTCCATGAATGAGGGGTAAAAGCCGTTTATCCAGCTTTCTTGCTCATCTGCCGACACAAAATCGTCAAAAGGCACAATGACGTCTTCATCGATTAAGGTGAACATCTGGGTCGACAAAAGAACGGATAATTGTGGTGGTTTCCCACCGCGTGCAGCAGTCAGGGCCTTCACTCCCGCATCGCTGTAGCTGCCCGCGTAAATCGCCTCAATATTTACGCCGGGATTAGCGGCGACATAATCAGCGGTTAACTTTTCAATCGTAGTTGCAGCAGCGCCGCCCACTGCCACTGGAAAATAAAATTCCAGATCGACTGCGAATGCTGAGCCAACGGCTGCAAGTGATGTCAGGGATGCAACACTGGCTATCTTAAATATTTTTGGAAACATAATTTACCTCTGGGTTTGAGTTTAACGTGCCGACACCGAGCCGACGTTTTGAAATGACAAAGCCATCTCAATCTCTGAACGCATTGTGTCCACCCGTCGACCGGAGGCCGTTTCGAACACATGCAAATCGTTTACATTAAAAGCTAATTTTATTGACGTTCCACTGGCTAATTGGGTTTGGCCTGGCGCTCGGCAAAGCAAGCTTTCCTCGCCAACCTTGCATTCAACCATCGTATCTGCGCCCAAATATTCAACCTGGTTTACCTCCCCCGCTATTACGCCATTCTCATTAGGGATCAGCGCCTCAGGACGAATACCAAAAGTAAAATTTTGACTTTTCTGCAAAAATTCTGAAGTGACAACGCCAGCCAATAAGTTAGGTGAAAACGTAACCATAGGTGGTGTGCCAATAAACTTTGCCGCGAATAAAGTTGCAGGCGTTTCATACAAGTCACGCGGTGAAGCCACTTGCTCAACCTGACCTTGGTTCATTAGAACTACTTGATCCGCCATTGTCACTGCCTCAACCTGATCATGCGTCACGTAAAGCATCGTGACACCAAGCCTACGCTGTAAATCGCGGATTTCTTCGCGCATTTCAGCACGTAACTTTGCGTCAAGATTAGATAGTGGCTCATCCATCAAAAAAATAGACTTATCTGCAACAATCGCGCGTCCAAGAGCAACACGCTGCTGTTGGCCACCCGATAATTGGCTCGGCCTGCGGTCTAACAAATGCAGCAAGCCAAGTAGCTCAGCCGCAGCAAATAATTTTTGGTCGCGATCACTGCGCGGTAGACCACGCACACGTAGCCCAAAAATGATATTTTCCGCAACACTTAGATGTGGGAAAAGCGCATAAGATTGAAACACCATCGCAATATCACGGGCCGCTGGCGCTACATTTGTAACGTCTTCGCCATCAATAAACACCTGTCCTGATGTTGGATCATCTAAACCAGAAACAATACGCAACGCAGTGGATTTTCCACACCCAGACGGGCCAAGCAAAGCCGTGAATTGACCTGCCGAGACATCAAGCGAAACCTCGTTTAAAGCCGTTGTATCACCCCAGCTTTTGGTAACACCTTGTAAGCTTACAGAGGCCCCACTCATCTCAAACCCAGCCAGTCAAAAAAGGAATCCGGCAAAAGCTGGCTGATCCATACCTCGTATTTTGCGAGCTAGAACTGTTCATATTGTATTCCATCTTAAAATAATTTTCATCGCGTTTTTTTTTCATTAACAGACCCAATAAAGTAACACCCAAAAAAGCGATGCTTTCGCTAAGCTTGCAGGCTAACATTACATTCACCTTGGTTTACCCCATCAAAAACATAAAAAATGAGTATAACCCGATCCCCCATGATCTGGTTGGCCGTTATCTCTCCCAAATTTGAGCAAGTAATTTTTGCGCTTTTACCGCAGTGAATCCCCAAATATTTTTCAGACGCAGCACCGCAAAAATAATGCTTTTTCCTCGCTGAGACCATGACTCACAAAAAACAACAAAACAACAAAAAATTTTTACTATTCGAAAGAAAATCGATAAAGGAAGCAAAAACGAATTTGTTAAACTACAAAGTTACAAAAAATTGGCGTTTTTGAGCGACTTCGAACCAGATGGGTGCAAGTCTGCTCAGGCTTTAAGCTTGGATTTTCTATTTTAGCAAGACATTATTGCTCCCAGTTCTGGTAATTATGCCAATGATACTTTCAACTCTTCCATCATAATCAAAACCAACCAAAGCGCTGCTCAATAAGGTTTAAAAACAGTACCTCAAATAGGATGGGTCTCCTGCTAATCGCCAACTTTGCCGCCGCAAACAGACAAAGTGGCAGAGGCCAATGGTGGCATGTCAAAAAACAGATTAATTTTTAGCAAAACGATTTTTAACAAAATCCTCCAAGAAAAGTCACACTCATTTGGTCAGGTATTTCTAATCGCGTTGCCTTGATCAAAGA
>Ga0315315_10001937_pt1 | contig 19011 bp, 11 predicted proteins | sample M140m3416metaG_FD_203699 | JGI IMG/M metagenome (GOLD analysis project Ga0315315, IMG submission 203699) | Ammonia-oxidizing marine archaeal communities from Monterey Bay, California, United States - M1 40m 3416 | ecosystem: Environmental > Aquatic > Marine > Intertidal zone | place: USA... | reverse complement strand
GCTTCTGTATATCCAGACCTTTCCAGGGACCGTCGTTCAGAACGGTTTTTATGAGATTTGTAAGTTCCGGTCCAAAAGACTCTAAATCATAGAGTGACATATTCTTCCCCTTCAAATAACTCCATATGGCCTGTTCCAACGCATCGTACGTATTGTCATCCACCTGTTGTGTGAGTGGATCCGGTGGTGCCTCAAATGGTGCCGGGAGAGCAAACGTTACATCTTTCTCGGTGGACGCTTCGGAACGCGCAAAGCGAAAGTGCACATTGACTTCAAATCCGCCTTGCGCGTTCCGCACAACGGTGTGGTGCATCGTGTCCCTGTAAATCTGCAAACGGTTTTGTTTTTTATGTGTTGTCCATTGGAGTGTTGCTGTCACCAACGCTCTGACCAATTCGAGTTGCAGATCGGCGGTCTCATCGAGTTTTCGTTTGCCATCGATTGTCATAACAATTGGAATCTTTCTCAGACTAGTGAGCATGTCTTGTGGTTGCAACGTGCTGTTAATCGATGGCTTGTATACCTTTTCCGGGGACAATGCATTCCCGTCGAGACCCAGTTTAAGAATCGTCGCAAAGCGTGCACTAACACTTGTCGATATGTGCGTGGGCGTGCTGTAACGAACAGACATCTCACGTACCACTATGTTTACAGTTCCTACTTTGGTACATATCTATATGTCCATAGGACAACGCCGATGAAAAGAGCGGCACACCCGGCAAGCACGTTTAACAGACCCCCCCCTCCCTCCATCACTCTCCGCGTTTGCGTTTTGGAGGCAACGCTTTCTGGGACCCGGCGCCGTGGCGCCAATGCACCTTTTTGTCGGACGCTCGCTCTTTCACCCAATCCGTGCCAACTGCCGCCTCGCTCATCACATACACGTCCCCGGGGTGGAGCAAAATCGACACCTCAGCGCCTTCAGGCTCGGCTTTGCGAAACGCCTGAAAGCGCAACGGCAGCTTTTCAGAAGCGCCAAAACGCACGCCAACCACGATGCGGCGTTCAGAATCGCCATGCCATCCGATTTTGCATTTAGAGACATCATAATACACGTTGGCCTCGCCAACGGCCAGCGACACGTCACATTCCGGACGAGCCAACAGCTCTTGCATCTTGCAACGCACGGCGTCCAAGGTGGGCGTCTGCGACCATACATAAATTGTGCCTTTTTTTGCGACAATGTCGGGTGCCTGCGCCCTGTCGCTGATGCAATAGTTCCACCGCGCCGTCCTATTCACCACACCGTCCTTCACCACACGGCCGTCTACAACCTTGCGGTGTTTGCGCGAAAACACATGCTTGTCGGGCTCCAGAACCTCAAGTTCGGCTGTCGCTGTCGCGAGCGCGCCTATGCCGGCGAGCAAATCGACGCCATTGCGAATCACCAAAACGACGGCCTCGGGCGCGGCGTCGGCACCCGACAGTGCACGCAAGTCTATTATCTCCGCCTTGCCTCCCATTTTCTCAATCACCGTGGCGGTGACGTCTTGCAGCACGGAGACGGCGATGCCGCTTTCTTCCATCTCGCCAATCTGTTCCATTTCGTCGCCGTTTTCACCACACCCGCACAACGTGATTGTCTTGGCGCACTCCATGTCGCTTCTCTTCCTCTCTATAGTCCTCTTTTGCTTCACCGACCGTTTCTTCATCCACGGCACCCCTCCACCCCGCCCCGTGCCCACATTGTATAGGACCCTGCCACGTGGCCTGACCACCTTTAAAACATAAACCATTTTGAGTTCGAAACAAATGTAATAGATAACAACGCCGATGCTCCCTGGGTTGTTTTTGGATATTAATCTTGATCGCACCAAAAATGATGAAAACACCGGTGCGTGGTTGTGGCCGTTCTCTTACGAACCATTAACGGATGGAACGATCAAAGCGGCCGTGAAGCTTGTTCTCGAAAAGGGAGAACCCTACACCCACCCGACATACGGCCCTATTTCCGAATGGGATGTGTCAAACGTGACTGACATGAAAGCCTTGTTCGCTGGAGCTGAGGCAAGCGATTCCGAGGACGGTAGTAGTAGTGTCGCCGCCAAAAACGGCATATCGCTTACCACACTGCACATCTCTACAAATGGCTCGACAGATGGTCCAGTGAATCTTGATAAACAGCTAGGCATAAACAACGGCATAAAGCGAGCTCGCGACGAGATGCTGTCTCTATTAAACGCAGCATCTCTCAAGCTTGGGCGTCTTTCGAAAGAATACCAACACTTGGTAAACGACATTGTAGACAATCTCGGGAGACCACTTATGTTTCTGGATCTTAATCACTATGTATTGCATCAGCTCCGGGCGCTTCTAAAGGGACAGGACCCAGTGTCAGTCTTTGTGCCGTCCTATGAAGCTCGCTACGCATCCAGTCCGGCACAGGGCATCGACCCAGACATGGCCAAACGGATTGCGCTCGCTTTTTTCAAATCCAGAACCGAAGCGCCTCCAGTGGAGTTGTCGGAGTCTCAACAACGGAGGAAATTCGAAGCAAATGACGTGATCGACCGTTTAAAGAAGTACTCGCCGGACCTACTGGCCACGTGGGAAAGACAGGCGCTTTCTGAGGCCAGAAAAAAACTGGAAGCACTGAACGAAGAATTGAACGAGGCGGACAGGACCGCGTCTATTGTCAAACACTTTGCAGAACAAAACGCGGATCTGGTGGGCACGTTTGTCAATGCCGCGGTTGACTCCTTTCTTTCGCTTCCAAGCTCCGCCTCGCAGCCACTACTACGCGCAAGTGTCCAGCTCGTTCTACAAGGGGTAGATCCATCGACATACAACCCGATCGCCGATGAGATACACATGGACACCGAGACGGATTTGCTTCGACCTAATGGCAATCGGTACGGTCGACCGGCGTCTGAGCAAGATGTCTCGTCACTCGTAGCGTCGTTCTGCGCCGACTTGGTTCAGCCCGAGCGGGTTACGCTCAGTGGATGCGGCACGGTATATTTCGATGGCATGCCGATCGTGCGACCCGACCTGCTCTCAGAAGCGGCACGCGCAGTGCAACAGAAGCCTTTTATGCAAACGTATACAGAATACGAGATAATTTCAAGTATGGGTGAAAAATTGGCTGTCGCAACGAGCAAAGCATTGAAGCGGTGGACAGAAGACGAGTTGCGAAAAATAGGAATCGTCGCCAGGCGCTCCAAAATGTTGGAATGGACAAACGTTAATGCACTCGCCTTCCACAGATCCGCTCGGCGCGACGAAGTCTTGGCGGGTGCTGTCCCCGTGGTCGACGGACGTGCCGCGCCTCGAATGCGCGCCTTTGCCATCGTGATGACCGACACGCAAAAGGACGATGGCAAAGCCCTCTACTTTGGGGAGCATCAAGACATTAAACTCCCAAGTATCACACGAAGAGGTCGACAGATTGAACTTGAGGTCGCGGTCACCGTCTTGCCTGGAGGCCAGGGTGCAAGCATGGGAGAAGACGTAATGTAGCAGAAAGTAAGACATCCACTTGTTAGATGTCATGCTGTAAAAAAACGGAGTTGTGAACTGCAGCATCCATACACGTGCCTGTAACCAACCCTGTAACATGAGACCGCTTCAGAATAGTTTTTTTCTGTAATGGACAACGCCGATGATAAGGACGACGTTTCCCTATCTGAAGCCATGCTGTCCAAGAAGCGTCCAATTGAAGGCACCAGTGTAATAACTAAGCATGTGAAATTGGCAAACGCCCCATCGGACTCATCGGAACCACCATGGTCGCCTCGTGCATGTGAGCCGGTATTTTCATTTTCGGACGAAAATCAAATGAAACTCGAATCAAGTCTTTCAAATACAGACCATCGACCACCGACAACTTCCACTGACGAAGCAGTCACGCAAGAATTGCCAGCTCCCCCACCACTCCCGTCCACCGTAGCAGCCCTTTCATCCACCCCCACGGAACATACACCTGTTCACGACGATAAACAAGAAAACGACTACGATGTAGAAGCAACTGAATGCAGTGTATTCACACCCTACATTTCAATATTTAATGAAGGCGCCGAGCACCCGACACCGCTGTGCACGCCCACCTCGTTGCAACTCGAGGATTCCGCAAGCATGAAGGCGCGCCTGGCTCCATTCTTGCATGCTGATCTGGTCTTAGAGCCGAATATTTCCGCGCCGCAGCTAGATGCAATTGCAATGGCTCGAATGCGCAACTCGCAAGGTCACGGCTTCCAGAACGGAGACGCCGTAGGCGTCGGAAAGACTCGCATAGCGGTTGGCTGGATACGCAACAATAATTTGTTCGATGGCATGGCAAGAGTGATTTTTGTGTCGGTGGGGTCGTTGTTCGAGGACCTTAAAAGGGACGCTTCGGCGGCTGGATTTGAGTCACACTTTCAGTGGACAAACGGCAAAGATGTTCAAAGCAAATCAACATCCTTCATTCCAAAGGACGACCCCGATAAATGCCACATTTTATTCCTCAGCCACGACATTTTAAATTCGTTTCACATTGCCAACTTACTGGATTGGGTCTTTGAAGGACGCTGCACAATGGACGCAGACCTGGCCCGACCGTCGATAGTGATCGACGAGTCGCACCGCGTTGTGAAATGCTCCGGATCTACAAAGTCTACAAGGGCTGAGCGCGCGTACAAGCTCTTAAACACCGCATTTGAACGCGGCGCACACATAATGACGCTCAGCGGCACATTTGCGGCGAATGTACAGGACCTTGAGTTGAACGCAGGCATACTAGGTCTCTGTGGGTCCTCCAAGGACAGTACACTTCCATCGTGGAGTCAGGCCAGGCGGGTGTTGACAAAGCTCGGTGCCGCTGGGCTAGAAGCCGTGTGTGCGCATCTAAGACTTTCTAACTCGTACTGCGCCCGAAGTCTCTCGATGAGCGGCATATCTTCATTAACGGTCTCTTGCGGCATGAGCGATGCTGATGCATCAGTGTATGCACGATGTGCTCAGCTATTCGAACAACTTAGGAATGTCCCAGGCGTCTGGGATGGCGTTGGGCGAAGCGCTCAGTTCTATGGCGCGTCACTTCGTTTTTTTCGCGCATTACTCACATCTCTTAAAGTAGAAGCGACGATCGATGAGGCGATTTTTGAGATTTCGCGAGGACGAAGTCCAATCATTTGCGTGTTGTCTACCGACGAAGCGTCTATTAAGCGCAACGTTGTGTACGTTCACGAAAGCAACGAAGATGAAAGAAGGCGTTTAATCGAGAACGGCGCGTTGCACGACACGATATTCAATCTTATAGACAATGGTCGTGTTTACTACCCCGCCGCCTCTCCCGCTCTGAACCACATTCGCGAAACGGCCGCGGCCATTCCATTGTCCAAAATAAGCTCGATTGATCGTATCAAGGACGCACTTGCTCGGCATTTAGGAAATGAACGCTCTAAGATTGTGGAACTTACAGGCCGCCGGCACCACTGCAATTTACCTTTCGGAGAACCACCCGAGCTCTCAAACTGGACGGTTTGTAAGCAGACCGAAACGCTCGAGTCGTCGAAGGCCAGGTTTCAGGCGGGTGATGCAGAGGTAGCAATATTGTCTTCCGCTGCGTCCACCGGCATCTCGCTTCATCACGCAAACTCCGCAGCGCGGCCCCGTACAATGATCGTGCTCGAACTGCCTTGGACCTCGGTTCAGTTTGTCCAAACATGTGGACGGATCCACAGGAGCAACCAAATCACCAACCCCATCATCAAACTGGTCACTTGCAAGCGTGTCATGGCTGAACAGCGATTTGCTTCTACAATTCAAAAGCGCATGGCTGAATTAGGAGCGACTACATCGGCCGATTCTCGCGTTAACGGGGTTGTTGAGTTCGACTCGCCAAATCTGTGTTGCCGCGCCGCCAATGCCGCAGCCGAATATGTGGCGAGCGAATTCGACATCGATCTTGGATCGGAAAAAAACTCAATTAGGCTAATGAATCGAGCGCTGGCCTATCCGATCGAAAAAGGAAACGAGATCATGGGTAGGTTAGTGGAGGAAACCAAAAACACAGAGGAGCAGAACACGCTTACTGGCAAAACCGAAAACACAATTAAAGAGATTGTCATTGATGGAGTGAAAATGAGCATTTTGGAACGTTTCGATCGTCACGCGGCTAGTGGATCGCAAATTCTCACAATTGGGTACGACGTGGGAATTTCCTTCGCACACGCAAAGGCCATCGTTGATGGAAATGATGAAATTGCGTTCTATAAAGAAAGCAAAGATGAACCTGTCAGCAAACGCATACTTTCCAACGTTGTCATTGCGAAAGTCGTTAATGGCGAAGTTGTTATCAAACTTCCCAGCGGCGCCAAATCATCAACGTGCATCGAAACTTTCAACGCTCGTTTTGTGGCAGTAGATGGTGAATCAGTTAAGGAACTATGGGATCATTTTTTTAACATTTCATATGCGAAGTGCGGCCACAGAAGGTGCACACGGAGAGAGTGCTCTTTTGGGCGCCGAATCAAAAAAACGTTTGTTCTAACATTTCCGTTGCTCGATTATCTCTATGCCAATAATATTCCACCTCCTCTACGACTCGTGCGCATGCACGAAAAGAGCACCGGTGCGTCTACATTAGCTATCAGGCTCAACATGACGCAGGGCCTGAGTCTCATCGAAAAGTCCAAACGGGACGCCGTTGCCAAGCTAAACGAAGTCGGCGCTGTTACGGCATGAACGGCCAGCTCGAGCAACAACGGTACGCCTGAGTGTGGGGTCGAGGGGTGTCGTGAATCTGGAAACAAGCGATAACCGTTACCTCGACAAACACCAAGAAGGAAGAATTCCCGATGAAGAATTCCCGACAAGTCGACCCCGTAGCGAACGTTATTGCGTTCCTGCACCCCAAGGTAAAAGAAGCTAAATGCAAGTTACAACGCTCTACGCAAAGCGAAGAGGATATGAAGAAAAACCGTCTCACAGATCTAGAATATAACATTCGTTATCCGAAGAAGCCGTTCAGTTTGTTTGTCATAACACGTTCTGTTTTCAACCGCGCCTTCTTAACGGGAAAACTTGATGACCTGGTCGGATTTTCTGGAAAAGGTTTGAATGCAAATGGCCATCAAGACTTTTTACTTTCGGTGCTAGGTACAATGTGGTCAGACGTTTCTCAGCAAACAGATGCTGAGCTTTCTAAAACCTTCACAATGCGTATTAAATATGATATGCACGGAGAGGGGACAAAAACTTTAAACACATTGAGATCGGTTGCAGCAAAGAAGCTTGCTGAAAGCATATGTGCAAATGCAAATGAAATTGCGTCGATTGCAGCTGTTGAAATTTACTTTAAGAGCACGAAGTTCAAAAACCTGAGAGAAACGTGGAAGTCTAGATATGATGAAATTCAACTTGAAATTAAGACGCGTAATGATTCTATTGCATCTGCGGCTGCAGAGAGGGCATCTTTAGCAGCCGCCGTTTCGGCGGCAGCGGCATCCAAAGCAGCCAGTGAAGCGGTGGGATTAACAAACGTTAACCGGGTTACTGCCACAGTCACCCTTGAACTTTCTGGACTTCCTACTCAGCAGCCGGTTTTTGGCGTTCCAATTTTTGACGGGATGGACGTTGATACTAACAATTCATGCGACAAAGAGATCGAACGGGAAAAGCCTGGATATTCAGCACCCTCAAATCTGTCTAATTACAGCCAAACAGACAGTGATGATGTTATGGAAACGGGTGCTGCTGCTGTGCCAGAGCCAAAGATGTTGGATGAGCCGCTGGCTGAGCCGGAGCCAGTGTCTTTGGCTGAGGCCGAGCCAGAGTCAAAGCCAATAGCTGAACCGAAAGCGGAGCCTCAGCCAGCGTTTGAGTCACTTGCTCAGCCAGAGGTGGAGCCTGATCCAGAGTCGGAGGCATTTCCCGAGCCTCAGGCGGAGCCTGAGCCAGCGTTTGAGTCACTTGCTGGGCCGGAGGCGGAGCCTGAGCCAGAGTCGGAGGCACTTGCTGAGCCGGGGGCGGAGTCGCTTGCTGAGCCGGAGGCGGAGCTATCGGCAATTTCCTCGCTTCCTGCGCCTGCACGCGCCGAAGAGTCTAATTTAAGCGGAAGCGGTATGGTGGCGCCGCATGGGCCCATTCGACGACCTCGTAATCGAGTGGCAAAAACTCCTTACAGCCCCGTCGTCCCTGCAAACGCATTCTCAGAACTTGGACTGCTCCTGGCTTTCAAAATGGTCAGGTCGTTGGCTAAAAGCAATGAAGTGTTCAAGGTATGCAGCACCAATGTGACTATTCTTAATGTCAAGGAGGAACCCTTTTCCAACCTTTACAAACAGCTGGACGAAGTTGGATTTAGATTCTACACAAACGAACGAAAAACTGGCGATTCAGCAGGAGACCTTGATACTTACTGCGAAGTTAAAGACAGATCTCGCGCTCAACGCATTGCACAGGCCTCGGGAGTTAAGAACCGACGATTTAGAAGCGGCCCTGAACTGAAAAGATTTTGGGAAAGGATCGAGCCAAATGTTTCTAATATTGACTAAACGTCGCTAATTTGACGCGGTTTTATGAGTTGGGCACCCTCGGACGGAGCAAACAAGGCGTGATTTATATACTTGCGGCTGCGTTCGGTATTGCACTGGCCGTGTGGGCCGTGGGTGGATTGCTATGCGCAATCATGTTGGGGTGCTTGTATTTGATCGATCACGTAGAAAGGCGTGCAAGGTGAGTATTGTAGAACTCGGTTGTTTTCTCCGCTTGTGTGTTGATGTTGAATCGTTTGAATGAATTGACGTATTGCTTTAGTATTGAATGTTTTGGCTTCGAAATGCGCCCACACTTTTTTTCAATCTTAAGCGTGTTGAATGCAATTTGCGTACACGACGCCAACGTCTTGACCGCGTCGCCACAAGCACGAGACGTGATGATGCACCCGATTGACATGAAACGGCAGTCCTTCGCAATTTCGAATGCCCCCGCGGCGATGCCTGCAAGTTCGTCGCAACCGGGTAGCCACTCCTCGTCCCCCCGCTTTATAGGCTCGGAAACGTCAAAATTGGCACCGGCATTGGTGCCGTGGACATCGCGCAGCTCGACAAGTTTGGCGTCTCCGAAGCAAAACGCCTTTATGTTGAGAGGATAAACCAAAACTGTTTTGAAGCCATCTTCCCTCATTTTCGCAACCTCGTCCACACAGTGGGCAAATGTGCAAATCCTCACTGGAGAACCGATGTTCCCAGTGCCGCTTGTAAACTTTGAGCTAAAAAACGCGTGTATTGAATTCTCCATGATTTCTGAACTGCAGCGAGCCCTTGTTGGCAATGCCGAGTAGAGTGTGTGCGGTTGCCTGTGAACGCACGACCCCCGAAAACCTGCACGCGTGCTCATGGCGCTTCTTCTGACCCGAAGACCGGATGAAAGCTGTCCGATCTGCTTGGAAGAGCTATTTCAAGCCTGTGGGGGTCCGAACGGCGCAGTCGTGAAACCGGCTATCCTGCTCGCTTGCCAACACGGCCTTTGCGTCGAGTGCATTGCTGCGTCCATGAGCAAGTGTACGGGACGGCACCGACATTCGTGCCCGATTTGCCGCGAGCCGATCGCCGAAGCCGAACGGCTAAGAATCGAGTCCGTCGATGCTGCGTTCGAGCACTATGATCCTCTAAAGGACAACGTGGGTGCGCTGGTCGTTCGAGCTGGGCACGCACGCCGACTCGTGCGCAGGGAGTATCCGAATGGCAGCAAACGGTTCTACGGAGGCGAGAAGCACGCAGAGCGCATAGTGCGCAAGGAGTTTATTTGTGGCAAAAAAGAGTTCTACGAAGGCGAGAAGGGCGCCGAGCACCTCGTGCGCCTCGAGTTTCAGAATGACCAGAAAAAATTCTTCTTTGAAGGCGAGAAGGGGACCGAGCACCTCGTGCGCGTCGAGTTTCCGGGTGGCAACAAACAGTTCTACGAAGGCGCGAAGGGAACCGAGCGCCTTGTGAGCAAGGAGTTTACGGATGGCAACAAACAGTTCTACGAGGGCGCGAAGGGCGCCGAGCGCAAAGTGTGCACGGAGTTTCCGAATGGCAACAAACAGTGCTTTGAAGGCGAGAAGGGAACCGAGCGCCTCGTGTATATGGAGCTTGAGGATGGCAACAAACAGTTCTACGAGGGCGCGAAGGGCGCCGAGCGCAAAGTGTGCACGGAGTTTCCGAATGGCAACAAACAGTGCTTTGAAGGCGAGAAGGGAACCGAGCGCCTCGTGTATATGGAGCTTGAGGATGGCAAAAGCGAGTTCTACGGAGGCGAGAGGAGCGCCGAGCGCCTCGTGTGCAAGGAGTGGAAGGACGGCGATAAACAGTTCTTCGAAGGCGAGAAGGGCGCCGAGCACGTCGTGCGCAGGGAGTATCCGAATGGCCAAAAAGATTTCTACGACGGCGAGAAGGGCGCCGAGCACGTCGTGCGCAAGGAGTTTCCGGATGGCGACAAAGAGTTCTACGACGGCGCGAAGGGCATTGAGCGTTGTGTGCGCAGAGAGTCGCCAAACGGCCAGAAATGGTTCTACGAAGGCGAGCAGGGCGCCGAGCGAGCCGTGCGCGTGGAGTTTTCGAATGGAACCACGAAATTCTACAAAGGCAAAAGGGGCTTCGTTTGCCTCGTGCGCCAGGAGTTTAAGAATGGCAACAAACAGTTCTACGAGGGCGAGGCGGGCGCCGAACGCCTTGTGCGCGAGGAGTGCGGTGGTAGCAGTTTTTTCTTTGAAGGTGAGAAAAACGCCGAGCGCAAAGTGCGCAAGGAGTTTTGGAACGGCAACAAAGGGTTCTACGAGGCGAGGGGCGCCGAGCGCCTCGAGCGCAACAAAGAGTTCTACGAAGGCGAGAAGGGCGTCGAGCGCCTCGTGCGCAAGGAGTGGCTGGATGGCGACAAAGATTTCTACGAAGGCGAGAAGGGCGCCGAGCACGTCGTGCGCAGGGAGTGGCCGAATGGCGACAAATGCTTCTACGAAGGCGAGAAGGACTCCGAGCGCCTCGTCCACACGGTGTTTCAGAATGGCGACAAAAGGTTCTACGAAGGCGAGGCGGGCGCCGAGCGCCGAGTGCGCACGGAGTTACGGAATGGCGACAAAGATTTCTACGAAGGCAAGAAGGGCGCCGAGCACCTCGTGCGCAAGGAGTGGCCTCATGGCGGCAACGATTTCTACGAAGGCGGGAAGGACGCCGAGCGCCTCGTGCGCAAGCGGTTTGCGAATGGCAGGCAGCGGTTCTACGAGGGTGAGAAGGGCGCCGAGCGCTGCGTGCGCGGGGAGTATCCGAATGGCGTCAAAGACTTCTTTGAAGGCGAGAAGGGCGCCGCGCGCCTCGTGCGCAGGGAGTGTCCGAATGGCGACAAAGAGTTCTACGAAGGCGAGTACTGCGCCGCGCGCCTCGTGCGCAAGGAGTTGGCGGATGGCGAAAAACACTTCTACGAAGGCAAGATTGGCGCCACGCGCCTCGTGCGCAAGGAGTGGCCTGATGGCGACAAAGAGTTCTACGAAGGCGAGAAGGGCGTCGAGCACCTCGTGCGCATTGAGCATGCAGATGGACATTCAATCTTCTTCGAAGGCGAGAAGGACTCCGAGCGCCTCGTCCACACGGTGTTTCAGAATGGCGACAAAAGGTTCTACGAAGGCGAGGCGGGCGCCGAGCGCAAAGTGCGCGTGGAGTTTCGGAATGGCGAGCAACACTTTTTTAAAGGCGCGCGTGACGCCGAGCACCTCGTCGAAAAGGTGTTTTCGAATGGCAACAAATGGTTATACAAAGGCGCAGGCGGCAAAGAGGTGCTCGTGGGGAAGAAGGAGCCGGTATTGCTGGTTCACTCGAGATACACCCCGATAACGGCTGCGGGCAAATCCCTGAAGGCGAAGTACAAACGGGTGGCTGCTTCAGACCGAGACTACCCGAACGAGGCGAAGCGTGCCCGCGTCAAGGAATTGTGCCATTTGGAGGTGGAGTGAACGTTCTACGAACGGGGGGCCGAGGCGGTGCTGTGATGGCGGGTTCTCCTGGGTGCTAGTGAACGCACACCACTATCTAAATTAAATTGATTGTATTGTAGTACCCGGGCTTAGAACTCTCAACGTTTTGTTCTTCTTTAGTGTTCCAGGTTCCGAATGGAACAATCGAGAGGCGGTGCAGTGACGGCAGATGGCCGTTCATTCTTCTGTCTGTATTCATTTTGACGCTGCGGGTACTTATGTAATCACGATATTTGCGCGCACTGGTAATGGACGACACTGATCCAGAAAACTGTTGCTATTCCAACGATGACGAAACAGCTGACGAGGGAGGATTGGAAAGTCACCCAACTAAAAAGCAACGCATATGTCGCCAGCTGAAGCTTTCTCCTCCGTCCGAAGGCGCTTCCCATTCGTTTGCAAAGAGTCAGGCATGGGCTATCAGGGCGCTGGAACATTTAGGATTTGAACGCGAAACTAGCCGCGTTCCGAAAAGGAAAGTCGCGGCTAAAGCACATTCGGCGGGTGTCAAAACCAACAGGCAAACTTGCAACAGCCGATTTAATACGCATTTGCGAGAGTTAAAACGAAAACGGCACTGTAGGTTGGTTTCCCAGCCCACATTTCTATCCCCGGTACAGCGCGAGCGCTCTGGTATTTGCGCACATTCAATCCTAGCCACAACGCTACGTGACAACTCGAATCATGTGGCAATAGTGTCCAAGCGCAAGTTGTCGGAAGCCGCTGCCCAGCAGACGACCCGCGTTCACATATCGAGCGTTGCTGTTGCTGACGTTTCTTACCAAATGACAAGTCGTTTGGTTATGGGGCTCGGCGTTTCAGCGGCATGGACAGAAAATACGGAGAAACGTGTGGATATTTGCAATCCAGACTGCACGTTTGCAGCTAACTGTAACGAACTTCTTGACATGACAACGCTGGGAGGCCGAGCACAGCTGTTTTCGTGCAGTGCCCTTCATTTTTGCGAAGCGGCTCCACGCACTCTAGGCGTGAGTGATTTTCTGCAGCGGTCGATAGAACTGGCTCGCAATGAACTTCAATTTGAAATTATATCAACCTTAATTTTTCAGAGCACTACACATCTGATGTCAACCTGTCAGAAGATTGTTTATTCGCGCGATGGCTCTCGAATATGGTTTGCGTGGGCATTGATTTTGTACTTGGTTTCCGATGTTCGCACACACCCAATTCTTGATCGCTTTGGATTCACCGACTTTGATGTAGCAGTGGCAGATGCGATGAGTGCTTATGGACATCTGCAAGTAGGGAATAGAAGCCGAAGAAAAACTGACGAGTATGCGAAAGAAATACACTCGTTCGGGGAATCTATTGAACTTGCTGCCCTTATATCTAATATGAATTCAACCGAAGTTAACTGCTGGGTGGTCGAGCCGGCGAAACCAGACGTACCCGAGACTTCAGTTTCCATGATGATTTCGGAGGGGTCGCTTGAGGTAATTTCAACAGCGTTGACGCTCAAACGAGACACTCTTCTTTCTAGAAAGGTAAGGCGGGTTCAGAGCACGAGAATAAGTGGATCGCCCAGACCGCATCCGCTTCCAAAAAATGACGATGTCGTTTCTTACACCGGCGCGCCCGGAATAAAGGTGCTGGAGTTCTTTCACCACCATTTTTCTCAGACGGATATAAAATGCATGGATCAACAACAAAAGTCGTACCTTAATATTGAGTCACCTGAACGAGACCGCATTGCCAGACTGATGGTTTCGAACTGTTCGTTGAAGCACCTCGTTTCCGAGGACTCAAACGCTGCTGCTAGGGCGGCGACTAATCTGTTAGAATGGCAGACCGATGGCGTAGAATACGACGACGAATTGATTGAAGTCTCCAAACAAGCGGCGCTGTACACGCGATCCCAAATGCTAAAGCTACTCGTCCAAACGCCTAACCAATCTCCGGCAATTGCAACATGGCTAGCAAGGATGGCCCCTTCCGCCGCCATGCCGTCGAGGCCTCGTCGCTACGTTGGAGTGAACATGACAGGTGAAGGAAATGCTCTGGTAATGTTGTGTGTTCCCGCCGGAGGAAGCCCGAACACTCTATGGGCCATGCCGCCTCCACACCAACATGCCAACGTGTTGTGGATGACCAATTCGCTTCGCACGCAGACTTCAGCAAGCAAACGCGTGGGAGAGGCCGTCGAGGCGCTGGCATTTCATAAGAATAACATTGGCATGGCCCCCCGAAACAAGATTTTCGCTCAACTTCGAGCCTCGGAGACGAGCGACGGTCCAAGTCCCCCACTCATTTCTGGTCTCACCAGAAGCGTATTGGTATTCGCTGCATGTTTGATTGTAAACAATGAAACCGTTCTGGCGTCCGGTCGTGTGCGCGATGCCGTCCTAAACGCAGTCCAGTTGGCGGCATCCTCGGTGAAGGCATCGGATCTGCACTCGGACCGAGCATGCTTCGAAATTCGAAACGACACTGACTCGTTATCCTGTATACAGACACCGCACACGACGCCGAGCAACCTTTTTACTGTAGGAATGCATCTTTCCGAGTGCTTCCGGTTCGCATATGCACAGATTCATGCCAAGCAATCTCCTCTCATTGCACACATTGCACCGGTCTCGGCAGTTCAGCAAGACAGCCAGGAACTTGTGAACCCCTCTCTCCGGCCGTGGGCCCTCTTACACCCAATGGACATCCGATTCGATCGACTCTCCGGCACTTCGGACCGAATAGTCGAAACAACAGAACGCCGGGAGAATGTTGAGACTTCGGTGGCTGTGGGGATAACAGTGTGCGCTGACCACGCCGTGCCGGTGATGGCCGCCCTGCACAAGTTTTCGCTTCTCGTGGCGGCGCAAACAACTGAAGAAGCACAAGTCTGTACCCTAAAGAAGCTCAGATCGGTCCTATTCATGTCCGGTGTGCAGTGTTGCTCCCTCAACGAATTTACAAACGCTGTAAGTGCCCGGGAGATGAACACAAGCATTGACGGGACATCCAAAGTTCACAGTCCCGACAACCACCGCTGCGGTTTTTTCACGCCATTCCAAGCCTACATATGTGGGCATACCAACGTGCCTACGATGTTCAATCGAACCAGGTGGAGCGGCGCCTATGGATCTCATTACGACTGCGGATCGCTCGCGTCTGTCGGCAACGCCTCCAAGCACGTCGTCTCTGACGGGAGACTCCCTGTTCCTAGTATCATGATGGAAGACGAGCAACTCAACAAGCTATGCGCCGAGTTTGGAGCTTACACCGTCGCCATTACCAAGAACTCAAGCTCTGGAAAGCGTTTTGAAGTAATACCCACTGAGCTGTGGGGGTTGCCAAGGTACCTCATTCCGGGCGTCCACTCAGCACTCAAGTATCTCTGCAAAGCCTTTCAGCACATCCGTGTGCTCACGGACGCAGAAAACTCCGATACAGTAATGTCCATTCAGGTGCTTCCATTTTCGCCGTTCACAGAGGCCACTCCGCCCGTGACCAACTCGACGCAATGGCGCGGCTTTCGAGATCAGTGCCGCCCTAACGGTGGGATGGCTACTCATAGATGCGACAACACGCTTCCCGAAGCATCGATACTTAGCAGCCCCCTTTTCTCCACCGCACGCGTTAAGATGACACAGCCGGCCGATTGCTTCTTCGAAAGAATCGATCCTTATGCGAGTAACGCATTAATTCTCTTGATTCAAATTGGATGCATAGCCCAAACACTCCACGTGCTCGAGAGCGCGGGAAACGATTTCTACGATTTGCCCGCGGCCATGAACACTCTAAGGTCGGTTTGCTCCCACGTTCACAACTCTTCGGGGCGGCAGCTTTCTAATGTACAGGCCGTATTGGCATTCGACGCGTTGATTCTCCTCAATCTATGCATGCCTCTTAGTTTTCATGCCGGTGATTTTGTTATTCTTGATGCGTACGCCAAGGCTCCATCGGCGGCAATTCGAAACCAGTGTAAGACCCTCGTAGACGTGCCAAACATAACCATCGACGAAGCCAAAGCGGCAACGAGCTATTGGCTATCCTTGGAAGGGCCGACGTGGAAAGCTACAGCCTCCTTTGTAACCGCATTGCATCGCCGTGCTAGCACATTGAAGAACACGCTCACTGACTTAAAAGAAGTGGCTGCCGAGTTTGAGTCCTGGGCGCGAAGTCTATGGCATTTGCATGCTGGTCCTGCAGGAAGCGCCCCACCGCCTTCGTCTCCGCTGGCCGGTTGCATTTCGCCCGAGCGAATGCACTCGAGGCACGTGAACTGCGTTTTTACGGAGCGCGTAGGAACAGGCCACTCAGTTCCGCTTCCGCGCGGAGCTCTGTTCGGAGTGGCTAACAATTCATTAAATCAGGTAATGTGCTTGCTTACCGGAAGCTTTCTTCCAGGAATCGAGGTTCAGCTTGCCAGGAACGAAGGCAATCTTATGCTGAGGGCCACATGCAGCGCTCTTAAGAAGGGCGAGCTAGGTGCGGAACCGTCACTGAAGTCGACGTCTCCGGTGAACTCCGAGGGGGACAGTGAGGCGTTTGGAACGTTTGAAGCAAAGAAACGACAGGCACTAAAGCAGCGAGTCGCATGGACGAAAAACAACCGCATACTGTTTGATCTAACGAAGCACATGCTTTTCGACGAATTCTCCGGTAGCATGCGCGGCTCGACCGATTCGTTTTCGGTGACCTCTGCCAAGGTGGCAGCGATGAAGGTGCAAGCGATGGACTCACTCGAGGAGAAGCAGGCACAGGCGGCGTTTGCCGCCGCGGTGCAGGGGTAGATTAACGAGCAGTGTGCGCCTCAATTATCCAAGATAAAGTTTGGCTCACTGATAATAAAGAGCATTCAGGTGACTGCAAAGTAGGATAAAAATGTATGATGCTTCCAAATTTATCCAACTTGGTTGCTCGTGTGACTGATACGAATGGTAAACGCAAAAGGGGTGTCCAGGAGACCGTTAAAATCGACAAACTTTTCGTTGATGTGGAGGGACCAAAACCACTGTTGGAACGAATCCGCTTGATGATGAGTGAGCTTCGTGGTCCGATCGAGTACACAGAAAAGGTCGATTCTATCGACGACCTATCGGCGGTTGTTACTTTCAGACTGAAACGTGTCTCTGACGATGCCAAGCTGTCGACTTTGCGAGTGATAGTGCCTCTGGAAGTAACCGGTGGCGTCAATATCATGGACATTAAATCAAATGTTGAGTGGGGGGGGTATGGCGTGCGGCTTTTAAAAGTCATGATGCTTATGTTTGCGGAGTATAAAGTAAGTTTGGGGTCGCCCAACGTAAACCCAGAATTCTGGAATCGAATGTGGGAAGAGAGCAAGGAACGTTTTGGCCGGCGTGTTGTGAATAATACGTGGCAGCCCATGAACGCTAGTGCGCGGCGATAACGCGTGACTGAAGTTTGGTGGCAAGGTGTCTCACCACGAGGATAAAAACTAACATGATTTTTAATGGCAGCACACTTAGTTTAAACACCTTCTCTATGAAGCTTTTTCGAGCATTTGTCCTGATATGTGTGATATTCGGAATCTTTGCGATGGGCAATAAGCTCGATGCTACAGGAATCGATCCCACGATCGAATCGCACACGACAACGCCGTGCTCCAAAACTATCGAAGACATCAAGCAAAACATTGCTGATACTAATATTATGATTGAAGAGTGTGTGTATTATTGCAAAAACATGGAAAACTTCGATGCGCTTTACAGAGCACGACAAAACCTGAATGACGTGTCAGACGCGCTGAGTGGTGTCTGTCGTGAATAGAACGGTCGCACAATGAGACCCCATGGGATGGTGTGAACAGTACATGCATTTTTCAGGCCGCGAGCGCGGAGATGCGCAAACGTTTGGCCTCGGAGTCTTCGGCGTCGTCGAGGCTGCGGCCGGCAGGCAGCTCGTGTCGCACCAAGCGCTCGACGCCGTTCTCGCCTTCGTAGAACTCTTCGGTGCCATTCACCAACACCTTGCGCACCAAGCGCTCGGCGCCCCTCTCGCCTTAGAGTCCATCGATACTCCAGGCTCAGCTGTCGGTTTTTCCTGCAGTTAGCAGCTGTAGTTGGTATCTCACATATTCCTTCAAATTCGGAGCCCGCTCGCAAGCTTTCGAAAATCTTGTCATGGAAAGGTTCCCTTGATTATATGCAATTGGCGTTGGAAATGCAAATGCGGCGGTAACGTGAAGGGCCAGCTCACCGTTGTACCACACGGAGGAACGCCCCTCTTCGCTTGTGAATTGCTTTAAATCAAGGGCGCGGAACTTCACCAGTCCTACAATCTGTTGATAAGTATCAACTGGAACCTTTCCAATCCACGCACCTTGACCGGAATGATTTAAACGGCTGTTCATGTCTTGTCGACTTTCGGTGGCGTAACGGGTAGTCTGTTTCCCAGATGCAACAACCAGAGTCCACCTTGAGCCCTTAAATACCTTTGCATCGCCCCAGCATCTATTTTCAACATCCTTGACCCCATGCACAAGAGCGGTGGCCCACGGCGGCTTCACGTTTAGCAACCAAAGGGCATCTTGCTCCGCAAATAGCTCATCAAGTGCAGGGACCGGTTCGTAAGGAACTAGACGATCGAGTTTCCCGTCTTTGGAAGATTGTAACGGGTTTTCCTCTTGGCATTGTTCGAAGTCTTTCTGCTTCCAGTCAGCATGATCTCTGTATGGCACTTTTGCTTCGCGTCCACCAGATAGAGTTTTAGACAACTTAAACCCACGCCACTCATCATCGGTGATTCCGGGGGGTGCATCCTTTCGTTCCTTACGCTTCATAAAAATCGGGGCGTCTCCTTGCAACTGGCCTTCTACTGTGTGCTGCGTTCTCGCCGTTCGATTCTTTCCCGATGGACGACACCCTTTCACGTGCACCGTGGTTCGCACAAAGGGGTGCATGTGTATCTGGACATTCTACGGACGACCACGCATGGCCTTCTGAGTGATAGACATATACATTGGATCTGGTGACTATGCATACATTTTTCCAAAGGGGGACAAGTTTTGGATGCTTTGTGCCACCGGACCGCCGGGGAGGGGGGGCTGTTCGTAATTTGTCCACGAGATCTGGAAATCTGGACATTCTGCGGACATGTGTACA
>Ga0315315_10001936_pt1 | contig 19014 bp, 14 predicted proteins | sample M140m3416metaG_FD_203699 | JGI IMG/M metagenome (GOLD analysis project Ga0315315, IMG submission 203699) | Ammonia-oxidizing marine archaeal communities from Monterey Bay, California, United States - M1 40m 3416 | ecosystem: Environmental > Aquatic > Marine > Intertidal zone | place: USA... | reverse complement strand
GTCTGGCGACGCCTCTTGGACGAGCTGCTCGAGGATGAGTTCTCTCACCTCCTCCGGAAGCTCGCGGAGGTCGACGAGCGGCGGGAGGTTCATGCCGCGGGCGCTGCCACTACAATCCCGCGGAAAGTTTTGGATTTATTCATCATCGTGGGTCTACTCGTTCGTCTCTTCCCCGGACCCCCCGTCGTCGTCGTAGACGGGGGGCGCTTCGGCGGGGGCCTGCGGGGCGGAGAGTTCGGCCAACCGCTCTTCGTGGTTGTCTCGCACGGCCATCATGACCGCGTCGGCCGCTTCGGCCGATTCGGCCGCATCCCGCTTCCGCTTCTGCTCCGGCGTCACGCCGCCGACCTGCGCCTGCGCCGCCGCCAACGTCGCCGCCACCGTCGCCGCCACGCTCTGGAGCTTTTCCACTGCCTGTGCAAACCTTTCTACCGCTGTCGCTGGTTCTTCCAGGCTCGGCGGTGCCACGTCAGGCGTCCTCTGCGCTTCATGGTGGTAACGAACGTCTCGGATCAAAGTTTTGCAGTGCGCGATCGCCGCGCGAGCGGCGTTGCTGCTCGCCTCCGCCTTCGTGTGTCCGCGTGCGGTCGCGATGAGCTTTCCGCCAACCCGGATGCCGACGAGAAAGCGACTGGGGTCGTCGCTGCCCCTGTCCTCGACCTCTTCGTATCTCAGCCCACCAAGCGTGTAGTTGTGTGCATGGACGAGCGCCTGTAGCTCCGCTGTCGGATCCATCCCTTCTTCCCGCGGCATCACCTGGAAGGGGTTGTATGGGGGAAGCTGCGGGATTAGTTGGTATGGGTTAAAAGACTGCATTTTGTCGGAATGTATTCTTCGTCTGAAAGTGGTGGAGCGGGGATGTGACAACTCAGTCTAGGAACTCTCCACGCTCCGTTTCCGCGGCAGCACGTCGAGCTGCGGCGACTTTTCCGCGGCAATGCGAGCCCAGAGCTGCTCACGGACGATTTCCAGCATGCGCTGCGCCTTCGTCGTGTTCTCTTGAACGGTCGACGCCGCGCTCGCGCCCGCCTCCGGGCCGCAGAGCCGCTGACGTTTGGCCTCGCCGGCGGCGCGCAAAATCCGCTGCCTCGAGTTCATGCTCTCGACGACGTCGCCCCACAGCTTGACGTGCGGGTAGAGCTGGCGCAGCACCTCCAGGGCGCCGCGCTGCTTCGCCCTCTTCTTCGTGATGTCCACCCCCGTCCCTTCGATTCCCCCGAAGACCGTCACCTTGACGGTAAACGACTGCGGACCCGACCGGACCGACGTGCACCGCGCCGCTCTCTGCCCCTGTGCCGTCTCTGTAGCGTCCGTGTACGTCGGCACGCGCCCCACGTGCTTGTGGCAGTGCTCCTGCAGCACCATCACCGGCGTCTTGCCCACGGTCGAGTCCAAGATCTTGTCGTCCGTCAACTTGAGGCGCAGCGTCGCCACCTCCTTTGCCTCGAGGTCCGCGACGCTGACGCGCTTTGCGCCGAGCACGCGCACGCCGCCCGGCGTTGCGGAATCTTCGTCGTCGACGGCGCTGTCCGCGTAGTCGGTCCCGAGGCGCAGCAGCGGGCAGAGAACCTTGAGCGCCTCGCGCGCAGCAATCTGCCGCGACATCTTCTTGTTGGTGAAGCCGCCGCGCGCGATGACGATGTTCTCCATGACCACCGTGGTGAGGTACGGGTTGACGGCATCCTCCTGCGTCGTCGTGGGAAACTCGGGGTAGCAGCGAAAGAGTTTGGGCCCGAGCTCGTTGAGCAGGTTGACGGGGCTTTTGCCCTTGACCTGGAGGCCGATCCACGCGAGGCTTTCCGGGAGCTGATTGTCGTCTTTTTTCGGGGCGGCCTCGTCCTTCTGCTCGGAATTGCGAACCACAATCTCGCACGACTGCCGGCGTCGCCTGGCGGGCTTTTCGTCGCGGTCGAGTGCGAGGGCAAAGCGCGCCGTCGGCTTGTGCTGATCGTACGTATCCTCGCATTTCCGAATGTAGGGCGGCAGCCACGAGCACACGCGGGTGTGGAGATGTTGGTAGATGCCGGCCGCCGTCCGAATCCAGCCTTTGGCGAGCTTCTCCTCGGGCATAGTGGTCTCGTGCGGGTGAGGTGGTGTGGGTGGCGTGCTGGTGTGGTCACGGTGGCACAACTCAGTCTTGGAAAATAGTTGTTACTAATTTCAGGGTCGGACCCTCCCCGGTGGAGGACGGCCTTTTTTCAGCGTCGGGCAGTCGTGGATCCAATGGCCGCCGACTTTGCAGCGGTTGCAAATGTACGTCGCCGGCGGAGGATGGTTGCTGGGCCCCTTGCCGATGCCGCGGCCCCATCGGCTGTTTCCAAAACCGCCGCCGCTGCGGCTGCCGTGGCGGCCGCCACGGGGCCTACCGCGCCCGCCATTGTCTTCGCGCCAATCCGCGCCGAGAGGCCTCTGCGGCTCCGGCGGGGGGCAGAGCACCGGAGCCGGTGGCTCCTCGGTAAACGGCGTGCGCGTGTGAGGGGGAGGGGGGTAGGGAATGGCAAAGGAGGGCATCGGCATCTGCATCGCCATCGGCGTCGGCATCAGGGCCGGCGTCGTCGTCGATGCCTGCAGCGGGTAGAAGACGCGCCCCGGGCGGGGTTCGGACCAGTTTTCGTCTAAAAAGTGACCACGCGAAAACGCAGCGGCCGCCGCGCTCGCCTGCTGAAAGCCGATTGCGGCCGCGGCGCGCGCAGCCTCCTCGGGCACCACCGACGGCGTGTCAACCCCGGCGCGTTGCAGTGCGACGGCGGCGTGCGGATCCATCGGGCCAGTCGGCGTGGAGCCGACGAGCACGCGGCCATACGGCGGCGGGGCCGTTCGCGTCGGGGGCGGTGCGGTTTGTCCCTCCATACTCTCGTGGCGAGGGCGGAGGGTGGTGTGTGGGATTGTCGAGTCGGCGCTGGCACAACTCAGTCTGAAGAAAAGTTGATACTACTTCACTCATTGGTTGCCGGAGGCCGCACACCGCCGGCTTCGGCTTCGAGGAGCGATCGCACGCGTTGCATGTGACGTTCAAGGAGCCGGGCGGTGCGGGCGGTGCGGGCGGCGTCGGCTTCTTCGCGGAGCATGTCCCAGAGGTCATCGTGGTCGTGTGCCAACGCCCACCCCTGCGCATCATTACCGGTAACGTCGCGGAGCAACACGTCGGCATCGGCTTCGAGGAGGTCCCGCACGATTCGCATGTGACCGCCACCAGCCGCAACCATCAGCGCCGTCATCCGCATCTGGTTTTGTGTGTTGACGTCGGCGCCGGCGGCGAGGAGCGCCTGCACGACTTCGACGTTCCCGCGCCCGCTCGCGAACATGAGCGCCGTTTTCCCATCGTCGTCGCGGGCGTTTACGTCGGCACCGGCGTCAAACGCGGCTTGCGCCTTCGCCACGGTCGTCGCGTTCGCAAGGTCCCGGTCGCGCTTGAATCCCTTCCAAAATGCGTCGTTGAGCTGTGGTCTGCTGCCGAATTGATATACAATAGCTTCAAGGCCTGGATAGCCCCCCTGAATCAGCATGCCGTCGTCGCCCCGCTTGATAGGAGCAAATAAAAGTTGATGGTACACATTGCCGGCACATCGGCGAAGCCAAGCAGCCCCCCGGGCTCCCGTCTGCTTTTCGTTCAGGAGGCGAGTGTACCACTTGTATCCATCTCGCGTCCGGCGGCGGAGCCGGTGCAGTTCGTCACACAGGGCGTTGAACACCTCGCGCCACGTCTTGTCCTTGAGCTTCCCGTCGACGGGCTTTTCGTCGAGCCCGAGCAACTCGCAGCCCCGCTTCCACGCGCCGTCGTCGGGGTTGGCGCACATGGGCAAGCCGTTTTTCATCGCCTTGCACAGCTGAGCCCACTTGGCGCAAACGTCCCCGGGATTTCCTAGATCAACCATTTTTTCCGCAATGATCTGCAGCACATCCTCTGGCATGTCGCTCATACTCAGATTCTGGAGGGGGGGCAGCGTGCGCTGCGACGCCATGACGACGACACGGCGTCGCTTGTGAACAGAGCGCAAGGAGTAGATTATAGTCGCGTTTAAACTACGGTGCTTCACTCGACACCCTCGCGTTCGCGCAGCATCAACGCAAGGAGATTCCGATTCGCCCGTTCTGCGTGGTCCGACGCCCTCCAATCTCTGTCATCTTCGATCCGCACGTCGGCACCGGCGGCAAGCAGCACCTCCACGAGGTCGCGGTACCCCATATAGCTCGCCCACATCAGCGCCGTTCTGCCTCTGGCATCTCTGGCGTTCACGTCGGCGCCGGCGGCGATCAGCAACCGCACGATTCTGGTGCGCCCAAACCGACTCGCAGATATGAGCGCGGTGTAGTCTCTTTGTCCCATAATCTCAGCTCTGACGTTCACGTCGGCACCCGAGCGGATGAGGAATTCCACCAAGTCGCGCGGCCCCCTCCCAACTCGGAGCAGGAGCGGTGTCACCAGGCCGTCGGGGCTGTAATCGACATCGGCACCGGCCTCAAACGCGGCTCGCGCCTCAGCCACAGTCCCCGCACGGAAAATGGCTTGATCGACCCGAGGTATGTCGAAGAATGCGTTTACAAGCTCTGCCGCACTGAAGAGCGAATCTACAATCGCTTCAATACCAAGAAGGCGCTCGTAGGTGTCCTCTGCCTCAACGTACAGGTACGGCGCACTTGTCGTCTTGATGCTGGCGGCACATCGACGAAGCCAAGCATTTCCTCGTGCTCCCGTCTTCTTTTCTTCCAGGAACCGAATGTACCAATGGTATGCCTCCCCCGTCTGGGCGAGACGGTGCAGATTGTCGCACAGGATGTTGAACACCTCGCGCCACGTCATGTCCCTCAGGTCGATATGAGAGCTCTTTTCGTCCAGTCCGAGCACTTCGCACCCCCGCTTCCACGCGCCGTCGTCGGGATTGGTGCACATGGCTGGCCCGTTTTTCATCACCCGGCACAACTCCGCCCACTTGGCGCACACATCTGCTGGATTTTCCAGGTCGACCATTTTTTCCGCAATTTCCTGCAGCACATCCCCGGGCAAGTCGTTCATGCCCAGATTCTGGAGGGGGGGCAACATGCGCCGGGCCGCCATGGTCGCTACCGACAACGCGTCTACTATTGGAAGATGAAAGGAGGATTATGGGAGCCTACAATAGTCCACCGGCAGCTGGCGGCACGACGCCCGACGAAGAAGGCGACGGTAGCGACTCTGAATCGCCTCGCCGTCGTAGCCGAGGTGTTTGATCTTCGGGAGGATGAGATTCCACTGGATGCTTCCGTCGTGGTTGCGCGGAGTGGCGTCGACGGCAGCGCAGATTGTGGCGTCGTCGTCCTCGCTCCAAACGCCGGCGACGGCAAGGCGCCGGGCGATCGCGCCGCGCTTCTGATGGGACGGCTTCTTCTTCTTGCGAGGGGGCGTGGTGGAGCTACTGACGGTGGCCACCGTCGCGACGGGTGTCGGCTTTGTCAGCACCCGGGGCGGAACTGGCGGGCACAGTGGGGCGGACGGAAGCGCTGCTTCTGGCGACGACGGACGCGGACGAGTCGGCGTGGGATCCGAAAACGGATTCCACCCGAGGAGGATGTTGTAGCTCCCCGTCATCGGGTCGCAAAAATTGGGCTCGGCGTCGGCGTCACGTATCTGGCCGGTCGCGAGCGCCTCTTGAAACCGCCGCTTCATCTCGGCCAGCACCGCCTCGCGGGCAGACTGCTGGCGCGGCAACTCCATGAACGCCTCGGGGATGTCGCGGAGGTTCTTGTGGTCGGGCCGGGCCGACGCGGGGATGAGACCCGAGTATACTTCGAGCGGGAGAAATGGAGTCGGCAATTCGTCGAGCTCGAAATCGCTCTCCATCTACCGAGGGGGGGTGCTCTGGCGTGTCCTACGTGGCGGGGCTGCGACAACTCAGTCTGTAGCGCAAAGTTGTTATTGAGATTTTTTAACAACTTCTCTTCCTCCGCCCCTGTGCCCGAGTTGTGTTTTTTGGAGGCCCTGTCATCGCCCGAAGCATTTGTAAGAGGTGGGGGTTGTCGACAAAGGCAGCCCTGTGCAGGAGCGGCCCCCCCAGCCACCCGACGTCTCCTGAGCATTTCGCCAGCACGTCGACCCTTGGCATGCTCAGAATCCGACGGACGACCCCTTCGGCGGTAAACAGCGGATTGACCGTTCCATTGGATGCCTTGTCCATTCTGTCGTAACGCCCCAGGGCAGTCTTCACCAAGTTCAACTTCGGGCCGGCGTCGCGCACCGGAAGCGCCGGAACTCTCGGCGGTCCGGCTGCCACCATGAGAGCTGTTTCTCCATTCGGTCCCTTTGCGTTGATGTCGATGCCCGGTTGGCTTAGCAGCAGCTGCGCAATGTGGTATTGGTTGTACATCAACGCCACGTGCAGCGCTGTTGCGTTTTCTTGCACGCCCAAAAAGTTGATCCCGGGCCCCGCTTGTACAACGACGCCCCGCTTGTACTTCAGGAGCGCGGTAACGCCTTTCGCAAATCGAAAGTAGCACAGCATACTCAGCGGGGTCACACGTTTCGGTTTCTCCAACGCACCGCAGCCGAGTTTCTCTGACAGATACGGGGCGTCCATGGTCGCGTTCAAGTCAATGTTCGGATGAGTTAGCAGTGCGTTCAGCAAGTCTACCGAACCGGAGGCGATTGCGCTGAAGATGGGCGCCTGAGGTTGCTTCCCATTCACGTCGATTCCCGGCGCCTTGACCAGCCTCCTCACAATCCCACAGCGGTCGTGGGCCGGCGGAGTGCTCGGTTTGCGAAGGGCATGTAGGAGGGCAGAGCACCCCGTCAGGTCTTTTGCGTTGACGTCTAGATTGTTGGCGTGCGAGAGAAGCACCTCGACAGCCTCCTCGTGTCCAAGCGTGCATGCGTGGTGCAATGCCGTCTTCCCGTTTGGGTCCCGTAGGTTCACATCCGCGCGCCCATCCTCCAGGAGCACGCGCAGGCTGTTACACAAATTCCGGACACAGGATCTGTACATCGCCAAGCTGAAGAAGTTGCCAGGAGTCAAACCAGAGATGCGCTTGTCTTTGAGCAGCAGCGCAAGGCACTCGCCGGAATCCTTCAAGATCGCTACATCCAGCGCTGTCCATCCATTGGACAGTACTCTTCGAAGATCCAGATCTTCTTCCCGGAGAAGTTCGGCCACGGCATCGTGGTGGTTTTTCGCACATGCGCACGTCAGCGCCGTATGTCCTCGTCCGTCCCTCACGGCCTGATTTACGTCAACCTTCTTCGTATCCAAGAGAAGGCGTAGAATCGACACGTGATTCATGGCTGCCGCCGCATGAAGCGGAGCCAGCCCCTTCCAATCTGTTGCATTCACATCGACCCCCGGCCTGGACAAGAGGATACGAGTGCTTTGCACCGACCCGCAGTAAGCGGCAAGGTTCAGGGATGTAAAGTACCGCGTAACGTTATCGTCCTCGCATTGGAGCAAGGTTTCGTTGACGTCAACCCCTGGAATCGCGAGCATTTCCTCCAGGAGCATCGTACAATCCTTGCGTGCTGCAGCGTGCATCAGTTTGAGGCTGAATGGCTTGCGTCGTCCCTTGCGAGAGAGCGCACCCCGGGCAGGGGGGGTAAGCTTGGTTCCCTCGTGCTCCATTCGATAGGCACAAACCTTCCACCATGTGTTCGGAGGGCGCCAGAAGAGGCCCCACCGTTCGCACAACTGCTTCCATACGTCGTGATTCCACTCGTTCTCAAATTCGGGTCCATAGAGCACGCGGGCGCAGCACCAAATCGGACCGTGCATCAAATTGGTGAACACATTCCCGACCAGCGAGAGCCGCTTGTCGCCGAGATCATAGCTCCTGAGAAGTTTTTCAAAGATCATGTATTTCACGTCGGGATCAAAGTCGCGATAAGAGAATGCAATTTTGGAGGAGCGAGTCTTCATTGTGGTTTGAGTGTCGGAAGGTGAAAGTACGGCCAATGCCCTGCCGGTGAGATGGGGGTAGCACAACTCAGTCTGTGAATAGTTGTTACATTTCGAAGTCAGACTGAGTTGTCCCGCCCCTCCAACCTCGCAAGACCCAACGACTTCAGGCGCTTGCAACGGCGATGACAAACACGGGAGGAATTTCTTATCTGGACGGCATCCTGAGAGGGATCGGCAAGGTACACCCCACGCCCCCACGCGCAGGGATCGGGGACGAAGATTCCACGCCGAAGATGATCGATCACTTTGTCAGGGGTTTTCTAGACGAAGACGCAGCAACGCCTGTTTCTCACCTGCACAATGTTCTCGTCCAAAACTTTTATCTGGTCATCAACAAGTGCTCGGTCGCCAAAGTCTGTTGGCTGCAGGCCGCACTTGCAGAAGACCGCGGGGACATGGCCGACGCGCTCTGGGCATCTGGCATCTATTGTGACGGCGATTGTTCCTACTTTAGGGGCACCCAGAGTTTTTCTGCGCGTCCCGCGGATGCCTTATGCGAAAGCGGTTCCTCGCTGTGGAAGGCAATTTCGTCGGACTTTGTGCTGGCGGCAGACTATTTGGCTATGCGAGGGGCGCGCAGCTTTGCTCCGCGAATGTGGGCGCCTTCCTCTGCAACGGGGACGACAGCAATGCAGCATTTGATATCGGTATACGGGAGCCGCGAGCGGGGGATAAAATGGCGCTTTGAGAGCGTGGCGAACGGGCTGCCAGTGTCGGGCAGCGACAAGAGGGGGTTGGCCGAGTTAGAATGCTGCCGCAGACTCATTCACTGCATTGCTCAGTGCCGCAAAGACCTCTTTCACGCCGTCGACGGCTATTGGGTTGGAGATGCAGTGCGAGAACTCAGAAGGAGCAAGGGTGGACTGAGCCTGGTTCGCATGCTCCTCAAGCTTGGTGCGCCACCGGATGGGAGGAAGCGTTTCATTCGCCCGAAGCGCAGGGACGAAAAGGTGAAATACATTGGCGAAGCCCTCTGGCTGGCGTGTACGACTCTAAACAACCTGGAGTTGGTGAAGCTGCTTTGCGCCTACGGCGCAGACTCCAGGTATGCGTACAATTTGGTTGAGTGGCACATTGAGGCAATGGAGAGCTGGCACAATCAAGGACTCCAAATGATCGACGAGGAAAAAGTCCTGCGACTGAAGGAAATCAAGCGCTTCTTGGTCCGAGCAAAACAGTATACCACGCCGCTCCACTTTACAGAGGTGCTCAGTACTGGCGAGGTCCATTCCCTCCTCGACAGGGGCGATGAAGGGTGCCGTGCGCTGTGGGTCGGAGCGGACGCGGGGACTGCCGGTATTACGCCGATGGAGTGTGCATACTTCAACGCGTATGCGCTCGTCCACAAGGGCTTGCCGGTTCCGCCCGGGCTGCGGAGGATGATCTTGTTGTCGCAGCCGTTTTCGCCGAAGATGCTGCCATTCTTGCCGCCCTCGGACCGCCGCCGCGTGCGAGAGCTGCTCCTGGCGTGCGCGCTCGTGTCCAAGCGCACGACGCCGGCGCTCCCCTCGCTGCCGTTTCAGGAAATTTGGATGGAGACCATCTTCCCCTTCCTCGTCGACGGCGAGCGCGGCCGCGTCGCCTTTGACCAGGCGGGCGCGCTCGCGAGACTCGTCGACGTGCACGGAAAATTCCAGTCCTTTTGTAGTTACAAGTCTACCGACTAAATGTGTTTCAATCACGAATTCTTTCTGTTATAATTCTAAAGTCGGCAACCCGACTTAGTTGGTATGCCGTGTGGCGAGAAACTCGATGCACGCCTGGCAGATGGGCTTCTTGTCTAGTTCCCGCGCACGCCGAATGCTGCCTGAAAAGCACCAGCCGCGAGGGGTGCTCCGACAATGGGGGCGAAACTTGCAGTGGGTGAAGACGTTGTCCCATGTCGCATTCCTCGGATTGTGTGTCGCGCGCAGCTCCTCTTCTTCCTCGCATAGGTCCTGGTACATACTGTACACCGTGGTTGCAGGCCCAATGGCCGATGTATAGGGGGTAGGGGTGCCACTTCCCATCAAAATGGCAAAGTTCATGGCGCACGCAATCTCGGCGGCGACCATGCAAATAGAATGGCGACGCTCCCGGTAGTCGGCCGGCTTCTCGGGGAGCGTCGCGCTCTCCAGTAGATAGTCGCGCACGAGCTCTGCGTCACGTGCCACGAGGAAACGCGCAACGTCATCGCTTGGCAGAATGGTTGTTTCTTCGAGCACCGGCTGGAACGTGCCGTCCGCCTTCCATTCGGCCTGGGGGCAGCGAAAGACCACGCCGGTCGAGGGTAGGTTCATCTTGCTGTAGATGCTTGCCATCAACGGGAACGCAGAAGCGTAGAGGTTTCCGCACTTGGCGGTATTCGAGTCGGCGTTTCCGCGTCTCATTTCGCCACGGAGGGCGTGTCGGTACATGTCTGGCTGGTGCATGCCCCATGCTTTGAATAGGGAGGCGTCGTCGGTGGCCACTGGCAGCAGCGCTTCCAGGCCGCGCAGGCTGCGGGGTTTGACGTCCTTCGGCAGCCGAGGATACTGCTGCTCCAAGGTAAGGCGGCCGTTCGGCAAGATGCCAAAGGCCTTGTATACGGAGCTGTGCGGAAGCTCCGGTTCATATCTCAGAAAGTCGCGATCGCGGCTCAACACCCATCCATTGAGCTTCCATGCGAGGAGTGCGACGGCGTCGTCGCCGTCCATATCTTTGGGGTAGAGCACAAGGGCTCCAGTATCGAGCAACAGTGCGTGCAGCACCAAATCCGCCGCCGCCGGCATGTTGCGGCGGCTCTCTGTAACTTCTTCGAATCGGCGTTCGAGCCATTTCTTGTTTGTTTCTTCCGTTGCCTGGCCATTGTCAAATATCCAGATAAATTTCGTATTGGTGCGAGCGGCCGCCTCGGTCAGCTCGCGCACGCGCTCGCGCGCTTCGCGAAAGAGCTCCAATGGCCGTTGGTCCTTAAATGCTTCTTCCTCGAACGGGATAAGGGTGCTCACATAGTTGAGCGCGTCCACCACGACCACCTGCAGGTCTTCTGCCGATGGTTGGAGGGACAGTTGTTGAGTTTGCTCTTCGATGTTCATTCAAGTTGCACTCAAATCGAGATGGTGATATTTTGTGCCTTAGCGGAGCGTGCTTATTTTTGTTTCTATCATGCGACAACTCAGTCTAACGCCTGCGCGACAATCTCGACTTCGTGCACGCGCGGCGCCTGCGGGTAGAGCTCGGCCTCGTATTCGCGCAGGCGGCGGAGCACGCTTCGAAACTCATTCACCTGTAGAGAGAGAGGGAGGGTTGTAAAATGCAAGCATCGTGGGCTTGAGAGGGCTGTCGATGCGCACCGCGAGCCAATTCTCGCTGACAATAGACAGCGACGAAAAAACACGGTCAAAGCTATTTGCGACCTGAGTCAGCGCGCCCAGGGTCAAGACGTCTTTGGCGTGCGCCGCAAACAGCCGCGGTGCCACCAGAATGTACGGCATCAGCACCGCCGCCTGGTCGTAGAGCGACAGCCAGACGGAAAGCCCGGCAAAGTTGCAGTACAGCGCCTTGTAGTTGGTCTTGAGCGCCTGCAGGCGGCTCCGAAAGGCGTCGGGGATCGAGCCACCAGTGTCGACCACGCGCACCGGCTCGACTTCCAGCAGCACGAGGTGGCGGCGCACTTCCGCTTCAAAGCGCTGCCCTTTCACTTCAATTCCCACGAGGTTCTTCCCAATGAAGGCGGAGATGCCGACGCCGCCGACGGCCGCGAGGATGGCCATGACCATCAGGGCGGGGTCGAGGCTCGCGAGCAGCGGGCAAAAGATGGCGAGCGTGAAGACGGCGTCGAGGATCGTGGCGACGCAGCCCTGGACGCCGGAGGCAAAGCGCTGCGTATCCTCGTGGATGCGCTGCGAGGCGCCCTCAATGGGCGAGACGGCAGTGTCCCAGGCGCCGAGGTAGGCATGAACCAGGGCGAGGCGCCACGCGAGCACCCAGCGGTTGCGAATGTAGCCAGCGATGGGATGGACGAGGACGCCCGGAGCAACGATCACGGCAAAGTCCAATAGCTGAGTCCATATTTTCGCGCGCTGCTCGGCACGCCACGCGTCGCTCTCGTCGCCCTCGTCGAAACCACCCGAGGCAAATTCGCCGGCCGACTGTTGCAGCAAGTCGTAGAAGACACCAAAAAAGGCATTGATCCGGTATTTCAACACCGCCTTGAAGACCTGATGACCCACGAAGACGAACAGACCGGCCCACGCAAAGCAGCGGCGGCCACCGGTGGCAAAAAATTCGCGAAACATTTTGTGGGCTCGACTCTTGACGTCAGTGTTAAAAACTATACCCTAGCGTTGCGGCCGCAGCGCGAGCAGCGGCAGGCTCTCAAACCCGAATCCGCTCACAATCTCCGGCGTGGGGAGCGACGAGTCGCCGACCGGTGCCTCCAGGCTGCGCTTCACCGCCTCCTGCTTCGCGTCGCCCTCCTGCGCTTCCTGCGCCGACGCCGTGCGGTAGCGAGTGCAGGCAACGTAGACAGCGTAGACGGCGAGCGCAATGTCGAGCACCGCCGTCACGACCACCGCAAAGTCGCGGTTGCCCGTGTTCGCGCTCGCCGAGGGGGTCGGCGTGTGCGCGAAGCGGGCAAACCCCACCGCGAGCGACGCGAGGATGGCGCAGAGCCAGAGCACCAGGCCGAGGTAGCGCCCCTCGGCCACCGGTCCGGCGACGGCAAACAGCGTGGTGAAGATGCCGATGACGGCGGCGTGTGCGATGGCGACGGCGTGGAAGAAGTAGACGTCGTTTTCGAGCGCCAGCATGTCGGTCTGTACTGACGTGCTGCCCGCGGTGCCCTCGAAGAGCACATTTTCCTGTAGGTTGAAGCCGCTGTCGATGGAGATTTGCGAGCAGACGATGGCCTCGAGCAGCAGCCCGAAGACAAAGAGCAGCAGGAGAATCCCGCTCATCCCCCGCTCCTCCCGAAACTGGTCGGCCTCGGCATCGTCGCGGCTCTTTGCGGGCGCGTCGTACCGCTTCAAGAAGAGCTCCCAGACGATCGCAAAAACCGACACGACGAGCAGCAGGATCGTCGCAATGTAGTCGCGAATTGCGTCGACTTGGCTCGAGTCGAAGACGCGACCAGTGCTGCCGTACTCCTCGCAAGTCGTCTTGGACGCCTCCGGGATGGCGAGCGGGTCGACGAGTCGCGAGAAGACGGCGGAGAGGACGCTGACGACGACGGCGAGAAGTGTGGTGAGCGCCCACCCCCGCGGCTTCTGGACGGGATCCACCGGGGTTCCGGAGATGAGGTTGCGGATCGCGGGGACCACGCTGCCGACGCAGAGCATCACGCCGCGCCCGGTGAAAAAGGCGGCTGCGTAGAGAGCCGGCATTCGCAGGAAGAGTGAGATTCCGAAACGAAAGCCCTCGAATGCAATGGCGTCCCGAAGCGCCGACTTTTTCAGGACGTTGTACGGACGGTCGCGCACATCCGCAAACCAAGGGTTGTAGAAGAGGTCGATGAAAAAGCTGCCGGCGTCGCCGGCAAAGCCCACCGGGTGGACGGCGGGAGGGCTGTCAATGTCGGGCAGGTCGAAGAGAAACTCGCCCGAGCGCGAGCTATACTCGTGTGTGCGAATGCAGTGCTCCTTGGCGGCGAGGGACGCGTCGGAGTACCGCAGGCTGGACACGTCAGCGAGATTGGTGAGTTCTTCGTAGTCGTACCGTGCGCGCAGTGTCTCCTCCGGATACATGGTTCCAGTCTCCGTCTTCATGAAGGAGGCGCAGACGAGTTTGTACTCATTCGACGCCCACTTGTCGACTGGAACGGTCCACGCTTCCCATGGATATTTTGCACCGGTGTCCTCGGTGTCTGCGGTCCAGGACGGCAGGGGCGAGCAGTCTCCCGCGTTTGCGCAAAAGTCTTCGACGGTGTCGAGCATCGTGTTGCCAAAGCACGCCCCGTTGTTGGTGTTGCGGTCCGACTCTGCGAGCACCGCCAGCAGCAGAAGGCGGTAGACCATTTCGGTATGGGTAGTCGTCGGGGTCGTGGTGCCATCTGGGATGAGGCTCGCGCCGCAGACGCGCTCGTCTTTCGCGGCCTCTTGGAGATGCACCGTCTGAATTTCGGAAAACACCGACGAACCGCCGCCGGAGCACAATCCGTCCGCGTCCGCGTCAAAGGGATTTTTTTCCCAGTTGCAGTTGCCAGTCTCCCTGTTCAAGTAATAGTGCTGAAAGGCCGGCTGCGCCCGCACATAGGCACGTCGAATGCGCGACGCGGGGTCTTGCAAATTGTCTCCCGTCTGGTCGTACCAGGGCAGCTCCCGAACGTGCGCCCGGCCACACAGTTGGCGCAAAAATGCAAGGTCAAGCTCCACCTCGGCGGCCGCTTCTCCCCACAGCCTCGCCACGGCCGCTTCGACGGTGTCCTCGACGCAGATGCTCCTGAGCGCCGTCGACACATACTCCGAATCCGAGGCGCGGTAGCCGGTGACAAGCGGGAAGCCTTCAAAGTTTAGATCGGTCATCATCGCGGCGAGCGAGGGTACCGCAAACCCGCACGGTCGCGGTGCGTCGCTCAGGTCGACGATGACCGACAAGTCGCGGAGGTCGCTCACGTTCGACTCCGTGACAAAGATGCAGCAGAGCGCGCCGAGAATCGTGTAGCCGACACCTCCAACGATGAAGAGGATATTGTCGCGGATCGGGCGTTGCTCCGCCGGCATCGCAAGACTGAGTTGTGCCGGTGCCGCGCGCACCCTCCCCGCTAGGTGGTGACGCGACCGGCGCCCTGTTCACTCAAGCAGAAAACTCCGGCCATATGAGCGCGACCGGGAGGAACGCCACCCAGCTGGCGGCCAAGAATCCCCTCCCCATCTTTGACGAGCGCCTCGGCTTTACGGAGAGCTCGCACACCTACTACCTCGACGGCGCGCGCTTCTGCGGCCCCTCGGTAACCAGCCTGCTCAAGAAGCTCTTCCCGCAAGACCCCTTCAACGGGCCGCTCATCGTGCAGAAGAATCTGGCGTCGTGGCGGAAGAACGAGGCCAGTCGCTACTACCCGCTGGTGCTCGGCAAGAATGACGACGATGCGACACAGGCCATCCTCGCGGACTGGAAGCGGGCCAACGAGCTGGGGACGTTTTTGCACCGGCTCGCCGAGCTGCACCTCAACGGGGTGGGAGAGGAGACCATCCCGGAGAGCGTCGCCAAAGAGTATGCGTATTTGCTCCAGTGGCTCGACGACAATCCCGACCTCGAACCGTACCGGACAGAGCTGAGCGTCTTTGGCAAGAATGAGGAGGGAAAGATCGTGGTGGTGGGCCAGGCGGACGCGCTCTTTCGCAACAAAAAATCGGGAGAGTATGTGCTCGTCGACTTCAAGCGCGTGGACAAGGACCTTACTCCGGCGGCTCCCGCCTACGGCCGCGTCGGCGTCGGGGTGATGGCCGGCGTCGACGCAACCGACTTTTACAAGTACAGCATTCAGGCGTGGATCTACGCGGTGTGCATCGAGCGCAGCACGGACATTAAGATTGCCGACTGCCTGCTCCTGCAGCTGCACCCGTCGCTGCCGACGTACGAGTGCAAGCGCTGCAAGGAGTTTCGCGCGCACGCGGAAATGGTGCTGGACTCGCAAACGTGAGCGTCGGGCAACGGGGGAGAGGGTTCACATGTTTCCCGGAAATGTTCTCATAATTCTCCGTGTAAATTCTACGAGCGTTCCGAGTCTTCTCTGCGCTCGCGCTTTCACTCCTTCCCTGGGCACCCGTCCCGTCCCAGACCAGCCCTTTCCGACCCTTTTTGCTCCCTCCCTCCCCGCCCCGTTTGTTCGTCGTGCCCGACATCGTGACATGTTCGTGCGGGCAGCGCGGCGTGCTCAATTGCGCACGCGCAGGCTGAGCAGCGGGATGCGCTCCTTGCCAATCTTTGCGTACACCTCCTGCGCCTGCGGAAGGCCGGCGCTGCCGACCGGCGCCCGGGGCGCGGCGTTGAAGGTCGTGCAGATGCCACACAGCGTCCACAGAATCCAGGAGATCCACATGAACAGCAGGATGGCAAGCATGACCAGGATTGCAATCGTGTACGTGACCTGACGGTTCTCGCAGATGAACTTCTCAAACGAGTCGGCGGTGCCGAAGAAGCTGCAGTCGTCGGAAACCGCCTGCTGCTCCGGGTCCAGCTGGAACTCGGTGCCAAACGTGATGATCAGCGGAACGAGCCCGGCAATCACCACGCCAATCCAGAGCAGCGAGCAAACCTTGTTGAGGGAACCGCGCGAAATGAAGAGGTACCGCGCGTAGATGCTGGCGAGGAGCACGCCGAGCGAGACGGCCGCGAGGATCGCGCCCGTGCTCGACGACTCGACGAGCTCCACGGCCGAGGCCGCGGTGAGGCCATTCTCGAGCGCGCCCGTCCACGCCAGGACGCGGTTGCCCCACGCGACGCCCCAGCCGACCGCGTTGACGCTCTCGAGGCCGATCAGCACAAGGCCCGCCAGGCTGACGAGCAGAAACCAGGTCGTCACGCGGCCCACCGACGGCTCCGTCCAGAAGATTTGCTCCTGGTTGGCCACCACGCCCTCGTCCGCCTTCGTGTCAAAGATCCCCGAGCCGTAGTTCATCGCAATCGGCTGTGCAACCGTGACCGCGAGGCACAGGATCAGGATGATGAGGTGCGTCACCGCGACGCCCTCCTCGCTCTCCCAGCCGTTGCCCTGCGACGGGCAGATGCCGGCGCGCGGGAGCAGCATGCCAAAGTTCCACGGCACCCAGTCGTAGATTACGCGGAGCAGGAAGACGATCAGGAGCCCGGTCGAGGCGACCGCAAGACGCATCCAGCGCAGGGTCTGGATCGTCACGAGGGCCTGCACAATGTCCCGCGAGCGCGAGCCCTCGCCGGCGTCCATGAACTTGCCCTCCTTGTAGGCCCACTCGCGGCTCAGGTAGCACAGCGCCGCCATGACGGAATCGGCGCCGAGGTAGACGATCAGGATGACCGACGGGATCAGCGCAAACAGGCTCCAGCCCAGGCGCGAGCCGTAGAGGACCTGCCCGCGCGTCGTCGGCGCGAGCGTGTTGTTGACGCCCTCGACAAAGGGCGGGAGCGTGAGCTGCGGCTTCAGGAAATCAATGTCTTCGCCAGTGTACTTGAGCTGGGGGATGCCCAGGGTGCCGCCGCGGCTGAGCTCGGTGCTGAAGACGTTAAGCACCGCAAACGGGCCCGCCCGGGGCGCCGCGCTCGCGAGGCCGTACACAAACTTACACTGGAGGTAGAGGTTGTACTTGGTGACGTCGTCGTCCGCGATGACGGCGCCGACGCGATTGGTGATCTGAGTGGCCTGGTCCGTCGTTGCGAAGGCAGTCGTCGGAGCGTCGGAGCACTCAAACTGCGCGACGCCGCTCGGCTTCTGGACCGCCGGGGTGCTCGTGATCATCGACGGACAGTAGTTGTTGTTGTGCGCCTCAAACGCCGCCTGGCCGTCGCCGCCGTCGCCGCTGGTGATGGCGTCGGCGGCACCAGTGTAATCCGCGGTGTAGTCGGCGCCGGCGGGGGCGGTGTTTGCCGTGCTCTGGTCGACAATTGACGCGACGACCGCATCCGACTCGCCGGCCGTCTTCGCCGCCGCCTTGGCCGCAGCGACGCCCGCAGCGAGCTTTACCGCGTCGACGGCAGCGTTCGCCTCGGTCAACACCGCCGCCTCGCAGTCTGCCTGGGAAACCACGGGATTGTACAAATCCTCGCATGAGTTTCCCGTCTCCGGCTGGGCCGCCGCGACCGCCTGCAGCGCCGCAATCGCCGTGTCGTCAAACACCACCGTCTGCGCGTCAGTTGTGGTGATCCCCGACACCACGCCCGACGCATCGCGGGCGGCAAAGTATGTGAGCTTGGTGCCGTCGGTGGCGCCCCCCGCCGCCGCCGCCTTGTAGAGCACGTGCACCGACGCGGCGATCACGTGCGAAAAGTCGCTGTTTTCGCCACGGCTCTTTTCGGTCTTGCACGACGACTTTGTTCCATCGACCTTCCAGGCGTCGCCGGCGTAGTTGGCGGTGAGGTCGGCCTTGCTCGCATAATGCACGCACGTCGAGCCGTTCATCAAAAAGGCGGAGCCGTCGGCCGCAGTCTTGAAATCCGTAAGGCGGTAGTCGTAATGCATCCCAAGCTCGAGGCCGAGCGCAATCACCATCGCGACGGCGCTCGCAATCGCCGTCAGCGCCGGGCACAGGCCCTTGCCAATGCCCCCGAGGAGCGGGACATTGTCGGCCATGGTGCTAAGTACAGGCGAGCAACGGTCTCGGCCGATCGCTCTCTGTTCCAGAGTTCTAAAAATTGAGATATGATTTTAGCCGGCACCGGCGACGGCGAGGACGGCGTCGGCGATCGCGAGTGGGTCGGCCGACTCCTGCGTGTCGGCCACGAGCTCTTCGAGGCGGCGGGCGTCGGCGCTGACAAAGCCGCCGAGGACGGAGGCGGCCAGGTGCTCGGCGTCGTCGATGTGGCACGCGAGCGCCATTTGTACGCGGACGGCCGGGCGCCCCCACTTGGCGGCGGGGCCTGGCTCCTCGAGGGTGCAGCGCAGCGCCTTGCCCAGGCGGCCGGTGAGGCTCTTCATGTACGGGTGGTTGAGCGCCGCCTCCACGTCGGCGCTCGTGCGCGGCGCGCTCGCAAAGAGCGCGACTAGTTCGTCGCGCGTGACGCGGACGCTCGACGCGGCGGCGCCGATGCTCCTCGAGACGCGCCCCGAGAAGAGCGCGCCGAGGGCATCGTCGCGCACGCCGTCGGCGAGGGCGGCGGCGACGCACGCGGCCGTCGTCTCGCGCGGGCCGAGCCAGGCCGCGGGCGGCGCGTGGGTGGAGACGCGCAGCGCGAGGTCCATTTGCGACGCTGCCCCACCCTTGCTGCCCGCTAGTGATAGCAGCGGACGCGCGCCGCTGATAGCGCGACGACGATGCTTGCGCTGGTGCTCGCCACGCTCGTGCCGCCGTCGGGCGAGCTGTACGTCGGATCCTTGCTCGGCGTGTCGGCGCGGGTTGTCTTGGACGAGGTCGACCGGCTCGCGCACGTCCGTCTAAAGGGCGTCGTGTTGGGCGGCTCGGTGGAAGGAGTGGGATGGTTTGAGAACGACGGGTCGCTGCGCGTG